>Ga0308161_1003461_pt1 | contig 15401 bp, 14 predicted proteins | sample PhyFR2_FD_201034 | JGI IMG/M metagenome (GOLD analysis project Ga0308161, IMG submission 201034) | Phyllosphere microbial communities from UC Gill Tract Community Farm, Albany, California, United States - DLSLF.R2 | ecosystem: Host-associated > Plants > Phyllosphere > Unclassified | place: USA...
AACCTCTCGCCGACCGGCGGCGGACAGCCCGAGGGCGAGCTCAAGGCAGCCATCGACGAGTTCTTCGGTTCCTTCGAGAAGTTCCAGGCGCACTTCACCGCGAACGCCCTCGGAATCCAGGGCTCCGGATGGTCCGTCCTCAGCTGGGACTCGATCGGCCAGCGCCTGATCATCCAGCAGCTGTTCGACCAGCAGTCGAACACGGCACAGGGCACCGTGCCGCTGTTCCAGCTCGACATGTGGGAGCACGCCTTCTACCTCGACTACCTCAACGTCAAGGCCGACTACGTGAAGGCCGCGTGGAACATCGCCAACTGGGAGAACGTCGCCCAGCGCTTCGAGGTCGCCCGCGAGAAGACGAACGGCCTGCTGGTACTGTCGTAATCGGGTCGCGTCCCGACGGGCCTTGTCTCGTCGGGACGCCATCTCAGCCAAAAAACCCCGCGCATCGCGTACGCACTTTTGCCGCGCACCGCGCACGAGAAACAGGGAGACCTGAGTGTCTGTCAAGATCGGTATCAACGGCTTCGGCCGTATCGGGCGCAACTACTTCCGCGCGGCTCTCGCGCAGGGAGCGGACATCGAGATCGTCGCGGTCAACGACCTCACCGATAACAAGACCCTTGCCCACCTTCTGAAGTACGACTCCGTCGGCGGCGTCCTCGATGCTGACATCAGCTTCGACGACGACAGCATCACGGTCAACGGCAAGGCGATCAAGGCGTTCGCAGAGCGCGACCCCGCCAATCTCCCCTGGGGTGAGCTGGGCGTCGACATCGTCATCGAGTCGACCGGCTTCTTCACCAAGGCGGACCTGGCCAAGAAGCACATCGAGGCCGGCGCGAAGAAGGTCCTCATCTCGGCTCCGGGCACCGGCGTCGACGGCACGTTCGTCATGGGTGTGAACGAGGACACGTACAACCCGGAGACGCACCACATCATCTCCAACGCGTCGTGCACCACGAACTGCCTCGCCCCGCTGGCGCAGGTCTTCAACGACGCGTTCGGCATCGACCGCGGCTTCATGATGACCGCTCACGCCTACACGGCCGACCAGAACCTCCAGGACGGCCCGCACAGCGACCTGCGTCGCGCCCGTGCCGCAGCGATCAACATCACCCCGGCCTCGACCGGCGCGGCGAAGGCCATCGGCGAGGTCCTTCCCGAACTGCAGGGCAAGCTCAGCGGCTCGTCGTACCGCGTTCCGGTTCCCACCGGTTCGATCGTCGACCTGACGCTGATCACCGACCGCGAGAACCTCACGGTCGACGAGGTCAACGAGGCGTACAAGAAGGCTGCGGCCGACGGCCGTCTCGCCGGCTTCCTGCAGTACAACGAAGACCAGATCGTCTCGAGCGACATCGTGCACAACCCGCACTCGTCGATCTTCGACTCGACGCTGACCAACGTCAGCGGCAACCTGGTCAAGGTCTCCAGCTGGTACGACAACGAGTGGGGCTACTCCAACCGTCTCGTCGACCTGACCGAGTACGTGGCAGAGCGTCTCTGAGACACCTCCCATGACTCTGCGCACCCTTGATTCACTGGGTTCGCTCGAGGGCACGCGCGTCATCGTCCGTTGTGATCTCAACGTCCCGCTCCGGGACGGGATCATCACGGACGATGGCCGCGTGCGCGCCTCGCTGCCGACCCTCAACGCCCTGATCAACGCGGGTGCCCGCGTCGTCGTGTGCTCGCACCTCGGACGTCCCGACGGGGCGCCCGACCCGCAGTACAGCCTCGCCCCGGTCGCCCAGCGGCTGTCCGAGCTGCTCGGCAAGCCGGTCGCGTTCGCGCGCGACACCGTCGGCGAGTCCGCGCAGGAGGCCGTGTCCTCGCTGGAGGACGGCGGTGTCGTCGTCATCGAGAACCTGCGGTTCAACCCGGGGGAGACCTCGAAGGATGACGCGGAGCGAGGAGCGTTCGCCGCTCAGCTCGCAGAGCTCGGCGATGTGCTGGTCTCCGACGGGTTCGGTGTCGTCCACCGCAAGCAGGCGAGCGTCTACGACCTCGCCGAGCTGCTGCCCTCGGCAGCCGGACTCCTCATCGCGACCGAGCTCGACGTGCTCGACCGCCTCACCGAGAATCCGGAGCGCCCGTACGCGGTCGTGCTCGGAGGATCCAAGGTGAGCGACAAGCTCGGTGTGATCTCGCATCTGCTGCCTCGCGTGGATCGCATCCTCGTCGGCGGCGGCATGCTGTTCACCTTCCTGAAGGCGCAGGGCCACGCCGTGGCCTCCAGCCTCCTCGAAGAGGATCAGCTCGACACCGTGCGCGGGTACATCGCGGAGGCGAAGGAGCGTGGCGTGGAGCTCGTGCTGCCGACCGACGTCATCGTCGCCTCGTCGTTCTCGGCCGACGCCGAGCATGAGGTGACAGCCGCCGATGCGATCGAGAGCACTGCTTTCGGTGCTTCCGGCATCGGCCTCGACATCGGCCCGGAGACCGCTGCGCGGTTCGCCGAGGTGATCCGCAGCTCCCAGACCGTGTTCTGGAACGGCCCGATGGGTGTGTTCGAGTTCCCGGCCTTCGCGGGCGGCACCAAAGCCGTCGCGCAGTCGCTCACCGAGGTCGAAGGCCTCAGCGTCGTCGGCGGGGGCGATTCGGCCGCGGCCGTTCGTCAGCTCGGTTTCACCGACGACCAGTTCGGTCACATCTCGACCGGTGGCGGCGCCAGCCTCGAGTTCCTCGAGGGCAAGAAACTACCCGGCCTGGAGGTGCTCGGATGGGTGTGAACACCCGTACCCCGCTGATCGCGGGAAACTGGAAGATGAACCTCGACCACCTGCAGGCGGTCGCCTTCGTGCAGAAGCTGCACTGGACGCTGAAGGACGCCAAGCACGAGGACGGTTCGGTCGAGGTCGCGGTGTTCCCGCCCTTCACCGACATCCGCAGCGTGCAGACGCTGATCGACGCCGACAAGATCCCGTTCGCCCTCGGCGCGCAGGACATCTCGGCGAACGATTCCGGTGCCTACACCGGCGAGGTGTCGGGTGCGTTCCTCGCGAAGCTCGACGCGAAGTACGTCATCATCGGCCACTCGGAGCGCCGTGAGTATCACGCCGAGTCCGACGAGGTCGTCGCCGCGAAGACCAAGGCCGCGCTGAAGCACGGACTCTCGCCCGTCATCTGCGTGGGAGAGACGGCGGAGGATCTCGAGAAGTTCGGCGCCAGCGCGGTGCCGGCCGGTCAGCTCGAGGTCGCCCTGCAGGGTCTCCCCAAGGATGCGGACATCGTCGTGGCATACGAGCCGGTCTGGGCCATCGGCTCGGGACAGGCGGCGACGCCGCAGCAGGCGCAGGACGTCTGCGCCGCGCTGCGCACCGTCATCGCCAGGGTGCTGGGAGACGACGCCGCGGCCCGTACCCGCATCCTCTACGGCGGATCGGTCAAGGCGGCGAACATCGCCAGCTTCATGCGCGAGCCCGATGTCGATGGCGCACTCGTCGGAGGCGCGAGCCTCGTGGTCGACGAATTCGCCGCGATCATCCGCTTCGAGAAGCACGTAGGCGTGTGAGTGTGGCGGGGCTGCGGCCCCGCCACACCGTATACTTGACCGTTACCGGGGCAGACCTGCCCCAGCGAAAGGCTCTCTCCTCGTGGATATTCTCGAGTTCGTCCTGCAGGTGGTGCTGGGTATCACCAGCGTCCTGCTGACTCTCCTCATCCTGCTCCACAAGGGTCGCGGCGGCGGCCTGTCGGACATGTTCGGCGGCGGCATGTCGTCGGCCGTCGGGTCGTCGGGTCTCGCAGAGCGCAACCTGAACCGCTTCACGGTCATCCTCGCTCTCGCGTGGTTCGTGGCGATCGTCGCGCTCGGTCTCATCACGAAGTTCGAGGTTATCTGATGGCTACTGGCGGCAACGCGATCCGAGGGACCCGTGTGGGTTCCGGCCCGATGGGCGAGCAGGACCACGGGTACCACGCGGATCGCATCCGCGTGTCCTACTGGGACGGTCTCGGCAACGAGACGGTGCGGTTCTTCGCGGCGGGGCTTCCCGAAGAGGAGATCCCCGACACGATCGACCACCCGCAGTCCGGTCTCCCGGCCGGTCGCGACAAGGCGAACCCGCCGGCGCTCGCGAAGCCGGAGCCCTACAAGACGCACCTCGCCTATGTGAAGGAGCGGCGTACCGACGAAGAGGCCGTCCAGCTTCTCGAGGACGCGCTCACACAGCTGCGCGAGCGTCGGGGTCAGTGACCTCGAGCTGAACACACGACGAAGCCGCCGCGATCCGATCGCGGCGGCTTCGTCGTATCCTGGCGGTGCGCGGGGGAGCGGTGCTCAGCGACAGGCCAGGGCGGCGTCGATGTAGGACTGCGGCGGGTAGCCGTACGCCGACACGCCGTTCGCGTCGTCGGAGAACCCCATGCCGATCGCCCAGGCGGTCGCCCACTTCTCGATGCTGTCCTGCGTCGATGCGTCGTACATGCCGTCGCACTTGACGCTGATCGCGTGCCCGACCTCGTGCGCGACGAGAGCCCTGCTGCGCTCTGCGGGCCACTGCGCGGCCACCGAGTCCGAGAGCTCGATCAGCGCACGGTCGGGTTCGTCCCACCACCAGGTGGTCAGCCCGCCCATGCTGCCGTTGTACCCCGCGCCGTTGACGACAGGGCTCCAGTCGAACTCGAGCAGCACGCCCGGTGCCAGCGAGCGCGCGAAGGCCTCGACCTCGAGGCGGACCCCCTGAAGGGGCCCCGCCTTCTCCGCCAGCTCCGCACTCTCGGATGCGACGACCTGCCCGGCGGCGTTCTGCAGAGCGGTGAAGCTGCTCACGCTCCGCGCATCGAGGGTGGTGAGCTCCGACACCGACGCTGCGGCGTTCCGCAGCGCGATCACGTCATCGTTCTTCGCCGAGATGTGCGCGGTCTCGAACGGGGCCGCGGTGTCGGCGGCGGATCCGAGGAACGCGAGGCCGGATTCGGTGAGATCCGATGCCGCGGCATCGAGGGCGGGGGACTCCTGGGCGAGCTCCGCGTCGAGCGTCGCGACGACCTCCGCGTCGCTCTTCAGTGCCGTCGCCGCCGCGAAGAGCTCCCAGAAGACGACGGGCTTCGCCTCGGCATCCGGAAGGTCCTCGTCGAGGAGATCCCCGGTGTTCGACGTGGTCTCGCTCGCGGATGCCACGGAGGCGGCGAGTCGCTCCTTCGTCTGCGGATCCGTGAGCATCCCCGAATCGATCTCGACGAGCTGACTCGCCGCGTCCGTGGTCGAGATCAGCTCGTCTGTCGTCCGACGGATCTCGGCCGCTCGTGCGTCGGCGGCGCTGACAGCCTCAGTGAATCGATCGCGCGAATCGTCGTAGCCCAGGCTGGCGGTGAGCTGCAGTCCGCTCAGCCCGCCGACGACGAGGAGTGCACCCAGAAGAGCGAGGACGACTCCGCGGCGCGGCCTGCGGCGGCGCACCGTCGGCATCGGTCCGGCGAGGCGGGCAGGGAGGAGATGACCACCGGGTTCGGGGGCGGTGAGGCGGGTCATTCGTGCGGGACCTCCGGTCGGAGTCCGCGTTCCTCGACACCGTCGACTCTGCCTGAAGGATACGCGGCCGAGCTGAGTGCGGCCACCGGGAGAACGTCGAAGGCCCCCGCATCTCTGCGGGGGCCTTCGGAGTGAGGGGCTGACGAGAATCGAACTCGCATCATCTGTTTGGAAGACAGAGGCTTTACCACTAAGCTACAGCCCCGTTGTCAGCAGGTTCCTCGCGGTGCATGCCGACTCATCGATCATAGCGGACTGACGGGAGTGCTCGTGTCCGTTAGACTCGGTGGGGCTGAATCTGCATGCGGATTCCCCGGGGCGTAGCTCAGTTTGGTAGAGCGCCCGCTTTGGGAGCGGGAGGTCGCAGGTTCAACTCCTGTCGCCCCGACACGGCTTCAACGGCCTGACAGCCGCGATTCAGCGCGGAAATCACAAGGAGAGCACACCAGAATGGCGAACAGCACCGTCGAGAAGCTGACCCCGACCCGGGTCAAGCTCAGCATCACGGTCACCCCCGACGACCTCAAGCCCAGCATCGCGCACGCATACGAGCACATCGCTCAGGACGTGCAGATCCCCGGCTTCCGCAAGGGCAAGGTCCCGGCTCCGATCATCGACCAGCGCATCGGGCGCGGCGCGGTCATCGAGCACGCGGTCAACGAGGGCCTCGACAAGTTCTTCCGCGAGGCGACCGTCGAGCACAAGCTCCGTGTCGTCGGCCGTCCGGCCGCCGACATCACGCAGTGGCCGAACGAGAAGGACTTCTCGGGCGACCTGCTCGTGGACATCGAGGTCGACGTCCGTCCGGAGATCGAGATCCCCGCGTACGACGGCATCACCCTGACCGTCGACGCGATCGAGGCCGATGAGTCTGCGATCGATGCAGAGGTCGAGAACCTCCGCGCGCGCTTCGGCACGCTCGTTCCCGTCGACCGCCCGGCAGCCAAGGGTGACTTCGTCGAGCTCGACCTCGTCGCCACCATCGACGGCGCCGAGATCGACCGCGCCGAGGGCGTCTCCTACGAGGTCGGCTCCGGCGAGCTGCTCGAGGGCATCGACGACGCGATCGAGTCGCTCACCGCCGGTGAGGACACGACCTTCCGCTCCGCACTCGTCGGCGGCGACCACGCCGGCTCCGAGGCCGAGGTCTCGGTGTCCGTCAAGGCCGTCAAGGAGCGCGAGCTCCCCGAGGCCGACGACGACTTCGCGCAGATCGCCAGCGAGTTCGACACGATCGCCGAGCTCCGCGCGAGCCTCGTCGAGCGTGTGTCGCAGCAGGGTGTCTTCACCCAGGGCTCCGCGGCTCGCGACAAGCTCGTCGAGACACTGCTCGAGCAGATCGACATCCCGGTGCCCCCGAAGCTCATCGAGGACGAGGTGCACAACCACCTCGAGGGCGAGAACCGCCTCGAGGACGACGTGCACCGTGCCGAGGTGACCGAGGCCAGCGAGAAGCAGTTCCGCACGCAGGTGCTCCTCGACACGATCGCCGAGCAGGCCGACGTGCAGGTCTCGCAGGAGGAGCTCTCGCAGTACCTCATCCAGTCCGCGTCGCAGTACGGCATGGCTCCGCAGGAGTTCGTCGAGGCGCTGCAGTCGTCGAACCAGCTCCCCGCGCTCGTCGGCGAGGTCGCCCGTAACAAGGCGCTCGCGATCGCGCTCGGCAAGGTCAAGGTCGTCGACACCAACGGCAAGCCCGTCGACCTGTCCGACTTCGTCGTGACCGACGACGAGCCAGCGGACGAGGCTGCGGCTGACGAGAAGCCCGCCAAGAAGGCTCCGGCCAAGAAGGCGGCCGCGAAGAAGGCTGACGACACGGACGCCGCTGAGAAGCCGGCCGCGAAGAAGCCCGCTGCGAAGCGCCGCACTGAGCCTGCCGAAGAGAAGGCCCCTGCCAAGAAGGCCGACGACGCCGAGGCTGCGGAGAAGCCGGCCGCGAAGAAGCCCGCCGCCAAGCGCCGCACTGAGCCTGCCGAAGAGAAGGCTCCGGCCAAGAAGGCTCCGGCCAAGAAGGCGGCCGACAAGGCCGAGTGATCGGACACGATCTCTGAGAGAGGGGCGGATGCTGCGGCATCCGCCCCTTTCTCGTCGCACGACGCAGAGAAGGAGCAGGGGATGACGAAGACGTGGGAAGAGCGGATCGACGAGGTGTGGGCGGATGCCTCCGGGGAGGAGGTCGGGGATGACACGGTCTCCCGCATCGATGACCTCGCGGCGGAACGCGGCACGGATGATGCGCGCGCGGAATTCGAACGCGCGGGCGCCCGCGACTCCGCCGGCCGCCCCGCCGAGGCCGTGGAGCTGTACCGGCGTGCGCTCGCGCTGGGTCTCGACGAGGAGCACCGTCCGCAGTGCGTCATCCAGCTGGCGAGTTCGCTGCGCAACCTCGGCGACCACGACGATGCCCTCGCCGTCATCCGCGCCGAGGAGGAGCTCTCGGCGGACGGCCCGTATCGGGACGCCGTGGCGACCGTGCACGCGCTGATCCTGGCGAGCGCGGGTCGTCCCGCGCAGGGCCTTTCCGTGGCGCTGCTTGCGCTCGTCCCGCACCTGCCCCGCTACCACCGCTCGATGACCGCGTACGCGCAGGAGATCGCGGAGCTCGACGGCTGATATGCCGACGGCGAACACGGCCTGAGCGCCGCGTCGTCGCCGGTAGATTCGAATCACTGAAACACGGAATCAGGAGCTGACATGGCTGCAGAACCCCTCCTCGCTACGAGCGTCTTCGACAGGCTGTTGAAGGACCGCATCATCTGGCTGGGATCGGAGGTGCGCGACGAGAACGCCAATGAGATCTGCGCGAAGATCCTCCTTCTCGCCGCGGAAGACTCCGACAAGGACATCTACCTCTACATCAACTCGCCCGGTGGGTCGATCACGGCCGGCATGGCGATCTACGACACGATGCAGTTCGTGCCGAACGACATCGTCACGGTCGGCATCGGCATGGCGGCGTCCATGGGACAGCTGCTGCTGACCGCGGGCACCAAGGGCAAGCGATACATCACCCCGAACGCCCGCGTGCTGCTGCACCAGCCGCACGGTGGCTTCGGCGGAACGTCGAGCGACATCCAGACGCAGGCGCAGCTGATCACGTCGATGAAGAACCGCCTCGCCGAGATCACCGCGGCGCAGACCGGCAAGTCGGTCGAGCAGATCAACGCCGACGGTGACCGCGACCGCTGGTTCACCGCCGACGAGGCGCTCGAGTACGGCTTCGTCGACCACATCCGCGACTCGGCCACCGACGTCATCGGCGGCGGCGGAACCGACCAGGACAACAAGTAACGGAAAGCGAAAGGACTCTCATGTACTCACCCACCTTCCGCTCTGCCGGCGACCTGCCCTCCAGCCGCTATGTGCTTCCTCAGTTCGAGGAGCGCACGGCCTACGGCTTCAAGCGTCAGGACCCGTACAACAAGCTGTTCGAAGATCGCGTGATCTTCCTCGGCGTGCAGGTCGACGATGCCTCGGCCGACGACGTGATGGCGCAGCTGCTTGTTCTCGAGAGCCAGGACTCCGAGCGCGACATCACGATGTACATCAACTCGCCCGGTGGTTCGTTCACCGCGATGACGGCGATCTACGACACGATGCAGTATGTCGCGCCGCAGATCCAGACAGTGGTGCTCGGCCAGGCGGCGTCGGCTGCCTCCGTGCTGCTCGCGGGCGGTCACCCCGGCAAGCGTCTCGCACTGCCCAACGCCCGCGTGCTCATGCACCAGCCGGCGATGGGCGAGGCCGGGCACGGCCAGGCCTCCGACATCGAGATCCAGGCCGCGGAGATCCTCCGGATGCGCACCTGGCTCGAGGAGACCATGGCTCGCCACACCGGCAAGCCCGTCGAGCAGGTCAACCGCGACATCGACCGCGACAAGATCCTCTCGGCCGCTGAGGCGCTCGACTACGGCATCGTCGACCAGGTGCTCACCTCGCGCAAGCGCGCCTGATCACTGCGATCGGACAGGACGTCGGCCTTCGGGCCGGCGTCCTTTCTTCGTATGCGGGACTCGATTCGACGGATGTGCGCGCCGACAGGCGGTACTTGCTCATATGAGCGGGAGGGTGCGCGAACGGTGTTCCGGTCATACACTGGAGCAGGAAGGAGGATGCCGTGGAAGACGAACTCACCATGGTCCGCGTCGCAGAGCTCTACTACGACGAGGACAAGACACAGGACGAGATCGGCGCCCTCCTCGGGCTCTCGCGCTGGAAGGTGGGACGCCTGCTGACGCAGGCGCGTGAGCGCGGCATCGTCCGGATCGAGATCGTGCACCCGCGCGCCCGTCGGCTCGGGTTGGAGCGTCAGCTCGTCGAGCGACACGGGCTGACCGCGGCCATCGTGGTTCCCGCACCGGACGGCGACGACGGCACCCTCGAGAGGGTCGCCCAGGCCGCGGCCGATTTCCTCACCGCGATGCGACCCGTTCCCCGCACGCTCGGCGTCAGCTGGGGACGCACGCTCCGTGCGGTCGCCGAAGCGCTGCCGGAAGGCTGGGCCACCGGGGTGACCGTCGTGCAGCTCAACGGAGGCGTGAGCCTGAACCGGCGTTCCGGCGGGGCCGCCGGCCTCGCCGTGACGATCGCACAGCGCGCATCCGGGCACGTCTCGCTGCTTCCCAGCCCCGCGATCCTGGAACGGGTCGAGACCAAGCAGGCCATCGAATCCGACCGCACCGTCGCGGCGGTTCTCGAGGAGGCTGCCGAGGCCCAGGCCTTCCTCTTCACCGCAGGGCCCTGCGACGCCACCTCCGCGCACGTGGAGAACGGATACCTCACGGCATCCGACGTCGAGGAGCTCGCCCGACGCGGCGCCGTCGGCGACGTGCTCGGGAGGTACATCGACGCCGACGGCAACGTCGTCGACCCGCAGCTCGACGCCCGCACGGTCGGGGTGGAGCTCAGCCGGCTCCGCGGCGCCGAGCGCTCGATCTTCGTCACCGCCGGTGACGCCAAACACGACATCGCACGCACGGTCGTCTCCAGCGGCCTGTGCAGCGTCCTCGTGACCGATGAGACCACAGCACGAGCATTGTTGGAGGAACAGTGACGACCCAAGAACTCAGCCGCAGAGCGGCGGTGGACGTCCTCGGCGGTGAGCCGGACGACGCCACACTCCGTAGATTCCTGCACGGCCTCCCCGGCGTCGACGCCGTGGGACTCGAGCAGCGCGCCGCGGGCCTCGGAACGCGGTCCATCAAGACCACGTCCAAGGCGTGGGCGCTGGACACCATCATCAAGCTGATCGACCTCACGACCCTCGAGGGCTCGGACACGCCCGGCAAGGTGCGCTCGCTGGTCGCCAAGGCGAAGAACCCGGATGCCGCGGATCCGTCGACCCCCCGGGTCGCCGCCGTCTGCGTGTACGGCGACATGGTGGGCGACGCCGTCGCCGCCCTCGGCGACCTGCATGGCGACCCCGACGACGGTCTCATCTCGGTGGCCGCCGTGGCCACGGCGTTCCCGAGCGGACGGTCGTCGCTGGCGATCAAGCTCGCGGACACCGCCGAGGCCGTGGCCGCCGGGGCGGACGAGATCGACATGGTGATCGACCGGGGCGCGTTCCTGTCGGGCCGCTACGGTCTCGTCTACGACCAGATCGCACAGGTCAAGGAGGCGTGCCGCCGGGCCGACGGGTCCTACGCCTCGCTCAAGGTCATCCTCGAGACGGGCGAGCTCAACACGTACGACAACATCAAGCGGGCCTCGTGGCTCGGCATCCTGGCGGGTGGCGACTTCATCAAGACGTCGACCGGCAAGGTGCAGCCCGCCGCCACTCTTCCCACCACGCTGCTCATGCTCGAGACCGTGCGCGACTGGCATCGTGGCACCGGGGAGCGCATCGGGGTCAAGCCCGCCGGGGGGATCCGCGCCTCGAAGGACGCGGTGAAGTACCTCGTCACCGTCGCCGAGACCGTGGGCGAGGAGTGGCTCCAGCCGCACCTGTTCCGCTTCGGCGCCTCCAGCCTTCTGAACGACGTGCTGCTGCAGCGTCAGAAGCTCACCACCGGGCACTACTCCGGCCCCGACTACGTCACGATCGACTAGGAACCCTCATATGTCATTCCTGGAATACGCTCCGGCACCGGAGTCGAAGGCAGTCCTCAACCTCAAGGACAGCTACGGGCTGTTCATCGACGGCGAGTTCGTCGACGGCTCGGGCTCGAGCTTCACCACCATCTCACCCGCCGACGAGAGCCGCATCGCGGAGGTCGCCTCGGCGTCCGATGAGGACGTCGACCGCGCCGTCGCCGCCGCCCGTCGTGCATACGAGAAGACCTGGTCGAAGATGAGCGGTCGCGACCGGGGAAAGTACCTGTTCCGCATCGCCCGTCTCGTGCAGGAGCGTGCTCGCGAGCTCGCGGTCGCCGAGAGCCTCGACAACGGCAAGCCGATCAAGGAGAGCCGTGACGTCGACGTGCCTCTCGTCGCATCCTGGTTCTTCTACTACGCGGGCTGGGCGGACAAGCTCGACCACGCGGGCCTCGGTGCAGACCCCCGCGCGCTCGGCGTCGCGGGGCAGATCATCCCGTGGAACTTCCCGCTGCTGATGCTGGCGTGGAAGGTCGCTCCCGCTCTGGCGGCCGGCAACACGGTCGTGCTCAAGCCCGCCGAGACGACCCCGCTCACCGCGCTCATCTTCGCCGAGATCCTGCAGCAGGCCGACCTGCCCGCGGGCGTCGTGAACATCATCACGGGCGCCGGTGCGACGGGGGCCACCCTCGTGCGCCACCCGGACGTCGACAAGGTCGCGTTCACCGGCTCGACCGGCGTGGGCCGCGACATCGCGAGGGCCGTCGCGGGAACGAACAAGAAGCTCACGCTCGAGCTCGGCGGCAAGGCCGCGAACATCGTGTTCGACGACGCGCCGATCGACCAGGCGGTCGAGGGGATCGTCAACGGCATCTTCTTCAACCAGGGGCACGTGTGCTGCGCCGGAAGCCGTCTGCTCGTGCAGGAGTCGATCCACGACGAGGTCATCGATCGTCTGAAGAACCGCCTGTCGACGCTGCGTCTCGGCGACCCGCTCGACAAGAACACCGACATCGGTGCGATCAACTCGGCGGCGCAGCTCGCCCGCATCCGTGAGCTCAGCGACATCGGCGAGGCCGAGGGCGCGGAGCGCTGGACGGCGGACTGCGCGATTCCCGACAAGGGGTTCTGGTTCGCGCCGACGATCTTCACCGGCGTCGAGGCCTCGCATCGGATCGCACGCGACGAGGTGTTCGGACCCGTGCTGTCGGTGCTGACCTTCCGCACCCCCGCAGAGGCCATCGCCAAGGCCAACAACACGCCGTACGGCCTGTCGGCGGGCATCTGGTCGGACAAGGGGTCGCGCATCCTCGCGGTCGCCGACCGCCTGCGCGCGGGCGTCATCTGGGCCAACACGTTCAACCGCTTCGATCCGTCGAGCCCGTTCGGCGGCTACAAGGAGTCCGGATACGGCCGCGAGGGCGGACGCCAGGGCCTCACCGCCTACCTGAAGGGATCCGCAGCATGAGCAAGAGACTGACTGTTCCGAAGACGTACAAGCTCGCCATCGGCGGAGCCTTCCCGCGCAGCGAGTCCGGGCGCACCTATGAGGTGCTCTCCGCCAAGGGCGCGTTCCTCGCGAACGCCGCCCAGGGCTCCCGCAAGGACGCCCGTGACGCGGTCGTCGCCGCCCGCTCCGCGGTCAAGGGCTGGTCGGGAGCGACCGCCTACAACCGGGGACAGGTGCTCTACCGGGTCGCCGAGGTGCTCGAGGGCCGCCGCGCGCAGTTCATCGACGAGATCACCGCGCAGGAGGGCGTGTCGGCCTCGGCGGCCGCCGCGCAGGTCGACGAGGCCATCGATCTCTGGGTCTGGTACGCCGGGTGGTGCGACAAGTACGCGCAGGTCGCGGGCAACGCGAACCCCGTCTCCGGCCCGTACTTCAACATCTCGGTTCCCGAGCCGACCGGCGTCGTCGCGATCGTGGCACCCCAGGACTCGGCGCTCCTCGGGCTGGTGTCGGTCGTGGCGCCTGCGCTCGTCGCGGGCAACACCGTCGTCGTGATCGCGAGCGAGCGGCATCCGCTCTCCGCGATCAGCCTCGCAGAGGTGCTCGCCACGAGCGACGTGCCGGGGGGAGTGGTCAACGTGCTCACGGGTTCTCCCGCCGAGATGGCGCCGTGGCTCGCCTCGCACCAGGACGTCAACGCCCTCGACCTGGCCGGGGCCGGTGATCTCGACTGGATCGACATGCAGATCGCCGCCGCCGAGACGCTGACGCGCGTGCTCACCCCCGGGCCGGTGACCGCATCGCCCGAGCGGATCGGCGCGTTCACCGAGATGAAGACGGTCTGGCACACCAAGAGCATGGTCTGAGTCGATCGACAGCACGGCCCGTCGCGCAGATCCTGCGCGACGGGCCTTCGTCGTCTCGGTAGCGATGTCGATACGGACTCGAGATCTGCGCCGATGCTCCAATGCGTCCCGGTGTCGGATGCACCGGTTAGGCTCAGTAGACGATCTCTGGATCCCCCTAGGAGGACGCGCATGGCCCGTATCGGTGAAAGCGCTGACCTGTTCAAGTGCTCATTCTGCGGAAAGAGTCAGAAGCAGGTGCAGCAGCTCATCGCTGGCCCCGGTGTGTACATCTGCGACGAGTGCGTCGAGCTGTGCAACGAGATCATCGAGGAGCGGATGGCGGAGTCCTCCGCCGAGGGAACGGCGGACTTCGAACTCCCCAAGCCCCGCGAGATCTTCTCGTTCCTCGAAGAGTACGTGGTCGGGCAGGAGCCCGCCAAGAAGGCCCTGTCGGTCGCCGTCTACAACCACTACAAGCGCATCCGTGCCCACAGCACGCTGCAGTCGGCCGAGCAGAAGGCCGAGAGCATCGAGATCGCCAAGAGCAACATCCTGCTCATCGGTCCGACCGGATGCGGCAAGACCTATCTCGCCCAGACGCTCGCGAAGCGACTGAACGTGCCGTTCGCCGTCGCCGATGCCACCGCGCTCACCGAGGCCGGGTACGTGGGTGAAGACGTCGAGAACATCCTGCTCAAGCTGATCCAGGCGGCGGACTACGACGTCAAGCGCGCCGAGCAGGGCATCATCTACATCGACGAGGTCGACAAGATCGCCCGCAAGGCGGAGAACCCCTCGATCACCCGCGACGTCTCGGGCGAGGGCGTGCAGCAGGCGCTGCTCAAGATCATCGAGGGCACGGTCGCCTCGGTGCCGCCGCAGGGCGGGCGTAAGCACCCGCACCAGGAGTTCCTGCAGATCGACACCTCGAACGTGCTCTTCATCGTCGCCGGTGCATTCGCCGGCCTCGAGGACATCGTGTCGGCCCGCGTGGGCAAGCACGGCATCGGCTTCGGTGCCCCGCTGCACGACAAGGGCAAAGACCTCGACCTCTTCAGCGAGGTGCTGCCCGAAGACCTGCACAAGTTCGGGCTCATCCCCGAGTTCATCGGCCGTCTGCCCGTCGTCACCAACGTCTCGCCGCTCGACCAGGATGCGCTGATCGACATCCTCACCGGTCCCCGCAACGCCCTCGTCAAGCAGTATCAGCGCATGTTCGAGCTCGACGGCGTCGAGCTCGAGTTCGAGAAGGACGCACTGCGCTCCATCGCCGATCTGGCCGTCGAGCGCAAGACGGGTGCTCGCGGACTGCGAGCGATCCTCGAAGACGTGCTCGGTCCGATCATGTTCGAGATCCCCTCGGCCGAAGACGTCGCCAAGGTCATCGTGACCCGTGCCGCCGTCGACGAGGGTGCGCCTCCCACGATCGTGATGGAGCGCACGCGCAAGAGCGCGTGAGCCCGCCTCCCGCTCCCTGGCGGGTCGTCGACAGCGAGATCGTCGTCGCCGACCGCTGGATCCGCGTGCGAGCCGACGATTGCCGCGATGCGGAGGATCTCCGGATCGCGCCCTACTACGTGCTCGAGTA
>Ga0308161_1003462_pt1 | contig 15400 bp, 16 predicted proteins | sample PhyFR2_FD_201034 | JGI IMG/M metagenome (GOLD analysis project Ga0308161, IMG submission 201034) | Phyllosphere microbial communities from UC Gill Tract Community Farm, Albany, California, United States - DLSLF.R2 | ecosystem: Host-associated > Plants > Phyllosphere > Unclassified | place: USA...
TGGTGCTCAGCGTGCGCGGTCTGCCGGTGAAGGGCTACGCCTCGCACGGCGAATCCTGGTCTGTGGCACTCGCGCTGCGTCTCGCCTCCGCCGAACTGCTGCGCGCCGAGTCGCCGGCCGGCGATCCGGTGCTCATCCTCGACGATGTCTTCGCCGAGCTCGATGCCGATCGTCGTCAGCGTCTCGCCGCCCTCACCGCCGGGTACGAACAGGTCGTGGTGACCGCCGCCGTGGAGGAGGACATCCCCGATGTCCTGCATGCGCACGTCGTGAGGATCTCCGCGGGGACCATCAGCGATGAGAGGCAGGCTGCGGATGACTGATCCCGCCGCTGTTCCGGCATCCGAGGCGCCCGAGGCTCCTGAGACGGTCGCCACCTACCTCCGGCTGCGCGGGCTGAAGCCCAGTTCGAAGAACTGGAAGCGCAAGCGGCGGGTGGTCACCGACGACGACAACGCTCCGTTCACGCCCGGTCGCGACCCGGGCCCCCTGGGAGCGGTGCTCGACAAACTCGCACACGACTCGGGGTGGCAGAAGACCCTGGCGCGGGAGGACCTGGTGCGCCAATGGGCCGATCTGGCCGGTGCGGACACGGCGAAGCACTCCGAGCCGGTCTCTCTCGAGCGCGGTGTTCTCACGGTGAAGTGCGATTCGACGGCCTGGGCGAAGAACCTCCAGTTCATGCGCGGGACGATCCTCACCGAGATCGGGCGGCGGTATCCCGACGCGGGTGTCGAGAACCTCCGTTTCATCGGACCCGACGTACCGTCATGGAAATGGGGTCCCAGAGTCGTTCCAGGACGGGGCCCGCGCGATACCTACGGGTAGGACACCATAAAGGGGGTCCCGACGGCTCAGAGGGCCACACGAGGCCGCTGAGCCGCATATCGGCACGAAAGACCGCTAGACTGGGAGTTCGTGATATCGATGTGGAGAATGCCCTCTGATGACGCCTGAATCCCCCGCTGACGAGACGGAATCCACCGGCGGGGAGAACCCTGCCACCGAGAACAACAAGATCTCACCCAAGGTGAAGCAGCCCGGTGAGTACGGTGCCGACTCCATCCAGATCCTCGAGGGTCTCGAAGCCGTACGCAAGCGCCCGGGCATGTACATCGGTTCCACGGGACCGCGCGGTCTGCATCACCTCGTCTACGAGATCGTCGACAACTCCGTCGACGAGGCCCTGGCGGGCTATGCCGACACGATCTTCGTGACGCTGCTCGAAGACGGCGGCGTGCGAGTGGTCGACAACGGCCGCGGCATCCCCGTCGATCCGCACTCCTCCGACCCGACGAAATCGACCGTCGAGGTCGTCCTGACGATCCTGCACGCCGGCGGAAAGTTCGGCGGCGGCGCATACGCGGTCTCCGGCGGTCTGCACGGTGTCGGCTCGTCGGTCGTGAACGCGCTCTCGACCCGGTTCGACGTCGAGGTGAAGCAGAAGGGCTTCGTCTGGCGCCACAGCTTCGCCGACGGCGGCGTCCCGCAGCAGAAGCTCGAGAAGGGCGAGGCGTCCGACGAGACCGGAACCAGCATCACGTTCTGGCCCGACGCCGAGATCTTCACCGAGACCACGGACTTCGAGTACGACACGCTGCGCACGCGATTCCAGCAGATGGCGTTCCTGAACAAGGGGCTCCGCATCGAGCTGTCCGACGAGCGACCGAAGTCGGCATACGAGGTCGAGGTCGACGGTCAGGCCACTCTGACGCAGCCCAACGATGTGTTCCTGTACGAGCGCGGCCTCGTCGACTACGTGGAGTACCTGAACAAGGCGCGTCACGCGGAGGTCGTCAACGACGAGATCATCGCGTTCGAGTCCGAGGACACGCAGCGCAAGATCTCGCTCGAGGTCGCGATGCAGTGGACCACCTCGTACACCGAGAACGTCTTCACCTACGCGAACACGATCAACACCCACGAGGGCGGCACGCACGAAGAGGGCTTCCGAGCGGCGCTGACCACGCTCGTGAACAAGTACGCGCGAGCGAACAACCTCCTCAAGGAGAAGGACGACAACCTCTCGGGCGACGACGTGCGAGAGGGACTGACCGCGGTCATCTCGATCAAGCTGGGTGAGCCGCAGTTCGAGGGGCAGACCAAGACCAAGCTCGGCAACACCGAGGCCAAGGCGTTCGTGCAGAAGGTCGTCGGCGATCAGCTCGGAGACTGGTTCGGCCGCAACCCGATCCAGGCCAAGAACGTGATCCGCAAGGCGATCGATGCCGCGACCGCACGTCTGGCCGCCCGCAAGGCCCGCGAGACCGCGCGCCGCAAGAGCGTCTTCGAATCGGCCGCGATGCCCGACAAGCTCAAGGACTGCACGAGCAAGGACCCGTCGATCAGCGAGATCTTCCTCGTCGAGGGCGACTCGGCCGGCGGCTCGGCCGTGCAGGGCCGCGACCCGCACACGCAGGCGATCCTGGCTCTGCGCGGCAAGATCCTCAACGTCGAGCGTGCGCGCCTCGACAAGGCTCTGGCCAACAAAGAGGTCCAGGCGATGATCCAGGCCTTCGGCACGGGCATCGGCGAGGAGTTCGACATCGAGAAGGCGCGCTATCACAAGATCGTGCTGATGGCCGATGCCGACGTCGACGGTCAGCACATCACCACGCTGCTGCTCACCCTGCTGTTCCGCTACATGCGCGGTCTCATCGAGGCCGGGTTCGTGTATCTCGCGATGCCGCCCCTGTACCGCCTCAAGTGGACGAACCAGCCGCACGAGTACGTCTTCAGCGACGCCGAGCGTGACGCCCTGCTCAAGCACGGCCTCGACAACGGCAAGCGGATCCCGAAGGATGCCGGCATCCAGCGCTACAAGGGTCTCGGTGAGATGAACCCGAAGGAGCTGTGGGAGACGACGATGGACCACGCGACCCGCACCCTGCAGCAGATCACGATCGAGGATGCCGCGGCAGCCGACGAGATCTTCAGCGTGCTGATGGGCGAGGACGTCGAGTCCCGCCGCGGATTCATCCAGCGCAACGCCAAGGACGTCCGCTTCCTCGACATCTGACGCGCTGACGCGCGTCCGCATTCGTTCGACACCGACCGGAATCGACAACACACATGACTGACGAAGTACGCCCCGAGCTGGAGCACGATCACGGGAAGATCGACCAGGTCGACCTGCAGTCCGAGATGCAGCGCAGTTACCTCGACTACGCGATGGCCGTCATCGTGGGTCGTGCGCTGCCCGACGTGCGCGACGGACTCAAGCCCGTGCACCGACGGGTGATCTACGGCATGTACGACGGGGGCTTCCGCCCCGACAAGTCGTTCTCCAAGTGCGCCCGTGTGGTGGGCGAGGTCATGGGCCAGTACCACCCGCACGGCGACTCGGCGATCTACGACGCCCTCGTCCGCCTCGTGCAGCCGTGGTCGCTGCGCTATCCCCTGGCCCTGGGCCAGGGGAACTTCGGCTCCCCCGGCAACATGGGCGCCGCGGCTCCGCGATACACCGAGACCAAGATGGCCCCCCTCGCGCTCGAGATGGTGCGGGACATCGAAGAGGACACGGTCGACTTCACCGACAACTACGACGGTCAGACGCAGGAGCCCACGGTCCTGCCGGCGCGGTTCCCCAACCTGCTCGTCAACGGTTCCGTCGGCATCGCGGTCGGCATGGCGACCAACATCCCGCCGCACAACCTGCGCGAGGTGTCGGCGGCCGCCCTCTGGGCGCTCGACAACCCCGGTCTGCCCCGCGAGGAGCTGCTCGAGGGACTGATCCAGCGCATCCCCGGTCCGGACTTCCCCACCGGGGCGCAGATCCTCGGAACCAAGGGCGTGCAGGAGGCGTACCGCACCGGTCGCGGGTCGATCACGATGCGCGCGGTCGTCAACGTCGAGGAGATCCAGGGCCGCACGTGCCTCGTGATCACCGAGCTGCCGTACCAGGTCAACCCCGACAACGTGGCGGTGAAAATCGGCGACCTCGCCCGTGACGGCAAGATCACCGGCATCGCCGACATCCGCGACGAGTCCTCCGACCGCACGGGTCAGCGTCTCGTCGTCGTCCTCAAGCGCGACGCGGTCGCGAAGGTCGTCCTGAACAATCTGTACAAGCACACGCAGCTGCAGGAGAACTTCGGCGCCAACATGCTGGCGATCGTCGACGGCGTCCCTCGGACGCTCGCGATCGACGGCTTCGTCACCAACTGGATCTCGCACCAGCTCGAGGTCATCGTCCGTCGCACGCGCTTCCGCCTGGCCAAGGCCGAGGCGCGCATGCACATCCTGCGCGCCTACCTGAAGGCGCTCGATGCGCTCGACGAGGTCATCGCGCTGATCCGCCGCTCCCCCACGGTCGACGAGGCGCGCACGGGTCTGAAGGCCCTGCTCGACATCGACGACGATCAGGCCGATGCGATCCTGTCGATGCAGCTGCGTCGTCTCGCAGCCCTCGAGCGTCAGAAGATCCTCGACGAGGCGGCGGAGCTCGAGTCCCTGATCGCCGAGTACAAGGCGATCCTGGCCGACGAGTCGCTGCAGCGCGACATCATCCGCGAGGAGCTGACCGGCATCGTCGACCGCTTCGGTGACGACCGCCGCACGCACATCCTGCACGGATTCGACGGCGACGTGTCGATGGAAGACCTCATCGCCGAAGAGGAGATGGTGGTCACCATCACCCGCGCCGGGTACATCAAGCGCACGCGCAGCGACAACTACCGGTCGCAGCACCGTGGCGGCAAGGGCATCAAGGGCGCCCAGCTGCGGGCGGATGACATCGTCGAGCACTTCTTCGTGACGACCACGCACCACTGGCTGCTGTTCTTCACCGACAAGGGCCGCGTGTACCGCTCGAAGACGTACGAGGTCCCCGAGGCCGGGCGCGATGCGAAGGGCACGCACGTCGCGAACCTCCTCGCCCTGCAGCCCGACGAGAACATCGCGCAGGTGCTCGACATCCGCGACTACGCCGTGGCCGACTACCTCGTGCTCGCGACGCGTGACGGTCTGGTCAAGAAGACCAGGCTCGACAGCTATGACACCAACCGCCAGGGCGGCGTCATCGCGATCCGCCTGAACGACGAGGACGAGCTCGTCTCGGCCCTCATGGTGAACGCCGAGGACGACATCCTGCTCATCAGCCGTCGAGGGATGTCGGTGCGGTTCAGCGCGACGGATGAGGCGCTGCGCCCCATGGGTCGTGCCACGGCCGGTGTGAAGGGCATGAAGTTCCGCGAGGGCGACAGCCTGCTGTCCGCCTCGGTCGCCGCACCCGGCCACTTCGTGTTCGTGGTCACCGACGGCGGGTACGCGAAGCGCACCGCGATCGAGGAGTACCGCGTCCAGGGACGCGGTGGATTCGGCATCAAGGTCGCCAAACTCAACGACGATCGGGGCACCCTCGCCGGTGGTCTGATGGTGGCTGCGGACGACGAGGTCTTGGTGGTTCTCTCCAGCGGCAAGGTGGTACGCTCTGCCGTGGCCGAGGTGCCGGCGAAGGGCCGAGACACCATGGGAGTGGTGTTCGCCCGCACGACGGAAGCGGACCGGATCCTCGCCATCGCTCGCAACAGCGAGCGCGGCCTCACCGACGACGCCGAAGCGGAAGAGGCGGAATCGGACACCGGTACCGCCGCCCCCGAGACGACCGAGAACCCTGAGGAAGCAGACGCATGAGCACAGTAGCCGACAAGCTGGCGAAGAAGTCCACGCGCAAGACCGGAGGCAAGCAGGTCCGCCTGCGTCTGGTGTACGTCGATTTCTGGTCGGCTGTGAAGCTCTCGTTCCTGGGAGCCGTCGCGCTCGCGATCGTCACGATGGTGTCGTTCTTCCTGATCTACCTCGTGCTCCAGGCCACCGGGATCCTCGCTCAGGCGGATGACTTCGTCGGTGTCGTCACCGACGAGTCCGTGCGCATCTCCGAGGTCGCCGGTCTGCCGCAGGTGATGGCGTTCGCCGCCGTCGTCTCGATCCTCAACCTCATCGTCTTCACCGTCCTCGGCGCTGTCGTGGCCGGAATCTACAATGTCGCCGTGAAGGTGACCGGCGGGCTCCTCGTCGGCTTCATGTCGAACTGACCCAGCGGGTTTCACTGAGGGGCGGATGCGCACAGCATCCGCCCCTCAGTCGTTCCCGGTGGCAGAGGTAGGGAAAACCCGACCGTGGGTGTCCGGCTGCCTCGGTGTCGGCCTCGTCAGCCCCGCCGTACCTTGGAACCATGACGACACAGACTGCCACGCCACCCGAGGTGACGGCCACGAAGCCGCCGCTTCGCCTCTTCCTCTCTATCCTGCATCTCGCGGGCATCGGGGTCATCGGCGGCTTCATCTTCGCAACCCTCTCGGGTCTGCTCGGCACGGGTCTCGGTCTGCTGTTCGCGGCCGGCATCGGGGCGGTGCTCCTCGTGGGTCTCGTCTACGCGCTGTTCGGCGTCGGCTGGTTCGAGGTCGCCCGGGTGGGAACCCTGTACCGCACGCCGATCGCACCGCTGCGGTGGCGGCCGCGAGATCGCCCCGGTTTCGTCGGTTGGCTTCGCTCCCTGGGGCGGCAGTCGATCGACGGCCGCATGTGGCGGGCGCTCGCGAACTTCGCGATCACCGCGGTCCTCGGGTGGATCGTGCTGCGTCTGGCCTGGGGCATCGTGTGGTCGGTGATCATCTGCTTCGCTCCCCTGACCGGCGCGGACACCGTCATCGGCCCGTTCGGAGGCGGCGGCATCGCGGTCGCCTGGGCGCCCGTCGTCGGAATCCTCGGGTTGGCCGCATCCATCGCCGGCATCATCGGTCTGGCCCTGCTGCACCGCGTGCTCGCGCTCTCGATCGTGGTGCGCAGCCGTGAGGCTGAGCTGACCGAGCGGGTGCGCACCAGCTCCGCCCAGCGCGAGGGGGCGGTGCGGGCGGCAGATGTCGAGCGCACACGCATCGAGCGCGACCTGCATGACGGCGTTCAGCCTCGACTCGTGTCGGTGGGGATGACGCTCGGCCTCGCCCAGCAGAAGATCGATCACGACCCCGATGCGGCCAAGGAGCTCATCGCCGAGGCGCACACGTCGACCAAGGCGGCCATCACCGAGCTGCGACAGCTCGCCCGAGGCATCCACGCCTCGGTGCTCGATGACCGCGGTCTCGATGCCGCGTTGTCCGCGCTCGCGGGGCGCTCGCACATTCCGGTGAGTCTCGACGTGCGCATGGACGGCCGGTGCAGTCGCGAGGCCGAGGCCGCGGTGTACTTCTCGATCGCCGAGTCGCTGACCAACGCCGCGAAGCACTCCAGGGCCAGTGCGGCCAGGGTCACCGTGCGACTGCGCGACAGCGGCGTGCTCTGGGCGCGTGTCGAGGACAACGGCATCGGCGGCGCCCAGGTGCAGCCCGGTGGTGGTCTCGACGGCATCGCGAACCGCATCCTGGCCGCAGGCGGCACCTTCCGCCTGGAGAGCCCCGTCGGCGGTCCGACCAGCCTGGAGGTGAATGTGCCATGCGCATCCTGATCTGCGAGGACTCGGTCCTGCTTCGTGAAGGACTCGTGCGACTGCTCGAAGACGCCGGGCACACCGTCGTCGCGGCTCTGCCCGATGTCGAGGGACTGCGGGAGGCGGTGTCGACGAGTGACCCCGAGCTCTGCATCCTCGACGTGCGTCTGCCCCCCACCTTCACCGATGAGGGCATCAGGGCCGCACTCGCGCTGCGCGCGACCGACCCCGCGCTCCCGCTTCTCGTGCTGTCGCAGTATGTGGAGGAGCGGTACGCGTCTGACCTCATCGCCGCTCAGGGAGGTCCGCTGGGCTACCTGCTCAAAGATCGCGTCGCTGACGTCTCGGAGTTCCTCGCCTCTGTGCAGCGGATCTCCGAGGGCGCGACCGTGCTCGATCCCGAGGTCGTGGCGCAGCTGCTCACCCGGCGCAACCGCGACGACCGGATGCAGAGGCTCACCGAGCGTGAACGCACGGTGCTGGCGCTGATCGCAGAGGGCAAGTCGAATCAGGCGATCGCCGGTCTGCTCTACGTCTCCGAGGCGAGCGTCGAGAAGCACATCACCGCGATCTTCCAGAAACTGGGCTTCGAGCAGGGCGAGTCGGGCAACCGGCGCGTGCTGGCGGCGCTCGCGCACATCGAGAACACCGGCGGTACGACGCCGACCGGACAGACAGGAATGGGACGATGACGATCAACGACGACCACCGGGGTGGCCACACGCCACTGACGCCGCCGCCGGCGGCTCCCGAAGCGACGGCCGAGGCCCCCGGAACGCCGGGGCAGCAGTCCCCCGCACAGTCGACAGACCAGCATCGGACCCCGGGAGCGACAGCCATCCTGGTCGTGACGGCCGTGGTGGGCGGTGTCGCCCTGCTCGGCTCGGGCGGCGCAGCGGCCTTCGCCGGCACCGGTGGGCTGCTCTCCTCGTCGACCGGCTCGGGTGACGTCGTGCAGACCGTGGATGCGAGCGGGCTGCAGGGCATCGACCTCGACGTCGACGCGGGCAACATGCGCGTCGAGTTCGGCGACGTCGATGAGGCGCGGCTCTCGGTCAGCAACAGCCGTGGACCGGCATGGACCCTCGAGCGCGAGGGTGACGAGCTGGTCGTGCACTCCCCGAACTCCGAGTTCGGGTGGTGGTTCGGCAGCTGGTTCGGTGACGACCAGTCGGCGGTGCTGACGCTGCCCGACAGCCTTCGCGACTCCGCCGTGGACGCGGACATGACCCTCGATGCCGGCAGTCTCGACGTGGTCGGGGACTTCGGGGAACTCGACCTCACCGTCAATGCGGGGGCGCTCGATGTCGAGGGGGCTGCGAACAGCGTGAGCATCGACATGAGCGCCGGCCGCGCCGACGCCCTGCTCGACGGAGTGGAGACTGCGGCCCTCAGCGTCTCGGCGGGCGACCTCAGCGTCGATCTGACCGGACGGGCGCCCACGACGACGACGATCGACGTGAGCGCCGGGTCGGTGGATCTCACCGTGCCGGACACGTCGTATGCGATCACGCAAGATGTCACCGCGGGATCCCTCGACGCGAAAGTCGAGCAGTCGGCCGACGCCCAGCGGGCGATCGATGTGTCTCTGGCTGCGGGCAGAGTCACGATTCGCCCCGGTCGGTGATCCTCGTCGAGGGCGGGGTTCGACGGTTCCCCGCCCTCGATTGGGTAAATCTCAGAATCTCCGGTAAAGTTTCGGAGGTTGACGGGCCCATAGCTCAGGCGGTTAGAGCGCTTCACTGATAATGAAGAGGTCCCAGGTTCAAGTCCTGGTGGGCCCACTCATCAACTCAAGAAATCCCTCACGGGGCCTTAGCTCAGTTGGTAGAGCGCCTGCTTTGCAAGCAGGATGTCAGGAGTTCGAATCTCCTAGGCTCCACACTGTGTTGAGACAGTTCGAGAAGGCCCCGCCTGGTGCGGGGCCTTCTCGTTTATCCCCTCTCCACAGGTGTTAACAACCCTGTTAACAACCATGCACGCACCTCTGTTCACGCACCGACGAAACCACATTCCATGTCTTCGCAAGGATCGCAACCCCCCTTCTCAGCTCCGCGACTCGGGCGTAACCTGCCGGTCATGGGTGAGGAGAAATCCACGATGGTCCAGACTGAGGTCACTTTCGACGGGACGAGCTTCCTGCTGTCCCAGGACCAGGACGTGGGTGAGCTTCGTCGCCGCATCGAGGAGGCGACACGGGGCACCGGCACGTTCGTCGACGTGGTCGTCGTCGGCAACCGGCAGGTGAGCGTGCTGATCACCCCGCGCAGCCACGTCACGATCAGTGTCGCCACAGTCGCCTACGACTCGCGTGACACCGGCGACCTCGACTATCCGTACGGCGGTTACTACGACGTCATCTGACACGGTTCGACGTGTCAGATCCGCGGGCTGCGGATCATGCGCACGGGCCCTCTCACCTCTCGGATGTCGACGGTCTCACCCTTCTGCGTGACCACGATCTCGTCGCTGTCCGCCAGGACACTCGCGACGCGGCGCACCTCGGGCATCAGCGCACGCCAGGAATCCCCGCCGATCGCGCGGGCCACATCGCTCGGGCAGATCGACGAACCGTCGCGTTTGCGCGTGAGAGCGCGGATGATCGCGGCGATCCTCTCGTCGAACTCCTCCCCGGCCGGCTCCTCCCACCACGGCGCTCCGCGCTCGCCCAGAGCGGTCTTCGCATCCTGCACGCGTCGTCGGGCATCGGATTCCGCGGCTCTGACCGCACGCCGCGCTGCCATGAGCTCGTCCACCAGCTCCTGACGGAACGAATCCGGGATCGAGGGATCCGTCGCCCGCCATCGGCGCCCGCCGATGATCACGTGGTGTCCGTCGGGCGTGAGCTCGGGGCCCCCGTCGTCCGTGTCGCCCGCCTTCGTGGAACGTGCGCCCCTGTCCGATGCCATGTCCGGAAGTCTGCCCTCGTGAGGCGATACGAGCCAGGGGCTTGACCGCCCCGGGATGGGGCCGTCGGGCGGCTCCCGTCTCAGCCGACTGCGGTGAGCCCGTGAGGGGCGACGTTGAGGCGCTCGCAGCCGTCTGCGGTCACCACGACGATGTCCTCGATGCGGGCGCCCCACTGCCCCGCGAAGTAGATGCCCGGCTCGATGCTGAAGGCCATGCCCTCGCGGAGCACGAGGTCGTTACCAGGGGCGATGTAGGGCTCCTCGTGCACCGAGACGCCGATTCCGTGACCCGTGCGGTGCAGGAACGCGTCGGCGAGTCCCGCCTCGGCCAGGACGCTGCGCGCTGCGGCATCCACGTCGTGCGCGGTCGCCCCGGGGCGCACGGCGTCGACGGCGGCCTGCTGGGCGCGCACCAGCACGCCGATCCGCTCCGCCGCATCTGGGGCCGGGCTTCCGACGACGTAGGTGCGCGTGCTGTCGGAGTTGTAGCCGCTGGGCACGGCTCCCCCGATGTCGACGACGACGACGTCTCCGTCCTGGATGACCCGGTCGGACACCTCATGATGCGGGTCGGCGCCGTTCGGACCCGATCCCACGATCACGAACTCCACTGTGCGGTGTCCTTCGGCGACGATGGCGTCGGCGATGTCCGCTGCCACCTCGCGCTCGGTGCGGCCGGCACGCAACCACTCGTGCACCCGTCGGTGCACGGCGTCGATCGCCGCTCCGGCTCTGCGCAGCTCGGCCACCTCGTCGGCGTCCTTGATCATGCGGCCCTCGCGCAGCACCGGCGTCGCGAGCTCGATGTCCACGCCGAGTCTCCGTGCCAGGGGCACCACGTGCAGCGCCGGAAGCGCGTCGGAGACGCCGACCCTGGACACCGTGCCGAGGGCGGCGGCGACCAGTTCGTACGGATCCTCGCCATCGACCCAATCGGCGACGGCGAGACCGAGATCACCCACGGCGGTGCTGCGCACCTTGGCCAGTTCCATCCGAGGGACGACGACGGTCGCAGCCGTGCCGGGGCCGAGGATCAGCGCGGTGAGGCGCTCGATCGTGTCGCCCTCGACACCCACGAGGTACTCGAGGTCGGGGCCCGGGCCCACGACGATCCCGTCGAGGCCCGCCTCGGTGGCCAGGGCTGACGCACGATCGAGTCGGGCGGCGTAGACGGATGCGGGGAAGAACGGCTGCGTGCTCACGGCATCCACGCTACTGCGCGCACAGCAGCTGTGAGGGCTCAGCTCGCGGCGAGGCGGATGCGCTCGCTCAGCAGCGTGCGGTTGCCCGCCGACAGGTCGAGCAGGGCATATGCCGTGGGCCACATGGTGCCGTCGTCCAGGTTCGAGATCGGCTCGAAGCCGAAGGTTCCGTAGCGAGCCTTGAACTTGCTGGCGGGCTGGAAGAAGCACAGCACCTTGCCGTCCTTCCCCCACGCGGGCATGCCGTAGTAGGTGCGCGGCACCAGCTCGGGCGCGACCTCGCTGACGAGATCGTGCAAAGCGGCGGACAGCTCTCGGTCACCGGCGTCGGGAAGCTTGGCGATGGCGGCCTCGAGATCGGCCAATCCCTCTGCCCGCACATCCTCCGGGGTCTTCCTGGCGCGCGAGCGGGACTTGCGCTTGTCGGCCGCCGCCTCCTTCATGGCCTCGCGCTCCTCTGCGCTGAAGTTCTTCTCGTCGTCGGCCATGGTCGATCCTCTCCTCGGGTGTCGCGTGATGGCTTCAGACTACGGATCAGGCCGTCGCGGTGCTTCTCGATTCCTGATCGATATGCGGCGCCCTTCGCGCGCGCCCGACACATACGACGCCTCCCACGCCGCGCGAACTAGGGTGTTCTCATGGACATGCGGGTCGCGGCATACGCGGTCGTCACCGATGACGACGGACGCATACTTCTGGCGCGCTGGATCGAGGGCCGCCGGGTCGCCTGGACCATGCCGGGTGGCGGACTGGAGCCCGGCGAGGCTCCGGAAGACGCAGTGCGCCGCGAGCTGCGCGAGGAGACGGGGTACACCGTCAAGGTCGGCGAACTGCTGGGCATCCACTCGCGCGTGATCCCCGCAAGTCAGCGCGTGACGCCGTCGGATCAGCCCCTGCACACCTTGCGCATCGTGTACCGGGCGACGGTACGGGGTGGACGGTTGCGGTTCGAGACCGATGGATCCACCGACATGGCCGAATGGTTCCCCCGCGCCACGGTCGCAGAGCTGCAGCGCGTGAAGCTGGTCGACATCGCCCTGCGGATGGCGGGCATCCTCTGAGTCAGGCGCGCGGTTCTTCGGGGACCGAGATGTCTGCGACCGTGGCGTCGTACGCCGCGATCAGATCGTCGGCGTCGACGAAGAGGCTGTATCCGTGGGCACCGGCACCCATCGCGATGCGCTGACCCACGATGGACTCGTCGGCGAAGACCGGCCACGCGGTCGTGCTGCCGATCGGCACGATGGTGCCTCGTTCGTATCCCGTCGCCGCCAGAGCGAGATCCGGTTCGGGCAGGCGAAGCTTGTTGACGCCGACCACGGCACGCAACTTCGGCCACGAGATCGAGCGTCCGCCCGGGATCAGAGCGAAGAGGTAGGTGTCATCCGACCGCTTGACCACCAGGGTCTTCACGATGCCGGAGGCGGGGATGCCGAGGAGCTCCGCAGCCTCGAACAGACTGCCGGCGGCCGGTCGTTCGAGGATCTCGATGTCGAGACCCCGCGATGCGGCGGCATCCCGCACCCGTGCATGAAGATCCGCCGGCTCGGAAGCCGGCGGATCCGATGGTGATGTCACGCGTCGGGTGCAGAGAGCGGGTCGTCGGCGACCCAGAGCTCGTCGTCCGCGCGAAGCGCCTGCCAGGCGGCGTACAGCACGCCGGCCGCGGCCGCGGCACCGAGGATGATCGCGATGATCGAACCTGCGCTGGGGCCCTTCGGCTCGGGCTTCGTCGCCTTGCGGACCTTCTTCACGACACCTTCGCGCTTGGAGTTCGCGACGTCCCATGCGGTGAGCGCAGTGCCCACGACGCCACCGACGATCGGAACGACCTTGTCGTCGACGACGTGATGACCGAAACGGACTCCGCGATCGACGACCGGCGCCAGGCGACGGTTGTAGGTGTCCTGCACGGCGGGTCCGACCTGCTCGCGGCCGAAGTGGCCGAGCTGGCGTCCGGCCTCACGTGCGACGTCGGCCGCATGGCCGACCAGGACCTGCTGGTTCTCCCAGAGCTGGTTCGCGTCGGACTGAAGACGACGCAGCTCCTTCTTCCGCTTGCGGCTGATGCTCACGATGCTCTCCTGTCGATTGGAGTACGGGTTCCCCATCTTGCCACGCGACCCTGGATGGGGGGAGGGAATCGCCGAACCCTTGCATCTGGCGTCGATCAGCGCTATCGCACGGCCCGCGCACCGGAAGCTCTGAGAGAATGAACGCATGGTCAACGCTTCTCATGTCGCAACCCTGCACACCAACCACGGTGACATCGTCATCAACCTCTTCGGAGATCACGCCCCGAAGACGGTCAAGAACTTCGTCGGTCTCGCCGACGGCACCCAGGACTGGACGCACCCCGCCACCGGCAAGCCGGGCGAGGGCCCGCTGTACAAGGACGTCGTCTTCCACCGCATCATCCCGAACTTCATGATCCAGGGCGGCGACCCGCTCGGACAGGGCGTCGGCGGACCGGGCTACAACTTCGACGACGAGATCAACATGGAGCTCACCTTCGCCGAGCCCTACATCCTCGCCATGGCCAACGCCGGCCTTCGTCGCAACGCCATCACGGGCAAGGCCGAGGGCACCAACGGCTCGCAGTTCTTCATCACCACCGACCCGACCCCCTGGCTCCAGGGCAAGCACACGATCTTCGGCGAGGTCGCCGACGACGCCTCCAAGGCCGTCGTCGACAAGATCGCAGCCGTTCCGACCGCTGCGGGCGACCGCCCGATCGAGCCGGTCGTGCTGCAGTCGATCGACATCGTCGCAGCCTGACGACGCGGGCCGATCCGGATGACGACGCCTGAGTTCGCGGGCAATCGCGACAACTTCTGCTACCGGCATCCGGATCGGCAGAGCTTCGTGCTCTGCCAGCGATGCCTGCGCACGATCTGCCCCGAGTGCCAGACGCAGGCCGCCGTCGGCGTGATCTGCCCCGAATGCATGGCAGAGCAGCGCAAGAGCCGCACTCCCGCCCAGAAGCGGGCCGAGCGTCGCTGGGGCGGTCGCAACACCGCCACGGCGACCGTGCGCAGCGGCAAGCCGATGGTCACGTACGTGCTGCTCGCGATCACCTCGTTCATCGGACTCGTGCAGCTGATCCCCGGCCTCGGAGACGCCGTCACGGCGCAGCTGCTGTTCGCACCGAGGTACCTGTACCCCGATCTCTCGCTGCTGCCCTTCGAGCCGTGGCGACTGCTCACCGCGGTCTTCGCACATGGCGGGATCTTCCACCTCGGGCTGAACATGCTCGCCCTGTGGATGCTGGGACAGAACCTCGAGCCGATGCTGGGCCGAGCGCGCTATCTCTCGCTCTACCTGATCAGCGGACTCGGCGGCTCGGTCGCCGTCGCTCTGCTAGATCCCTTCGGTGCGACGGTCGGTGCGTCGGGGGCGATCTTCGGCCTGATGGCCGCGCTCCTCATCATCGGACGGCACATCGGTGCGAACGTCACCGGCATCCTCGTGATCCTCGGCATCAACTTCGTCCTGGGGTTCGTGATCGGCGGGATCGCCTGGCAGGCGCACCTGGGAGGTGCGATCGTCGGTGCGCTCGTCGCGTTCATCCTCACCCGTACCCGGCGTCGGGAGCAGCGCACCGCGCAGATCCTGCTGCTCGCGGCGGTCGTCGTGGCACTGGTGCTGATCGTGGCCCTGCTCGTGCCCTTCCTGATCACGTCGGTTTATTCCTGATCGGGAGTTGTTAACAGGGTTTTCGACCCATGTGAATAACATCGGTGTAATTCTCCCCAGGGTGGGGATAACCTGTGGATAACTCGGACCTCCGACAGGTGCCGCTCACAGAAGAAGGCCCCTTCCGCCGACGCGGAAGGGGCCTTCTTCGAAGTGAGGGGTGCGGG
>Ga0308161_1003466_pt1 | contig 15385 bp, 13 predicted proteins | sample PhyFR2_FD_201034 | JGI IMG/M metagenome (GOLD analysis project Ga0308161, IMG submission 201034) | Phyllosphere microbial communities from UC Gill Tract Community Farm, Albany, California, United States - DLSLF.R2 | ecosystem: Host-associated > Plants > Phyllosphere > Unclassified | place: USA...
GCTCTGATCGAGCGGGTCCGTCGTCTCGACGACGAACGCGATGCCGACGAGGCCTCTCTCGCCTCCGCTCGCGAGACGCACGCTCTGCTGACCCAGCGGGTCGACGAGACGCGGGCGGCGATCACCGAAGCCCGCGGGGACTTCGCGTCGGTGGCCGAGCGGCTGGCCGCGACGACCGCCGAGGTGGCGGCCGCGCATGCCCTGGCCGACGCCATGGCCGAACGTGCGCGCCGTGACGAGACGGCATCGATCGCGACCGCCGAACGGGACGCCGCGATCGATGAGTCCGTGTTCGACGACGTGGCGTCGGTCGAGCGAGCGCTGCGCTCGCCGTCGGACCAGCAGGCGCTCGAGGCTCGAGTCTCCGCCCACTCCGTGCAACGGGAGAAGGAGCGGGAGATCCTCTTCGACCTCGAGCTGCGGACGCTGCCGGAGGAGCCGATCGACCTTCATCCCGCCGAGCAGGAGTCGCAGGCGGCGCGGCGGCGATGGACGACGGCCGTCGACGAGGCCAGCCGCGCGACCGCGATGGCCGAGCAGCTCGGGGCGGCGATCGACGCGGCCGCGTCGGAGCATGCGCGCACCGCAGACGACGCCGGGGAATACGAGGTACTCCGTGATCTCGCCGACACCATCGCGGGGCGCGGGGCCAACACGCGCAAGATGACGCTCGAGACCTTCGTCCTCGCCGCCGAGCTCGAAGAGATCGTCGACGCGGCCAATCGTCGCCTCGGCGACATGTCGACCGGGCGCTATCAGCTGCGCCACTCCGACGCTCTCGCAGCGCGCGGGGCGGCCTCAGGTCTCGGGATCGTGGTCTTCGACGCCTTCACAGGGCAGACGAGGCCCGCGCAATCGCTCTCCGGGGGCGAGACCTTCCTGAGCTCCCTGGCCCTCGCTCTCGGCCTCGCCGAGGTCGTCACCGCGCGGGCGGGCGGCATTCGCCTCGACACCCTCTTCATCGACGAGGGTTTCGGCTCGCTCGACGGCGACACCCTCGATGTCGCCATGCGCACCCTCGACGAGCTCCGCCAGGGCGGACGCACGGTCGGGGTCATCAGCCATGTCGAGGCGATGCAGGAGCAGATCCCGGCGCAACTCCGGGTGCGCGCCACCTCGGAGGGGCCCAGCGTCATCGAGTCGCGCTGACGCCGGCGTCAGCGAGCCGCGCGGGCACGAGCCGGGCGGACGCGGGCACGCGCTGCGCCGGCCGTCAGACGCCGTACTCGCGACGGATCACCTCGCGCAGCTGGACGCTGCACCGCGCGATGGCCTCGCGGAAGTCGACGAGAGCGCCGTCCTCCGCCCGATCGGAGATCGCGCGGAACGCACGGATCGGCACGCCGAACTGCTGGGCGACCCAGATGTAGGCATAGGTCTCCATATCGACGAGTCCCGCACCGGACGGACGGATGACGGCCGTGATGCCCGCATCGCCGACGAAGCTGTCACCGGTGGCGATCAGCACGCCCTCCCGGCCTGTCGACACCCGGGCGGGGAGCGATACGTGCTGGCCGGCGACACCCTCGAGGTCGAACACGTCGTGCTGCAGCGCGCTGCCGATCTCGTGCACGGTGGCCTCGAGCTCGGCGTCGATGCCGCCCGCGGTGCCGACCACCACCACCTCGGAATACTCCCTGGCGCCGAGCGCGCGTGTGAGCGCGTAAACGGCCTGCATCTTGCCTTCGCCCGTCACGAGCCGGTCGAATCCCTCGAGCTCCTCCGGGAAGGCTGCGAGTTCGGAGGCCATGGCTGCGACGAGAAGTTTCACTCCGCCATCCTGCCAGGTGGATCGCGCGTCGCGAACCCGAGCGCGTGCGCTCGGTTCATCCCGATGTAACACTGGAGGAGCATACTGACGTCGAGTAGACCGGAGGAATACGTGTCCCTGCAGAAGCAGATCTCTGAAGCGCTCGGTGTCGTGGCCGAGATCGACCCCGAGGTCGAGGTGGAGCGACGGGTGCAGTTCCTCGCCGACTACCTCGATGCGACCGGAGCGAAGGGGTTCGTCCTCGGTATCTCCGGCGGCCAGGATTCCACACTCGCCGGGCGGCTCGCCCAGATCGCCGTCGAGCGTGTGCGAGCCGAGGGCGGCGAGGCGAAGTTCCTGGCCGTGCGGCTGCCGTATCGGGTGCAGAAGGACGCCGAAGACGCCGCGGCCGCGCTCGAGTTCATCGCACCGGACGCGTCGGTCGAGGTGAACATCCAGAACGGCGTCGACGGCGTCGAGGAAGATATCGAGTTCGCCGTCACCAGCGACATCAGCGACTTCAATCGCGGCAACATCAAGGCCCGGGTGCGCATGGTGACGCAGTATGCGCTCGCCGGCCACGACGGTCTCCTGGTGATCGGCACGGATCATGCCGCCGAGGCGGTGACCGGCTTCTACACGAAGTTCGGAGACGGTGCGGCCGACATCCTGCCCCTCTCCGGCCTGAGCAAGCGCCAGGGCCGCTCGCTGCTGCTGCGTCTCGGAGCCCCCGACCGGCTCGCCTTCAAGGTCCCGACCGCCGACCTCCTCGACGGTCAGCCCGGTCGCGCCGACGAGGACGAGCTGGGGCTCACCTACGAGCAGATCGACGACTTCCTCGAAGGCCGCCAGGTGGACCCCGACGTCGCGGGACGGATCGAGTCGCGCTACCTCGCCACCCAGCACAAGCGGAACCTCCCGGTCACCCCCGACGACACCTGGTGGCGCTGACACCGGTTCGGTCGTGATCCCGTGTCGGATGCCGCGGCTAGTGTCGAAGCATCCGAAGGAACGGGAGAATCGTGCGGATCGACACTCAGGCGCAGCGCGTCATCTGGAGCGCGAGCGACCTCAAGGCAGCCGCGGAATGCGAATTCGCCTGGTGCCGAGCGATCGACGCCAAGCTGGGGCGCGTACCCGCGGTCGTGGAGCCTGAGAACGCCACGCTCGCCCGCGCCGCCGAGCTCGGAGACGTGCACGAGCAGAACGTCCTGTCCCGCTACATCGACGACCTCGGCGATGGTCGGGTGCACCGCATCGAGAAGGTGTCGTCCGTCGATGCCGTGGCGCTCGCGGCCGCCGTCGACGAGACGATCCAGGCGCTCGCATCCGACGCGGCGGTCGTCTTCCAGGCGGCATTCGCGACTCCCGAGTTCGTCGGATTCGCCGATTTCCTGAAGCGTGACGATGACGGACGCTGGCGCGTACAGGACTCCAAGCTCGCCCGCACCGCACGGGTCACGGCCCTCATGCAGTTGGCGGCATATGTCGACCAGCTCGACCGGCTCGGTGTTCCGCGATCCGATTCCGTCGACCTCATCCTCGGTGACGGATCCCTCAGCACGCATGCCGTCGACGATCTGCTCCCGCTGTTCCAGGTGCGCCGTGCCCGCCTCCGAGCGCTGATCGCCGACAGGCGGATCGACGATCCGTCTCCCGACGCCGCCCTGGCGTGGGGTGATGATCGGGGCGACCTCGAGGTGGTGGCCTGCGGCCGATGCGCCACCTGCGAGGAGCAGGTGATCGCGCACCGCGACCTGCTGATGGTCGCGCGTATGCGGCCCGTCCAGCGTGCGCGGCTGCGTGCCGGCGGCATCGAGACGATCGACGCGCTGGCGGGGGCGGCCGCACCGCCCGACGGCATGAACGCCGACACGTTCGAGACGCTGCGGGCGCAGGCACGGCTGCAGATCCGGGCCGACACCGACGGGCTGCCGACCTACGACGTGCACTACGCCGCGGCGATCCACACACTGCCCGTACCGAGTCACGGCGACATCTTCTTCGACTTCGAGGGCGACCCGCTCTATACGGAACCCGCGCCCGACGGGCAGGCTCACTGGGGCATCGACTATCTGTTCGGATGGGTCGACAACGCTGATCAGTACACGGCCCTCTGGGCGCACGACTTCGCCGCCGAACGAGAGGCGTTCGAACGATTCCTGGATTTCGTGAAGGTCCGCCGCACCGCTCATCCGGGCATGCACATCTACCACTACGCGCCCTATGAGACCTCGCACCTGGTGGCGATGGCGGCTCGTCACGGTGTGCGCGAGGCCGAGATCGATCGGCTGCTCCGCGAGGGCGTGTTCGTCGACCTCTATCCGGTGGTTCTGCGCACCGTGCGGGTGGGGTCGAGGTCGTACTCGATCAAGAAGCTCGAGCCGCTCTACATGGGAGCTGACGTTCGCACGAGCGATGTGCAGAAGGGCGACGACTCGATCGTGCAGTACGTCGCCGCCCGTGAGCTCGCCTCGGCGGGCCGACGGGCGGAGGCCGACGCGGTGTTCGCCGACCTCGCCGACTACAACCGGTACGACTGCGTGTCGACCAGGCGTCTGCGCAACTGGCTGATCGATATCGCCAAGAAGGAGGGCGTGAACCCCGCCCCGCCCGACGAGGCCGACGAGGTCATCTACGAGCCGTCTCCGCGCTCGGTCGCGCTGCTCGCCGACGCCGAGCGCGCCATCGCCGACGGCGGCGACGGGCTCGTGCACCGGATCGCCGCCGCGGCGATCGACTACTTCCCCCGCGAGGCCAAGAGCTTCTGGGTGTCGCACTTCCAGCGGCTGCGCGAGCCGGTCACGATGTGGGACGGCACGCGTGACGTGGTGCGCGTCGATCGCGATGCGTCGCGCGTGGTGCGCGAGTGGAGCGTGCCCGAGGGGCGACGCGTGATGTCGCGTGATGTCGAGGTCAGGGGAGAGGTGTCGCCGGGCACGACGTTGGGTGCCGGCGCGCAGCCCTTCGCCCTCTATGCGGTGCCCGCGCCGTTCGACACAGAGGTGCCCTCGCGTGCGGTCCACGTGCCGCACACGGTCACCGTCGCCGAGGTGCTCGACGACGGTTTCCTGGTCACCGAGACGGCCATCCAGGGGCAGACCTGGAGCGAGGTGCCGCTCGCCCTCACCCCGGCCGCTCCGCCCCGCGTCGTGTCTTTGCAGGGCGCGATCGACGAGTGGGCCGATGCCGTGCACGCCGCGGCTCCGGCGTTCCCGCGCGATGCGGCGACCGACATCCTTCGTCGTGTCCCGCCTCGCACGGTCTCGGGTGCGCCGCTGCCGACGGGCGACGGCGACACGATCGATGCGATCGTTCGCGGCATCCTCGACCTCGACCGCAGCTACATCGCCGTGCAGGGGCCCCCCGGGACGGGCAAGACGTACACCGGCTCTCAGGTGATCGCCCGCCTCGTCTCCGAGCATGGCCTACGGATCGGGGTGGTCGCGCAGTCGCACGCGATCATCGAGAACCTGCTCGAGCGCGTGGTGGCCGACGGTGTTCCCGCAGCGCAGGTGGGCAAGGCTCCCAAGGATCCGTCGATCGACCCGTCGTACACCGCGATCCCCAAGAGCGGGATGGCGGCATTCCTCGGCGAGCACGCGCACCACGGCGTCGTCGTCGGGGGGACGGCGTGGGACTTCAGCAACACCGCTCGCGTCGATCGCGGCGGCCTCGACCTGCTGGTGGTCGACGAGGCGGGCCAGTTCTCGCTCGCCTCGACCATCGCCGTCGCCGCGAGCGCGCAACGGCTGCTGCTGCTCGGCGACCCGCAGCAGCTTCCCCAGGTCAGTCAGGGCGCACATCCGGAGCCGGTCGACACCTCGGCACTCGGCTGGGTCATGGACGGCGATGCGGTCGTGCGGCCCGAGCAGGGCTACTTTCTGGCGCGCTCCTGGCGGATGCATCCTCTTCTGGCTCGGCCGGTGTCCACGCTCGCGTACGCCGGGCAGCTCGCATCCGCTCCCGGCGCCGAGCGGCGGGAACTCGAGGGCGTCGATCCCGGTCTGCATGTCGTTCCTCTGCGGCATCGGGGCAACGCCACCGAGTCGCCCGAAGAGGCGGCTCAGGTCGTCGCGCTCGTCTCCGACCTGGTCGGCCGCGCCTTCACCGACAACGACGCGACGGCGACCGTGCGTCCGCTCGCCCAGAGCGACATCATCGTGGTGGCGCCGTACAACGCGCAGCGTCAGCTGGTGCATGACGCACTCGCCGAGGCCGGGTTCCCGGACGTGCCGGTCGGAACCGTCGACAACTTCCAGGGCAAGGAGGCGGTGGTATCGATCACCTCTCTCGCCGCATCCAGCGGGCGGGACGCTCCTCGCGGCCCGGAGTTCCTGCTGCTGCAGAACCGGCTCAACGTCGCGATCTCGCGAGCACAGGTCGCGGCCTACCTGATCCACTCTCCGGCGCTCCTCGACGACCTTCCGCGCACTCCTGAGGGGGTCGCGCGGATGAGCGCGTTCGCCCGCCTCGTCGGTGCCGCGAGCTGACTGGTGGTCACGACATGACTGGTGGTCACGACATGACAGGTGGTCACGACATGACAGGTGGTCACGGGGCGCAGCTCCTGCACACGACCGAGGAGATCCTGCGCGCATCGGCGCAGTGGGTGTGGTTCCCGCGCGGCAGCGAGCAGGAGAAGACGGACCTGCAGCTGGTGCGCCACCCCGAACGGTTCGGCGGCGGGGTGCGCGGGTCCCAGGTCGACTCGGAGGCCGATGCGGCGGATGTCCTCGACCGGGCCCTGGACCGCACCCGGGCGTGGGGCGAGAGCGAGCTCGTCTTCTGGACGAACGCGTCGGATCGGCCCGACCTCGAGCCCGAGCTGCGCCGACGCGGTGCCGAACACATCGACACCGTGGCGGTGTTCGCCTGTCCTGTCGAGGGGGCAACCGTGGACGTGCCCGACGGCGTCACCGCCGAGATCGTGCGGACGCTCGATCAGGTGCGCGACGTCGATGGGATCAACGTGCCGGTATGGCAGCAGCAGCCTCTCGACGACGAGGGGCTGAGGGTCGAGTTCGAGGAGGTCACCTCGACGTTCGAGGCGGGAACGCACGTCCGCGTGCTCGCACGCCTCGACGGCGAGGCCGTCAGCACCGGCGGGTGCACGATCGTCGACGGGTTCGCTCGTCTGTGGGGCGCCGCCACGATCGAGCGGGCCCGAGGCAGGGGCGCCTATCGTGCGGTGCTCGCCGAACGGCTGCGGGTGAGCGCGTCTCTCGGGGCGAAGACGGCGCTCGTCAAGGCACGCACCGCGACATCGGCTCCGATACTCGCTCGTTCGGGTTTCCTCCGTCTCGGCGAGGAACGCGGATACCGCCTGACGGTGTGATCAGAGCCGGCCCTCGTCGGAACATGCGCCGCACCGACATCGCCGGCCGTCACCGTGTCGAGACCCGGTGTCAGCCCACGCCCACCCCTGCGCCGACGCCGACGTCGACGCCGAGCTCCTGGCGGACGATCCGAGCCCCCGCCGACAGTGCGCTGAGCTTGTCGAACGCGACGCCCCGCGGAAGGGGGGCCATGCCGCAGTTGGAGCTGGGGATGAGGAGGTCGGCATCGACGAACCCGAGGGCGCGCCGGAGGGTGTCGGCGACCTCTTCCGGAGTCTCGATCTGCTCGCGCGCGACGTCGATGGCTCCGAGCATGACCTTCTTGCCGCGGATGAGCTCGATGACATCGATCGGCACGTGGGAGTTGTGACTCTCCAGAGAGACGATGTCGATGGAGGACTGCTGCAGAAGGGGGAACGACTCCTCGTACTGTCGCCACTCCGCGCCCAGCGTCGCCTTCCAGTCGTTGTTCGCCTTGATCCCGTATCCGTAGCAGATGTGCACCGCCGTCTCTGCGCGCAGTCCCTCTGCCGCGCGCTCGAGCGCGGCGATGCCCCAGTCCTTGGTCTCATCGAAGAAGACGTTGAAGGCGGGTTCGTCGAACTGGATGATGTCCACGCCCGCTGCCTCGAGCTCCCGGGCCTCCTGATTGAGGATGGTGGCGAACTCCCATGCCAGCTTCTCGCGACTGCGGTAGTGATGGTCGGAGAGGGTGTCGATCATCGTCATCGGGCCGGGGAGCGCCCACTTGATCGGGCGATCGGTCTGCTGGCGCAGAAAGGCCGCGTCCGCGACGAACACCGGCTGGCGCCGGCTCACCGCGCCCACCACTGTCGGCACGCTCGCGTCGTACCGGTCGCGGATGCGGACCGTCTCGCGCTTCTCGAAGTCGACGCCGTCGAGGTGCTCGATGAAGGTGGTCACGAAGTGCTGCCGGGTCTGCTCGCCGTCGCTCACGATGTCGATGCCGCGCCGCTGCTGCTCGTGCACCGCCGCGCGCAGTGCATCCTGCCGGCCCTCCACGAGTGCATCACCCTGCAGCTCCCACGGGGACCACAGCACCTCGGGCTTCGCCAACCACGCCGGCTTGGGCAGACTGCCGACGATCGAGGTGGGCAGCAGCGTGTTCACGGCCGTCGATCCCGCGCCGCTCATCGGACCAGGGCGGGGTAGGAGGCGGCCCACTCTTCCAGCACCCGACGGTGCGGGGTGACGAAATGCTCATCGGCGTAACGTCCCTGGGTGACCGCCAGTCGGCTCCGCTCCTCACGGTCGTAGGTGATGTCCGTGCGCTGGAAGTCCTCGTGCTCGAGGGTCGGGCGATAGACCTCGGCCGCGGGGCCGTTCGCGTGGTAGATCTCGGGGCGGTAGATCTTCTGGAAGGTCTCCATGGTGCTGATCGTGCCGATGAGCTGCAGATCGGAGTAGTCGCTCAGCAGATCGCCTTGGAAGTAGAAGGCGAGGGGGGCGACGCTGCCGCGGGGCATGAAGTACCGCACCTGCAGACCCATCTTGCCGAAGTACTCGTCGGTGAGCGAGAACGAATCCTGCACGTACTCGGCACCGAGCACGGGATGCTCCACACCTGATCGTCGATACGTCCGGCTGGTCGACACGCTGATGCAGATGACCGGCGACTGCGGGAAGCGCTCCCGATACGCGGCGGACTCGACGAAGTGCTGGAACAGCTTGCCGTGCAGTGCGCCGAAGTCGTCGGGCGTCGTGAAGCCGCCTCCGCCCGCGTTGGCGGCAGGCAGGACGATGCTGAAGTCGTAGTCGCGAAGGTAGGAGGAGAAGTTGTTCCCCACGATGCCCTGGTGGCGCTCGCCCGTGACCCGGTCGATGATGTGCACGTCGAGCACCTCGAGCACCGGGAACTCCTCGTCCGCGCCGTCGGAGAAGCGCAGCTGCACCGAGATGATGTCGAGCTCGACCCTGTAGCGGTCTCCGTCGGGGTTGTCCTCGCGCGCGAGGTCGTTGAAGCGACGGTCGATCATCGACAGTGCGTTGCGGAGGTTCTCCTGGCGGCGCTCGCCGCGGGCGAGGTTGGCGAAGTTCGTCGTGATCCGCGATGCGTCCGAGGGTGCGTAGTCCTCGTCGAAGCGGGTGGTGGTGATGCTGAACGTGATGTCGTTCGCCATGAAGAAGCCAATCCGAAGGAGGCGAGGCCGGGGTGGCCTCTCAGGAGCTGTGCTCTCATCGTGCCGCCGCACGGAGGTCATCGGGTAATCCGGCTCCACTATGCGTCCCTATAGGATTGCGCTATGCCCAGGCGACCGAGCGGCATCACGCTGCAGCAGCTCCAGTACTTCATCGACGTCGCCGCGGAGGGATCGATCACGGCCGCGGCCGACCTGCTCTACGTCGCCCAGCCCACCATGTCGGCGGCGATGAAGGACCTCGAGACCCGGGTGGGGCGGACGCTCCTGTCGCGCTCGGCCCGCGGCGTGACGCTCACCGGCGACGGCGTGGAGTTCCTCGGCTACGCCCGGCAGGTCGTCGAGCAGGCGGAGCTGCTCGAGCAGCGATACCTGGGTCGTCCGCCGTCGCGTCGCCTCCTCGGGGTGTCGACCCAGCACTACTCCTTCGCCGTCGATGCGTTCGTGCGCATGGTGAAGAGCACGAACGCGGCGGAGTACGAGTTCTCGCTCCGGGAGACCCGCACGTGGGACATCATCGAGGATGTGCGGACGCTGCGCAGCGAGCTCGGTATCCTGTTCCGCAACGACTTCAACCGCAACGTCATCGACAAGCTGCTGCGTGACTCGGGGCTGGCGTTCCATCCGCTCTTCCTCGCGGAGCCGCACATCTTCGTCTCGCGCCGCAATGCCCTCGCCGCGAGGAAGCGCGCGACCCTCGACGATCTCGTCGGGCTGCCGCGGCTCACCTTCGACCAGGGCGCGAACAACTCCTTCTACTTCGCCGAGGAGATCCTCTCGACCCTCTCGAGCGCGCAGGAGATCCGGGTGTCCGATCGCGCGACGATCTTCAACCTGATGATCGGCCTCGACGGGTATACGATCTCCACCGGCATCATCAGCGACGACCTCGACCCGGAGATCGTCGCGGTGCCGCTCGATGTCGACGAGCAGATCGAGATCGGATGGGTCGGGCGCACGGCCATCCCTCTCACCGAGCAGGCGCAGCGCTACCTCGCCGAGGTGCGCGACGTGGTCGCGGGCTTCGGAGTCGCGCTGCTCGACTAGGCGGGCGGCAGGTCAGACCGTGCCGTAGAGGCGGTCTCCGGCATCGCCGAGTCCGGGCACGATGTACCCCTTCTCGTTCAGTCGCTCGTCGAGAGCGCCGAGAACCAGGGTGACGTCGCGGTCGCCGACGAGCGCCTCGATGGCCGCCACGCCCTCGGGGGTGCCGAGCAGGCAGATCGCGGTGACGTCCTTGGCGCCGCGGTCGAACAGGAACTGGATCGCCGCGGCGAGCGAGCCGCCGGTGGCGAGCATCGGGTCGATGGCGAAGCACTGGCGGTCGCTCAGATCGTCGGGCAGACGCTCGGCGTAGGTGGTCGGCTCGAAGGTCTCCTCGTCGCGGACCATGCCCAGGAAACCGACCTCGGCGGTCGGCAGCAGCTTGACGAGCCCTTCGAGCATCCCGAGTCCCGCGCGCAGGATGGGGACGACGATCGGACGCGGCTCCGAGATCTTCACACCCATCGTCGTCGTCACCGGTGTGGTGATCTCGATCGGACTGACCTTGACGTTTCTCGTCGCCTCGTACGCCAGAAGGGTGACGAGCTCCTCGGTCAGCTGCCGGAAGACGGGAGACGGAGTGCGGTGGTCGCGCAGGACCGAGAGCTTGTGGGTGACGAGAGGGTGGTCGGCGACGTGGACACGCATGGATACAGGCTAATGCGCCGGACGCCCGCGCACGACATCGGATGCCGCGGCCTCCGCCGCGCCCTGTCGTAGGCTCGACGCATGACCGCCGCCGACCTGACCGCGATGGGCCGTGCGCTCGCGCTCGCCGCGGCCGCGGCCGACGCCGCGGAGATCCCGGTCGGGGCCGTCGTGCTGGATCCTTCCGGGCGGATCGTCGCGGAGGGGCGGAACACCCGTGAGGCGACCCACGATCCGACCGGGCACGCCGAGGTCGAGGCGCTGCGCTCGGCTGCGGCATCCGCGGGCACCTGGAATCTCGAGGGCCACACCCTCGTCGTGACCCTCGAGCCCTGCGTCATGTGCGCCGGCGCGATCCTGCAGTCGCGCATCGCGCGCGTCGTCTTCGGCGCCTGGGATGAGAAGGCCGGCGCCGCGGGGTCGATGTACGACGTGCTGCGCGACCGGCGTCTGCCGCACCGCGCCGAGGTGATCGGCGGGGTCGAGGAGGCGGCTGCCACGGCGCTGCTGCGCGACTTCTTCGAGCAGCGGCGCTGACCGGGCGGCGCTGACGGCCCGGCGCTGATCGGGCGCCGCGCCGCACACGGCCGCGGCGCCGGGGTCAGTCGGAGGACTTGAGCACGAACACGTCGGTCGACGGCTCGGGATCGATCGCGGGACGGTAGACGTCCGGCTCGATGTAGATCACGCGGGCGATCGGCACGGCCTCGCGGATGCGGGCTTCGATCGCGTCGATGTCGTCGGCGGCCTCGCGCAGCGGCTTGTCGGCGTTGAGGGCGATCTTCGCCGCGACCATGAGCTCATCCGGACCCAGGTAGAGGGTCTTCATGTGGATGACCTTCTCGATCTCGTCGCCGGCGTTGATGGCGTCGACGATGCGGTCGTGATCGGCAGGGGTGGCGCCCTCGCCCACGAGGAGGCTCTTGGTCTCGACCCCGAGCACGACCGCGATGAGCACCAGCAGGATGCCGATCATCAGCGTTCCGAGGGCGTCGAACACGGGGTTGCCGGTGATGATCGTCAGGCCGACGCCGAGCAGCGCGAAGCTGAGTCCGGTCAGTGCCCCGACATCCTCCAGCAGCACGACCGGCAGTTCAGGCGCCTTCGCGCGCCGGACGAACGACACCCACGACTGGTCGCGGTCGCGCACGAGGTTGCTCTCTTTGACCGCGGTGCGCAGCGAGAACGACTCCAGGCCGATCGCGACCACGAGCACGACGATCGGCAGCCACCACCAGGTCTTGTCGAGCTCATGCGGGTGGGTGAGCTTGTCGATGGCCTCGTAGATGGCGAACAGGCCGCCGACCGAGAACAGGATGATGGACACCACGAACGCGTAGACGTAGCGCTCGCGTCCGTAGCCGAAGGGATGCGCTCTGTCGGCCTCGCGTCGGGCCTTGCGGCCGCCGAGCATGAGCAGCAGCTGGTTGCCGGAGTCGGCGACCGAATGGATCGCCTCGGCGAGCATCGATGCCGAGCCGGAGAGCGCCCAGGCGAGGAGCTTCGCCAGAGCGATGCCCAGATTCGCCAGGAACGCCGCGATGATCGCCTTGCCGCCGCCCGATGCACTCATGCGACGAGTCTAGATCGGCTGGTCCGCGGATGCCGGAAGAGCCCGCCGTAGGATGACGGCATGGCTGACTCCCTTCCCTCTCTCGCGTTCGTCGGTGCCGGTTCGATGGGAGGCGCGATCCTCCGCGGTGTGGTGGCCTCCGGCATCCCGGTGGACGGGGGCATCACCGCCACGAACCGCACGTCCGAGAAGGCGGCGGCGTTCGCCGACCTCGACGGCGTCAGGAGCATCGCGCTGTCAGAGACCGCCGACGGCAACGTCGAGGCGGTCGCCGATGCCCGTATCGTGCTGGTCGGCGTGAAGCCCGCCATGGTGCCGGATCTGCTGCGGGAGATCGCACCGCACCTGGCCGACGACGCGATCGTGGTGAGTCTCGCGGCCGGGGTCACCCTGCAGACGTTCGCCGACAACCTGGGGGCAGAGGTGCGCGTGATCCGGTCGATGCCGAACACCCCCTCGACGGTCGGCAAGGGCGTCACCGGTCTGGCGGCGGGGGTCGCGGCGACCGCCGACGATCTCGCCCTCGTGCACCGCCTCTTCGCGACCGTGGGCGCTGTCGTCGAGGTTCCCGAGTCGCAGATCGACGCGCTCTCGACCATCTCGGGCTCGGGTCCCGCTTACGTCTACCTGCTGATCGAGGAGCTGACGAAGGCCGCTGTCGGCCTGGGGTTCAGCGAGGCCGACGCGCGACTCATGGTCGAGCAGACGTTCATCGGCGCCACCGCGCTGCTCGACGCCTCGGGGGAGGAGCCGGCCGAGCTGCGTCGCCGCGTCACCAGCCCGAAGGGCACCACAGAGCGGGCGGTCGCCGTGCTGCAGGGCGCGCACCTGGACCGTACGTTCGCGGCCGCGGCCGATGCGGCCCTCGCACGTGCACGAGAGCTCGCCGCCGGAGCCTGACGTGCGGCTGCGGTTCTCGGGGGCGATCTGGTTCTGGCGCGGTCCCGCGCCCTTCCACTTCGTCACCGTGCCGCCCGAGGAGAGCGCGATGATCGGCGAGGTGGCGAGCGTCGTCACCTACGGGTGGGGTATGATCCCCGCATCGGTGACGATCGGGCGCACCACGGTGGCGACCGCCCTCTGGCCGAAGGACGGCGGCTACATCGTGCCGATCAAGAAGCTGCTGCAGGATCGCGAGAGCGTCACGATCGATGACGTCGTCGACCTGACGCTCGACATCGACGCCTGACAGGCGATCACCGACGATGACGCCTGACGGCGACGCGAGACAGGCGAACGCGAGACGCGGGGGAGCGGCTCAGCGGTCGAGGGCCGCGAAGCGCTCGATGTCGCTGTTGGTGCCCGACACGATGATGAGGTCGTGGTTGGTCACGATGGTGTTCGCCTCGGCGTAGCGGAACGGCTTGCCCGGGCTCTTCACGCCGACAACGGTGACCTTGTACTTGGTGCGCACGCCGGACTCGTTCAGACCGACGCCGCGGATGAACTTCGGCGGGTACATCTTGGCCAGCACGAAGTCGTCGTCGAAGCGGATGAAGTCGAGCATCCGGCCCGAGACGAGGTGGGCGACACGTTCGCCGGCCTCGCGCTCGGGGTAGATGACGTGGTTCGCGCCCACGCGGGCCAGGATCTTCCCATGCGACTGCGAGACGGCCTTCGCCCAGATCTGCGGCACTTTGAGGTCGACGAGGTTCGCGGTGATCAGCACCGATGCCTCGATCGAGGATCCGACGGCGACGACCGCGACCTGGAAGTCCTGTGCGCCGATCTGGCGCAGGGCGTCGATGTTCTTGGCGTCGGCCTGCACCGTGTGCGTGACCCGGTCCGACCACTTCTGCACGAGTTCGAGGTTGTCGTCGATCGCGAGCACCTCGCGGTCGAGGCGGTCGAGCTCGCCCGCGCACGCGGCGCCGAACCGACCGAGACCGATGACGAGGACGGGAGCGTCCCCCCGGAGGACTTCAACCAACGATCGGCCTTTCCACGGGCAGTGAGTAGTACTGCGTTCGCGATGTCGCGGCGACGGCCGCGGCGAGAGTCACTGTACCAACGCGCCCCATGAAGATGGTGGTCGCGAGGACGTACGAGGCGGAATCGGGCAGCTCGGCCGTCAACCCGGTCGAGAGTCCCACGGTGCCGAAGGCCGAGATCACATCGAAGAGCACATGGCTGATGTCGGCCTTGGTGATCTGGGAGATGATGATCGTCGACAGCGCGACGATCGTCGCGCCCCACGCCACGACGCTGAGCGCGACGCGCTGCACGTCGCTGGGGATGCGGCGTCCGAACGCCTCGACCGACTGGCGACCCTTCGCCTCCGACCAGACCGCGATGGCGAGCACGGCGAGCGTCGTCACCTTGATGCCGCCGGCGGTGGATGCCGAGCCGCCGCCGACGAACATCAGCATCGAGGCCGCGAGCAGCGACGAGCCGTTCAGGTCGTCCATCTCGATGACGTTGAAGCCGCCGGAGCGCGTCATCGCCGACAGGAAGAAGGCCTGGAAGGTCGTATCGGCCGCGTCCATCGACCCGAAGGTCTTCGGGTTCGCGTATTCGAGCACGAGGAAGACGACGGCGCCCAGCACGAACAGCAGCACGGTGGTGACGAGCGTGAGCTTGGTGTGCAGCGACCACTTCTTGACGTGCCACACGTGCTTGGCGAGCGTGTAGATCACGGGGAAGCCGATGCTGCCGAGGAAGACGCCGACCATGAGCAGGGAGAGCACCAGGTAGTCGTCGGCGAACACCGCGACGCCACCCGCGTTGGGGGCGAAGCCAGTGTTGGTGAACGCCATCGCGGCGAAGTACGGCGCCTCCCACAGCGCGGCGATCGGCTCGACGCCGGCCATGACGAGCGCCGGGTACAGCAGGATCGCGAGGGCCCCTTCGATGATGAGGGCCGAGAGGGCGA
>Ga0308161_1003471_pt1 | contig 15361 bp, 15 predicted proteins | sample PhyFR2_FD_201034 | JGI IMG/M metagenome (GOLD analysis project Ga0308161, IMG submission 201034) | Phyllosphere microbial communities from UC Gill Tract Community Farm, Albany, California, United States - DLSLF.R2 | ecosystem: Host-associated > Plants > Phyllosphere > Unclassified | place: USA...
TCGGACCCGAGACCCTCGAGAAGGACGACCGCCGCGACGGCTTCCCGTTCCTGCTCGTGCTGCTGGCGATCGCCGGCGCGGTCAACGAGTGGTTCTTCATCGGCAACGAGGTCGCCGCGAACATCAGTGCCTACTCGGTGGGGCTCCTCGTCGGACGCGTGGCCTTCGTCATGCCTGTCCTTCTCCTGCTGCTCGCGGGCTGGCTGTTCCGCCATCCGTCATCGGTGCACGACAACGGGCGCATCGGCATCGGGTTCGGGCTGTTCATCCTCGCGCTCTCGGGCTTCTGCCATACCGCGGCCGGCCGCGCCGATTCCGCGGGGATCCTCGCGCGCCCGCAGCCCAGAGACGGCATGCCGGCTCTCAGCGAAGCGGGCGGACTGTTCGGCTGGATGCTCGGGGAGCCGCTCTCCTACCTCACGCCGATCGGTGCGTACATCCTGCTCTCGGTGCTCGCCGCCCTCAGCGTCCTGATCCTCACGAAGACGCCTCCCAACCGCATCGGTCAGCGCCTCGGCGACCTCTACGCGTGGATGTTCGACGCGGAGCGCACCGAGAAGCCCGCCAAGGACGCCGCATCGATCGACGACGCCGACAAGGTCGACGACCCCGATGTGCTCCCGTGGTGGAGGCGCAACAAGACCGGACGCGAGGAAGACCCCGACGAGGGCACTCTCGGCTCCGACGACATCACGGCGCTGCTGACGACCGCAGAGCCGACGCCGGCCTACGATCAGGCCGTCGTCGTCGAAGACCCCTACGACGCGGCCACCGAGGTGCTGTCCGAGGTGCGCGCGGTCGCGGACTCGCTCGCGGGGCAGCAGACCACGGCACTTCTCGACGACGGGTCCGACACCGGCGAAGCTCCCGAGCTTCCCGGTCTCGACGGCTTCGGCACCGCGGGGCCGGGGGAGCGCGGGCCGCAGGCTCCCGTCGCACCGTACATCCTGCCCTCGCCGGGTCTCCTGGTCGAGGGGCCGCCACCGGTCGTACGATCCGAGGCGACCGACAAGGTGATCGAGCAGATCACGAGCGTGCTGACCCAGTTCAAGGTCGATGCCAAGGTGACCGGCTTCTCGCGCGGTCCGACGGTCACCCAGTACGAGGTCGAGGTCGGTCACGGCGTCAAGGTCGAGAAGATCCTGCAGCTGAGCAACAACTTCGCCTACGCGGTGGCCTCGAACGATGTGCGCATCCTCTCGCCGATCCCCGGCAAGAGCGCCATCGGCATCGAGATCCCCAACGCCGACAAGGAGATGGTCGCGCTCGGTGACGTTCTCCGCTCGCCTGCGGCGCACAAGAGCACGCATCCCATGACGATCGGCGTTGGCAAGGACGTCGGCGGCAACATCGTCATCGCGAACCTGGCGAAGATGCCCCACCTGCTCGTGGCCGGATCCACCGGCTCGGGTAAGTCGAGCTTCGTCAACTCCATGATCACGAGCCTGCTGATGCGCGCGCGACCCAGCGATGTGCGGATGGTCCTGATCGACCCGAAGCGCGTCGAGCTGACGAGCTACGCGGGAGTGCCGCACCTCATCACGCCCATCATCACGAACCCGAAGAAGGCGGCCGAAGCGCTGCAGTGGGTCGTGAAGGAGATGGACATGCGGTACGACGATCTCGCGTCGTTCGGGTTCCGCCACATCGACGACTTCAACCGTGCGGTCCGCGCCGGCGAAGTGCAGCTTCCGGTGGGCAGCGAGCGCGTGCTGAAGCCGTATCCGTACCTGCTCGTGGTGGTCGACGAGCTCGCCGACCTGATGATGGTCGCCCCACGCGACGTCGAGGACTCGATCGTGCGCATCACGCAGCTCGCGCGCGCGTCCGGCATCCACCTGGTGCTGGCCACACAGCGACCGAGCGTCGACGTGGTGACCGGCCTGATCAAGGCGAACGTCCCGTCCCGCCTCGCCTTCGCGGTGACCAGCGTCACCGACAGCCGCGTCATCCTCGACAGTCCCGGAGCCGACAAGCTGATCGGGCAGGGTGATGCGCTCTTCTCTCCGATGGGATCGTCCAAGCCCTTCCGTCTGCAGGGCGCATGGGTGGACGAGAAGGAGATCGACGCCGTCGTCAAGCACGTCACGCGTCAGGCACGCCCCGACTACCGTCCCGACGTGCAGGAGGCGCTGGAGCCGACGAAGAAGAAGGAGGTCGACGAGGACATCGGCGACGACCTCGAGCTCCTGCTCGCGGCCGCCGAGCTCATCGTCTCCTCGCAGTTCGGCTCGACGTCGATGCTGCAGCGCAAGCTCCGTGTCGGTTTCGCGAAGGCCGGACGCCTCATGGATCTGCTTGAGTCCCGCGAGATCGTCGGGCCCTCCGAAGGATCGAAGGCGCGTGACGTGCTGGCCACAGCGGAGCAGCTGCCTCAGGTCATGGCCAAGCTGCGCGGTGATGATGCTCCTGCCGCAAACGCGGCACCGGCGGCTGTCGGAGCCACGGCCGCGGGCACGCCGCACGATCCGGTCGAGGCCCAGTTCCAGGGGCTGCCCGTGGTGGAGTCGGACGACGATGGCGATGAAGACGCCTGGGGATTGACGGGGCGCGACTGATGGGCATCCCACGCCAGCTCCCGAACGCGATCACCGTGGCGCGGATTCCGCTCGCTGTCGTCTTCTTCGTCGTTCTCCTCCTCGGAGGCACGTACGGCATCGACGACCTCGCGATGCGATGGGTCGCCGGAATCCTCTTCATCGTCGCGATCTCGACCGACTGGGTAGACGGGTATCTCGCCCGACGGTTCGACATCGTCAGCGACTTCGGCAAACTCTGGGATCCGATCGCGGACAAGCTCCTCACCGGAGCCGGTTTCGTCGGGCTCGCCATTCTCGGAGAGCTGCAGTGGTGGCTCGTCGTGGTCATCCTGGTCCGCGAGATCGGCATCACGGTGCACCGACTGGTCGTCGCGAAGGAGCACGTCGTCGCCGCAGCCTGGATGGGCAAGGTGAAGACCGCCGTGCAGGGAGTCGCCCTCTCGTGGGCGCTGCTCCCGCTGCACGTGCTGATCGGCGCAGAGCTGTGGATCGTCATCACAGCGATCCTGATGATCGCGGTGCTGATCCTCACCGTCGCCAGCGGGATCGACTACATCGTCGCGCAGGTGCGAGGGTCCCGGCGATCCGCGTGACCGCATCCTCCACCGTCGTCGCAGCGCTCACGGCCCGCCGGTGGACGCTGGGCGTCGCCGAGTCGCTCACCGGCGGGGCGCTCACGGCCGAGATCGTCGCGGTTCCCGGAGCATCCAGCACGCTTCTCGGCGGTGTCGTGGCCTATGCGACGCCCGTCAAGCACAGCCTTCTCGGCGTCGATCACGAGTTGCTCGCTCGTCACGGACCCGTGCATGCCGAGGTCGCTCTGCAGATGGCCTCCGGCGTGCGCCGAGCAGTGCAGGTGCACGGGCGCGATGCCGATGTCGGTGTGTCGACCACTGGCATCGCCGGGCCGGACTCGCCTGACGGTCAGCCCGTCGGAACCGTGCACATCGCCGTCGTCACGCCCGAGGCACAGAGTGCAGAGTTCTTCGAGTTCTCGGGGGATCGGCCGCAGATCCGTGCCCTCACGGTCGACGCCGCACTCGCGCTGCTCCTGCGCATGGTCGGGGAATAGGAGAGAGCGATCGACGGTTATCTGGAATGTGCTCACACGGAAACCACAGCGTGCAAGGGTAGATTTTGTGAAGTTCAGTAGGACTAGACTGGCGATCTCATCGAGGCAGACCTCGATCGGACGACCTGGGAGGAGGTTCCGATGATTCTTGTACGACAGGAAATCGGCGATGTGCTGAGGGACTTCCGCCTGCAGAAGGGGCGCACGCTCCGGCAGGTTGCGAGCAAGGCTTCAGTGGCCCTCGGCTACCTCAGTGAGGTCGAGCGCGGTCAGAAGGAGGCCTCGAGCGAGATCCTCGCCTCGGTGGCCGACGCCCTCGACGTTCCGATCTCGATCATCATGCGCGAAGTGGGAGACCGGATCTCGGTTCTCGAGGGCATCCAGGTGTTCCCCGATGTCGTTCCCGACGACCTCGTCGCATCGGTCGAGCCCGAGCTCTCGCTGCACTGACTGCCGGATCCCCGGACTGGCATGCGCCGTAGCGAATTCCTCCGCGCCGTCGACGCCGAGTTCGGCGGCCGCGCGTCCTCCCTCGTCAGTGATCTCTCCCTGCCCCAGCTCTCGGGACGTACGGCAGACGAGGCGCTCGAGGCCGGCATCCCGCCCCGAGACATCTGGTCGGCTCTCTGCATCGAGACCGATGTGCCCGTCGAGCGACGCTACGGGGCCGGACGGCTCGAGCCGCGCAGTCGCTGACACCTCCCACCCGCTATTCGTTCGGTAAGACGCGCGGTGCGGTCGGCGTGTCGTCGAATATGTGTTCGAAATTGGCGTAGTGTTCTGCACAAGTGGTTCAGCGGAACTGTTCTCCCGGATTCTCGGTACCTACGGCGCAATGTCGGAGGTGCCTCGTACGGTGAGGAACAAGCCGAAGAGCCATACGCCTTGTCGGAGAGTTCCGCCCAGCCGGGAGGACCGCGACAGCCTACAGGCGGCACCATGCGAGCATTAGGAGCACGACATGCCATCACCCGCTGACCGCGAGAAGTCCCTCGAGACCGCACTCGCACAGATCGATCGTCAGTTCGGAAAGGGCTCGGTCATGCGGCTGGGCAGCGACGAGCGCGCACCCGTCGCCGTCATCCCGACCGGCTCCATCGCCCTCGACGTCGCGCTCGGCGTCGGAGGACTGCCGCGTGGACGTATCGTCGAGATCTACGGCCCGGAGTCCTCCGGTAAGACGACGCTGACTCTGCACGCGATCGCCAACGCGCAGCGCGCCGGCGGCATCGCCGCCTTCATCGACGCCGAGCACGCGCTCGACCCGGACTACGCCGCCAAGCTCGGCGTCGACATCGACGCCCTCCTCGTCTCCCAGCCCGACACGGGTGAGCAGGCGCTCGAGATCGCAGACATGCTCGTCCGCTCGGGAGCCATCGACCTGATCGTCATCGACTCGGTCGCCGCCCTCGTGCCGCGTGCCGAGATCGAGGGCGAGATGGGCGACTCGCACGTCGGACTTCAGGCTCGCCTGATGTCGCAGGCGCTGCGAAAGCTCACCGGTGGTCTCAACCAGACGAACACCACGATGATCTTCATCAACCAGCTGCGTGAGAAGATCGGTGTGTTCTTCGGTTCGCCCGAGACCACCGCCGGTGGAAAGGCGCTCAAGTTCTACGCCTCCGTCCGCATGGACATCCGACGTATCGAGACGTTGAAAGACGGCACCGACGCAGTCGGAAACCGCACCAGGGTCAAGGTCGTCAAGAACAAGATGGCCCCGCCGTTCAAGCAGGCGGAGTTCGACATCCTGTACGGAGTCGGTATCTCTCGTGAGGGCAGCCTGATCGACTTCGGTGTCGAGCACGCGATCGTCAAGAAGTCCGGTTCGTGGTACACCTACGACGGCGATCAGCTCGGTCAGGGCAAGGAGAACGCCCGCACGTTCCTCCTCAAGAACCCTGACATCGCCCTGGCGATCGAGACGCAGATCAAGCAGAAGCTCGGCATCGGCGGAGCCTCCGAGACTCCCGCCGACGAGCTCGCCGAGCGTCGACCGGCGTGATCATCGACCCGCGTCAGCTCCGCACTCGGAGTGAGCGATGAATGATCACGGGGGCGAGCCGGAACAGCTCGCCCCCGTGATCCCGCTGTTCGGTCGTACGCCCCGTACGACTCCTCCCGACAGCAGGACCACGGATGCCGTCGCGGCTCCGGTGCCACAAGAGTCCGATCCGGCAGAAGATCAGGCACGGAGCGCAGGCGCCGGTGGCCGCTCTGACGCGACCGAAGACATCGGTACGTGGCGGTCGACATGGAGCGGCAGTTCTGCCGGTGCAGGTGCAGGTGCAGGTTCGACGACAGGATCGCGTGATCCGAGCGAGCGCCACCCGGCACGGGGAGGAGCGGCGAAGTCGGCTCCCAGACTGCGAGCGTTGCAGGTGGACGACGACGAGTCCTCAGGGGCCGATGTCTCGCCTGATGTCGATGCGCTGCGCGAGGCCGCGGAACAGTTGCTTGTGCGCAAGCTCCGGTCGCGCTCCCTTTCCATCTCCGAATCGCGGATGGTGCTGAAGGGGTACGAGCAGGATCGGATCAGGCTCGAGACCGGTGTGATCGACGACATCATCGACGATTTCTGTCGGCGAGGATATCTCGACGACGTCGTACTCGCCGAGCAGCTCGTCACCTCGGGAGTGGAGCGCAAGGGCCAGGGCCGAGTCGCGCTTTCGCGAGCTCTCTCGCAGCGTGGGCTGCCGCGCGACGTCATCGACGCGGCGCTCGACGAGCTTCCCGACGACGATGCGGACCGCGCTCTGGAGTTCGCGAGGACCAAGGCGCAGAGCCTGTCGCGCCTCGATGCCGACACCGCGTTGCGGCGACTGGTCGGTCAGCTCTCGAGGCGCGGGTACAACGGCTCTGTCGCCATGAACGCCGCGAAGACGGCACTGGCGGAGGCGTCGTTCCGCGGACCGCGGTCCGGCGTGCGTTTCGTGGATTCCGACTGACGGGTGCGGCACGCGTCAGACCACGCGGGTCGAGGTCACGGGGAGCACGGCTGGAGCGCGGGGTGTCCATCGGAGTGCGGGAAGCCCTGGGTGCGCAGGCCCGCCGTTCCGCGCACGGCATCCGCGATGGAGCGCTCGTAGAATGGATGGACCATGACTATTCCGCGCAGTGAGCCGACGATCATCAGTTCCTCGTCGGCGGCAATCGACCTCGACGGACGCCAGCGCTCCTACGAAGTGCGTACCTTCGGATGCCAGATGAACGTCCACGACTCCGAGCGACTGTCCGGTTCGTTGGAAAGCGCCGGATACATCCGCGCCACGGACGGCGACGAGGCCGACGTCGTGATCATCAACACCTGCGCGGTCCGTGACAACGCCGCAGGCAAGCTCTACGGAACCCTCGGTCAGCTCGCGTCGGTCAAGCGCCGGAAGGACGGCATGCAGATCGCCGTGGGCGGCTGCCTGGCTCAGATGGACAAGCAGGCAGTGCTCGACAAGGCGCCATGGGTCGATGTCGTCTTCGGCACGCACAACATGGGGTCCCTGCCGGGACTCCTCGAGCGGGCTCGTCACAACGGCGATGCGGAGCTCGAGATCCTGGAATCGCTCGAAGTGTTCCCCTCGACCCTTCCCACCAAGCGGGACTCCGCGCACAGCGGCTGGGTGTCGATCTCCGTCGGATGCAACAACACCTGCACGTTCTGCATCGTGCCCAGTCTGCGCGGCAAGGAGAAGGATCGCCGACCGGGTGACATCCTCAACGAGATCCGGTTGCTCGTCGATGACGGTGCCATCGAGGTCACCCTGCTCGGCCAGAACGTCAACTCCTACGGCGTCGAGTTCGGAGACCGTCAGGCGTTCGGCAAGCTTCTGCGCGCCGCCGGCGAGACCGAGGGCCTCGAGCGCATCCGCTTCACCAGCCCGCACCCGGCGGCGTTCACCGACGACGTGATCGATGCGATGGCTGAGACCCCGAGCGTCATGCCGCAGCTGCACATGCCGTTGCAGTCGGGCAGCGACAGCATCCTGAAGGCGATGCGGCGCTCGTACCGCAGCGACCGGTTCCTCGGCATCCTCGATCGCGTGCGCGAGCGCATCCCGCACGCGGCCATCACGACCGACATCATCGTCGGATTCCCCGGTGAGACCGACGCAGACTTCGAAGACACGCTGCGTGTCGTCGAGAAGGCGCGGTTCTCGAGCGCGTTCACTTTCCAGTACTCGATCCGCGAGGGCACACCGGCGGCGACCATGGGCGACCAGGTCCCCAAAGAGATCGTCCAAGAGCGATACAACCGCCTGATCGCTCTGCAGGAGCGGATCTCGCTCGAGGAGAATCAGCGCCAGGTCGGCCGCGAGGTCGAGGTTCTCGTCTCGACCGGCGAGGGCAAGAAGGATGCTGCGACGCACCGGCTCACCGGGCGCGCTGAGGACAACCGGCTCGTGCACTTCGAGATCACACCCGGGTCGGACGTACCGCGCCCCGGTGACGTGGTCTCGGTGACCGTCACCCACGCGGCTCCGTTCCATCTGCTCGCCGACGATCCGTCCGGCGCGCCTCTGCGTCTCCGTCGCACTCGCGGCGGAGACGCATGGGAGCGCGGGCAGGCAGAGTCCTGTGCGGTGCCGTCGCCGGCCTCCGGCGGAGCGGCGCGGGCGGTCTCGCTCGGCCTCCCCACCCTGCGCGTCGGCGTGTGACTTCCGCGCACGAGGCGGCGGACCCCACCCCCTCCCGCGACTTCGGAGGTCCTCGCCTCTGGGCGATCGTCGGTGCGACGGGGACGGGTAAGAGCGATCTCGCTCTCGATCTCGCCGACGCCCTGCGCGCACGCGGCAACCCGGCGGAGATCGTCAATGCCGATGCGATGCAGCTCTATCGCGGCATGGACATCGGTACGGCGAAACTGCCGCTCGAAGAGCGCCGCGGGATCCCGCATCATCTCTTCGATGTGCGTGACGTCGACGAGGATGCGGCGGTCGCCTGGTATCAGCCATTGGCACGTTCGGCGATCTCGGAGATCCAGCAGCGTGGAGGGGATGCGATCCTGGTCGGCGGCTCCGGACTGTACGTCTCGAGCGTGGTGTTCGACTTCGCCTTCCCCCCACGAGACCCGGTTCTCCGAGAGCGTCTCGAACAGGAACTCGCGGTCGAGGGCATCGGCGTGCTGCTCGATCGGCTCCGTCGCCTCGATCCCGAGACTGCGGCGCGGATCGACGCACGCAATGACCGACGGGTCATCCGTGCTCTCGAGGTCATCGAGCAGGGGAGCAGTACGCATGGCGCGGCGCTGCCGCAAGCCCCTGCGCTCTGGCAGGAGCACACGCGCCTGCTCGGACTCCATGTCGACCGCGGCGCACTGGTCGAGAGACTCGATGCCCGTGTGTATCGGATGTGGCACGCAGGTCTCATCGACGAGGTGCGGGATCTGCGGGAGCGCGGACTGGAACAGGGGATCACCGCCTCGCGTGCCATCGGGTACGCCCAGGCGCTCGGACAGCTCGACGGGCGCCTCACCGAGCCCGAGGCGATCGCGGAGACGCAGGCGCTCACTCGCCGTTACGCGCGCCGTCAGGTGTCCTGGTTCAAGCGCTACCCGGGACTGACCTGGCACGAGCCGCCCGTCGATGCGGAGGCGCTGCTGCGCGTCTGACGCACGCCTCCTGATGTCGGTGGCGTGTGCGAGGGTCGGAGCATGACCGTCCACTACTACACGTCGAGCAGCCTCGACGGGTTCATCGCGACAGACGACCACTCGCTCGACTGGCTGCTCACGCAGGACATCGACGATGAGGGGCCGATGGCCTACGCGTCGTTCGAGAAGTCGATCGGCGCCCTCGCCATGGGGGCCTCGACCTTCGAGTGGGTGATGCGACATGAGCGCGGGCGCTGGGGATACACCCAGCCCACCTGGGTCTTCACCCACAGAGACCTCGATCTGCCGCCGGGCGCTGACATCCGCGTGGTTCAGGGCGACGTGGCGGACGTTCACCCCGACATGCTGGCTGCCGCCGGCGGCGAAGACCTCTGGATCGTCGGGGGAGGAGACCTCGCAGGACAGTTCGCCGACGCGGGGCTGCTTGACGAAGTGTGGGTCCAATACGCCCCCGTGACCCTCGGGTCCGGAGCGCCCCTACTGCCCAGGGCACTGGACCTCGAGCTCCTCGACGTCGCACGCAACCGCGCGTTCCTGTGCGGTCGGTACCGCGTGCGGCGAGGCTGAACCTGCGGTGCTGCAGAACTCGCACCGACCATAGACTCGAACCATGAGTTGGGCGGTACGGGCGTTCGAACGCGCCGACACAGAATCGGTGGTCGCGCTGTGGACGGAGGCCGGGCTGACCCGGCCCTGGAACGATCCGCGACTCGACATCGAACGCAAGCTGCGAGTGCAGCCCGAGCTGTTCCTCGTCGCCGAGGACACCTCCGGTGATGTCGACGGGACGGCGATCGTCGGCACCGTGATGGCCGGTTACGACGGCCATCGAGGATGGATCTACTACCTGGCCAGCGCGGAGTCCCATCGTCACCGCGGTATCGCCAGGACACTGGTGCGCGAGGCCGAACGGCTGTTGGAGGCGATGGGCTGCCCGAAGGTGCAGCTCATGGTGCGAGAGGGCAATGACGGTGTCCTCGCGTTCTACGATGCTCTGGATTACGAGCGCTTCTCGGTCACGAACCTCGGCAAGCGGTTGATCGTCGACGTCTGAGCGCCGACGGGTGATCGGTCTGGGTTGAAGGGCGACTCTAGACTGGGTGCATGGTCGCATTCACCAAGGGACACGGCACCGGCAACGACTTCGTCATCATCGCCGATCCCGAGGGCGCTCTCGAGCTCACCTCGGAGCAGGTGGCGGTGCTGTGCGATCGGCACTTCGGCATCGGCGCCGACGGCATCCTCCGCGTCGTGCGCTCCGCGGCGATCGACGAGGGCCGAGCATCGTTGCTCGAGGAACCCGCCGCCGAATGGTTCATGGACTACCGAAACGCGGACGGGTCCATCGCTGAGATGTGCGGCAACGGCATCCGGGTCTTCGCCCACTATCTTGTCCGCTCCGGTCTCGCGACCATCGAGCCCGGATCGACTCTGCCCATCGGTACGCGTGCGGGCGTCCGCGACGTGACGCGCAGCGAGACCGGTTACCAGGTCGATCTCGGGCTGTGGAAGCTCTCCGGTGACGACCCGCTCGTGACCGCTGAGGGGCTGTCGGTCACCCGTCCGGGCCTGGGGATCGATGTCGGCAACCCGCATGTGGTCGTCGCGCTGGCCTCGGAGGAGGAGCTGGAGTCACTCGAGTTGCACCGCGCGCCGGAGCTCGATCCGATCCTTCCCGCCGGTGCGAACGTCGAGTTCGTCGTGCCGGGCGAGCCTCTCGTGCGCGACGGGATCGGCCATGTCACCATGCGGGTGTCGGAGCGCGGTGTCGGCGAGACGCTCAGCTGCGGCACCGGCGTCGCGGCCACGGCTCTCGCCGTCCGGCACTGGGCGGGGGAGAAGGCCCCCCACCATTGGCGGGTAGAGGTTCCGGGAGGCACGCTCGGGGTGCGGATGTTCCCTGCGGAGGACGGCGAGCACGTCGCCCTCTCCGGTCCCGCACAGCTCGTCTACAGCGGCGAGGTCGACCTGATCTGATGCCGGTCGCGAGTCCGTTCGACCTCGTCATCTTCGACTGCGACGGCGTCCTCGTCGACAGCGAGAGGCTCTCGATCGAGGTGGATCGTCGGGTTCTGGCAGACCTCGGATGGTCGCTGTCGCACAGCGAGATCCTGCACCGGTTCGTCGGACGGTCGGCGGCCCATTTCCGTGCGGAGATCGAGCGTCAGCTCGGGGTACCGCTCTCCGACGACTGGGAGGCCCCGTATCAGAGCTGGTACGAGGACGCCTTCTCCCGCGAACTCACCGCCGTCCCCGGTGTGGAGGCGGCCCTGGACGAGATCCCGACTCGCACCTGCGTCGCGTCCAGCGGCTCTCACGCGAAGATCCGGCGCACGCTGGGCCTGACCGGGCTGCTTTCCCGTTTCGCAGGAAGGATCTACAGCGCGGATGACGTCGTCGAGGGCAAGCCCGCCCCTGATCTCTTCCTGCATGCCGCGGACAGCCTCGGTGTCGCTCCACGACGTTGCGCTGTGGTGGAGGACAGCCGATTCGGCGCGCAGGCCGCGCGGGCGGCGGGGATGCAGGTCTTCGGGTACGCCGGCGGTCTCACCCCGCCCGAATGGCTCGAGCAGGAGGGCGCGACGGTGTTCTCGGACATGCGAGTGCTGCCCGCACTGCTGCGCGGGTGAACAGTCTCGATCCCGGACTCAGACGAGGGCGATGGGCTCGGTCGGGGGACTGCCGTGCTTGCGGACCTTGAGCACTCGGTAGCCCTTGGAGGTCGTCGTGCGGTGGACGCTGTAACCGGGGCTGAACGTCGCGGCGATCCACCTCTGCAGCGAGTCGGCACCGAGGTTGCGCTGCACCACCAGCCACGCATCGCTGCGCTCGTCGAGGCGGGGTATCCACTTCTCCAACAGCCCGTGCAGCTCATTCTTGCCGACTCGGATCGGCGGATTCGATCGGATCGTTCGGAACGTCACGTCCGAGGGAACATCCTGCGGCAGCGAGGCGTTGACATTGGTGAGGCCGTGCGCTGCCGCGTTCCGACGAACGAGGTCGAGTGCACGCTCATTCACATCGACGGCCCACACCGTCGAATGCGGAGCGGCGAGGGCCATCGAGAGCGTGAGGGGACCCCACCCGCTTCCGAGGTCGAGAAGATGGCCTCCCGGCGGTACGGGAGGCATGTTCGCGAGTAGGACGGCAGTACCGGCATCCAGCCGATCCGGGCTGAAGACGCCACCGGCAGTGGTGACGGACAGCTCTCGGCCTGCGAGCGTCACACGGATCGGACGCAGGTTCTCGGGGCTTGCCGGGGCCGCAGTGAAGTAATGGTCGGACCCCATACCGTGAGCGTAGCGGACACCGCGGGCTAAGGTTAAGGACCGCAACGAAACCCAGAGATTAGGAACGGATGACGGATACCACCTCACACTCCACCGGCGACGAAGCAGTCGATCGGGTGCTCGCGAACGCGGAGAAGCGGACGGAGGCTCGAGTGTTCGGCGCCGCACAGGCGCTGCAGGATCGATCGACGGCGTCGCATGCCACTTCGGACGGCGACCAGTGGGACCTGGAAGACCGCCATGCGCTGAGACGCGTCGGCGGACTCTCCACCGAACTCGAAGACGTCACCGAGGTCGAGTACCGCCAGCTGCGGCTCGAGAACGTGGTGCTCGTGGGCGTCTACCCGCAGGGTGCTCAGGAGGATGCCGAGAACTCGCTCCGCGAACTCGCGGCCCTCGCCGAGACCGCCGGCGCCGTCGTGCTCGACGGCGTGCTGCAGCGCCGCCCGCACCTCGATGCCGCCACCTACATCGGACGTGGCAAGGCGCAGGAGCTCAAGGACATCGTCGCGGCCACCGGCGCCGACACGGTGATCGCCGACACGGAGCTCGCGCCGAGCCAGCGTCGCGCCCTGGAGGACGTCGTCAAGGTCAAGGTCATCGACCGCACCACCGTGATCCTCGACATCTTCAGCCAGCACGCGAAGAGTCGTGAAGGCAAGGCGCAGGTCGAGCTCGCGCAGCTCGAGTACCTGCTGCCGCGTCTGCGTGGCTGGGGTGATTCGATGAGTCGACAGGCCGGTGGTCAGGTCGGAGCCGGCGGAGCCGGTATGGGATCTCGTGGGCCCGGTGAGACGAAGATCGAGCTCGATCGGCGTCGCATCCGCACGAAGATGGCGCTGCTGCGCAAGCAGATCCGTGATTTCGGTCCTGCTCGCGAAGCGAAGCGCGCCGAGCGCAAACGCAACACGATCCCCTCGGTGGCCATCGCCGGCTACACCAACGCCGGCAAGTCGAGCCTGCTGAACGCTCTGACGAGCGCCGGCGTGCTGGTGGAGAACGCTCTGTTCGCGACGCTCGATGCGACAGTGCGTCGTTCCGAGACCTCGGACGGCCGCGTGTACACGCTGACAGACACGGTCGGATTCGTCCGGAACCTTCCCCACCAGCTCGTCGAGGCCTTCCGCTCCACCCTCGAGGAGGTGGGCGACGCCGACGTCGTGCTGCACGTCGTCGACGGCTCCCACCCCGACCCGGCCGGTCAGCTGCAGACGGTGCGCGATGTGATGGGCGACGTCGGAGTGCGCGATATGCCCGAGCTCGTGGTCTTCAACAAGGCCGACCTCATCGACGACGGCGACCGTCTGGTGCTGCAGGGCCTGGAGCCCAAGGCGCACTTCGTCTCGTCGCGGTCGGGTGAAGGCGTCGAGGAGCTGCGGGCCGCGATCGAAGAGGCGCTGCCCAAGCCCGCGGTCGAGGTGCACGCGGTCGTCCCGTACGACCGGGGCGATCTCGTCGCGGCTATCCATGAGACGGGGATGCTGCTCTCGGTCGAGCACAGCGAGGACGGCACCGTCGTGCACGCCCGGGTGTCGGAGCGGCTCGCCGCCGATCTGGCACCGTTCGCCGCGGCCTGACCCGTCAGTCCGGGGTCGAACCCCGGACTGACGGCTCAGCGTGCGACGAACCGTGCCTCGACGGTCGCGGTGATGACGATCGCGTCGGGCTCGTAGGCCATGGAGGCGCCGGTCATGTCGCCTGATTCCTGAACCATCCCACGGAACTTCGCCATGCCCGCCGGGGGAGCGGCCGCGGTGGGGGCGATCAGCCCGGCATCCGCGATCTCGATGGGCTCGACGTCGTGGAGTCCGAGTGCGGTCGCATATGCGCGGGCTCTGGCCACCGCCACGCCGACCGCCTCTGAGGCGACCTCTCGCTCCAGACGGGCGTTCGTCTCGGGTGTGAGGTGCCAGCTCACCGACCCGACCTCGACACCGTCCCACGGCGACACGTCCGACACCCAGATCGAGAGATCGGACGCGTCGATGAATGTCGCCGTCAGGTCGATGCTCGCATAGTAGATCGGAGCGAGCCTCTTGCCCTCGTTGTTCCAGGGACGCTCGGCGCGCACGGACAGGCGCGTGCTCGTCCAGTCGACGATCACGCCGGACTCCTTGCGTGCCGTGATGCTGTCTCGGACCGGCTCGGTGAGACGCATCGCGTGCTCGACGACGGGCGAGCGCTCGGAGCCTTCTGCGCGCACACTGACGCGGATCGTGGCGCGCTCAGGGGCGACGCGGGTCTCGTGTTCTCCGCGCACGGTGACGGTGACTTCGCTCATGGGGCGACTCTACGCCAGCGCTTCGAGGGGAGTGGAATGGCGGAGCACCGCCGGACGTTGTAAACTGAGATGCTCGGGCACTTCGGTCCCGAGCAGGTAATTCCACAGTGTGACAGCGGCTCCTTCGAGAGAAGGACCACGGGGCTGATCGGTTTCGACAGCGCCTGTGAATCCACGAGAAGCGGGCCGAGGATGCAGAGTTATCTCGTAAACGCTCTCTGCAAAAAAATAGTTGCCGAAACCAAGCGCAACGACTTCGCCCTCGCTGCATAAGCGAGCCCGATAGTCCGTCAGGCCGTATGTGATTCCGATACGGATCCTGGCGTCATCTAGGAATCTTGCTACGTGATGGCGTCTGGACGTCACGTGGGACTCTTCCCAGGCTGGGCTTGTCGACTTAGGTGTCTGTGACAAAGGTCGGAGCCGAGTAGAACGTCTGCACAGACTGCGCCCGGAGAAGGCGTGGAGACTCAGCGTTGGACGGGGGTTCGATTCCCCCCAGCTCCACCAGGTCGCTGTCACAAGCAAGAGGCCCGCCTCCCCAGTGATCACTGGGGAGGCGGGCCTTTTCGC
>Ga0308161_1003472_pt1 | contig 15357 bp, 12 predicted proteins | sample PhyFR2_FD_201034 | JGI IMG/M metagenome (GOLD analysis project Ga0308161, IMG submission 201034) | Phyllosphere microbial communities from UC Gill Tract Community Farm, Albany, California, United States - DLSLF.R2 | ecosystem: Host-associated > Plants > Phyllosphere > Unclassified | place: USA...
GGGTAAAACTTGGCCGTTCAACACTGGTTGTTGACAGCCTAGAGTTCCGGCGTGCAATATCCTAGAGAATCTGCTCGGTGGGAAGGAGGTCGTCGTACCGGGTCATCGAATTAACCTGTCGCCATTGGTGCACCGTTGCAACATTTATACACTTTCGAAACAAAAGAAGAAGCTGAAGAAGCTCTGGTAAAGTTAATAGGACCGAATAGATTAGTTAGCGATCGAGACGGCACCGAGGTCATATACAAATTGTTTGGTGAGTTGACTTGGAGAAATCTCTACGCTTTGGATCTACATAATCTTCATGAATTGAAAAGCATTCTATCGCAGCGAGTCTCTGGAGACGCCTACGATAAAAATCGACATCAAGAAATTGTCGCTGCACTCGAAAATATTTCGCGAGTGCTCGGACTGACCATTCCTGTGCATTGGCGATGACGCGCGACTGCGGGCAAGAAAGTTAAGAGGCAAAAATGGCAATCTCGTCGTTGATACGATGAGGCTGCCTATTACAGTCGAGGCCACAGCCGCGAGCGTTTAGCTTGGGGATACCGCCGCACTTAGTTGCGCATACATGTGCTCGCCGCTGGTCGGTCCACCTGTGAACGATATTCAATTGCAGAAAGTGAACATGATGGAACTGAGCGAGAACGAAAATGTGGCGTTGAGGCGTCTCATCGAACATGCGAAGCGCGAAACCGGTCAGAGCCGTCGAGTTGCTGACTTCCTTTTGGCGTGGTGGAATCCCGCAGAATGCGGGGGTTTTGACTTCACAACGATGTGGGGCTGTGACGAAGGAATTGTTGAGGACATGATTGTTGTATTCGCATATGTCGCACGAAACAACCGCTACCCCGATACGCTTGGGTTTGAAACCGATTTTGCCGCCATCATCCGAGAGTGGCGTCCCGAATTGGTACAGTGAGCGGAACGCGTCATACAACTGACGATTGGAATAAAGGGGGGCGAGCCCCCTTTCACCACGGTGTTACTCGTTCACATCCAGCAGCCGCGCGAGACGCTTTATAGTTCGCTGTCCGATTCCGGCTTCGCTTGCGACCCCGATATCGATTTTTCCCTTCTCTACCAGTGCCCTGAACTGATCTTCGATTCGCATCGTTCGGTGTCTAGCAACGAAATCGAAGATATGGTCCGTGTTGTCGACGTAAGCGTCTTCTACACCGATATACAGGTCGGTCAAAATTTCCGTTCCCGCTTGGGTCTGCACGGGGGCTATCACCACAGCAGCGAGTAGCCAAGGCAATAGCGACGGATTGCGGCCTTTTGCTTCGGCGGTATGCATCGCAAGGTCGTCGACAGTTGCTGCGTAGGTGCATGCTATGAACAAAGCGTCCTCGACGAACCGGGCCATAACCTCGGTGTTGGTATAGCGCGGGTCGACCAAAAACCGTCTGTATCCCTGCGCATACGCGCTTTCGACCGATGCAAGGAAAGGCAGTTGACCTACGGCGGCTGGCACCTGATCGAACTTATTCATGCTGCTGCGGTGTCGCGGCATGATGCGCGCGGCCAAGCCCAAATGCTCCGTCAACGCGAGGACAGACTCGGCAGTTTTTGCGCCGTGATTCTCGACGTCTTCTATCGATCCCAATGCAATGATGCCTCGACTTCTCGTCGCAAGGATTGCCTTCAGTTGTTCCGCCACCGGTCCTGGGAGCGATTGCGTATCGGTCACGGCCCTACACTTGAGAGGGGCGCTGTATTGTCGAACAAGGCCGGGCTGAAGAGTGCCATCTTCCGCGACGGTGCCAACTAGGTACTCTTGAAGATCGTCGTAACCCTTGTCAACCAGCATCCTGGTCGCGTCGGCGCCCAACAGTGCTGGCGTTGGCGTCTTGAACAGGACCGCTACCCGATGGCCAGAATCCTCGGCCCGGATGCAGGCCATCTCCACACGATCACTTGCTTCGGACCAAGACTGTTGATCGAGTTCTACTGGTCCGAGCACGATCAATGTCCCGCTCGGAACACGTTCCAGCCCGCTCGACCACAAGCCGTCCTCACCGAGGTTAATGGCGGCGTCGTGTTTCGTGCCAGCGCGTTCGGCATAGAAAACCGCGCCGTCCGTCGCTTCCTGGTATAGGGCCACCAACGCATCGATTGCCGCTTGGGACGTCGTGACGTAAACTCCTGCAGCGGGTCCAGCTGGCCAAATCTGCAGTGCAGATGCATTTCGCGAGCCAGAAGGAGGAAGTAGCCGCCGTAGTAGGTCAGCAGAACTTACTTCGTGTTTGTATTTATGTGCAAGGCGGTACGCGAGGCGAGCTGTAGCCGACAGGTCAAGCTCCTGCGCTTGAACGCGCTGGGGGAACGCTTGGACTTCGGGCCAATTCCGTAGCCCGACGAGCGAAGCGCTGAGATCCAGCGCCTGGCCATGCCCGATCTCGACCGCGACGTCTTGTAAAAGGGCGCGTAGGCGCCCAGCCAACTGCTTGAGTTGTTGGGTATCCATGGTTTCTCCACGGGCGGTGTTTCCGGTACACGCTTTGCGGACCGCCCATAGGTAAAAACCACGATATGGAAGGGTTCTAAATATTCCCCGTCTTCGTCATACCCTTTCGGGCGCGTGCGGCAGGTGACGGTCACCTACAAGCATTATATCGTTGAAGTGAGCAGAGAACCACATACGGTGAAGCTGCCTGCCAAATTGTCGGCTCCCGCCGGGCATGGTATTTCGCTGCTGCCCAGCATCGCTGGGTTCGTACACACAACATCGTGACGCATGCAGAAATCTATTCCTCGTTTACCGATCCCGGCGACAAAACTTGGCCTTGCACTGGACGTGAGGTGCTTTTGCCGAATAGGGCCTCGTAGAGTGCAGGAATATCGGCGACTTCTCGGAAGTGCGACATTCGAACCACACGCAGATTTGGCCGCTCCTTCTTCACCCCGTCCTTGTCACCCTTTGTGTGCTTCGCCGTCCTGAAAGCATCCAGCGCTGGGAGTGGCAGGCCAGGCTCTGCCCCGAAGAACAGGAATGGGCCGAGTCGCATTGTTGTGCGGTCGAAGCGGGTCCACACGACGCACCCCGAGGGTTTGCTGGCGAGCCCAAGGTGCACGTTTTGCGATAACGTCTTGGCCAAGTGCGATGAGGACTTCAACTGGAGATGTCGCGTTACCCCGTTTGCCTCCAAAACCACGTCGTGGCCTGAGCGATCGATCGAAGGCTGCGAAACTTCTAGCGTCGCACCGGCGTGAAGCCAGGAGTATTTCAGCAAATCTCCGATGAGCAGGTGCTCGAGAAGGCGCTCACGATACACTGACTGGTGCGTGTCCAACGTAATGTCTAGATCAGTCATATTCTTCCGGGTAGGCTTCGATTGCCTTGTTGGCCAATCTCGGCCGCTCAGTATACGACGCTATCGACACTGAGCAACCCATTTGAAGAGCAACAGTTCTTCTTCAAGTTGACGGCATACCATTCTTAGTCTACTCTCCCGTCATCCGTCATTACGGCCCTTAGGGCTGAGAGCGCAGTTCAGGTCAGTTCAGGCGTCAATCCGACTAACCCGGTGTGGTAACCGTTGCGCCTCCTGCTGGCAAGTCAGCGAGGTAATGCTAATCGGGAGGTCGGCATTAGCTGCCTCGGCCCGTTTCCAGATAGCCCCAAAGGCTGGCATTCGGCATAGACAGATTGCTCGTCATGCCTGTATTGCATACCACCCTCAAAGATCCCGCACTCGCTGCACACAAGAACCTCTCCTACGAACACATCCTGAGTGGTTGGCTAACCGGCTTTGGCTGGGAAGTACTAAAACCTTTGGTTGACCACGGGCGACGGACAGATCTTGTTATCGCCGACGACGAAGGGCGCTACTTCCGAATCCAGGTTAAAACCGTTCAATCAAAAGACGAATCTGCTCGGATCGAAAATCGCTGGCACGGAGGCCGCTTGGACTACATTGTTATCTTTTCCACCCAAGCCGACTGGGGCTATATCGCACCAGCGTTTACTGAGGCTAGCCGCCGGGTCAACGACCAGAGTCATATCCGCTTTCACTGCCATCCCGAGAACTTCAAAAAGGCATTTGAGAAGGTATAACTCTATCGAGGCAAGCGATTTCTAAGTCAGTTTTCTGGCCGGTTGCGGGTCTAGCGGAATGGCCCACATCATCGCCTTGGCCGACTGCTGGAATCGACATTGGCTTTGTCTCAGTGGCGGCACTGTCCTAACGATCACGAGGTGCTGGTGCTCTTCGTAGGGTTAAGTGCGCGTAGTACTGTACCCACACCTTTATCTTTTAAAATGCAACTAACAAACATGTGACATACACCTAACTCTCGCTCCGGTTAAAGCATGTCCATGCAAGCCATAACAACTTCGATCACTACGAGCAACCAAAGAGCAGCTTACTTTCGCGCGCGAAAGTGCTCACCACTGCCCTGTACGACCGAGAGATATCCACAGTTTCTGTGAAGAACTGCGCTTCTTCGATCCTCAAACCCAGCAGCTATGCAACTTTCAGTCCGATGCCCATTTTTTAAGCAGACGTTCATCGTCAGACAATGTGACCTACTCGTGGCGTCGTTCAGCTTCTCCCGAGACGAAATGCGTGCCTATAATGGCTAAGCACAGCTATCTCTACAAATCAGAGGCTATGGACGACTTGAGTATTCTGAAAGCGATTGGAATGTCTCTGCTCGGTATTGCAGCCGTCTTGACGCTGCTCGGCTTAAGTAGGCGACCCCATCCAAGGAAGCCTAGACCGAACAGGCAATTCGATCCGGCGAAAGCAGCTGTGTACTCGCCCAAAGAATTCCGTAAGAATCATCAGTAAAGTAACGATGCAAAGTACTTGTCTCAAGATGCATCTGGAACAACCGGTGTTTGCTTTGCCAGGAAATTAGCGCTGCCCTGCAGGCGCCGCCGTGTTTCTGCGTGCGCGTACTTCGAAGTCGTGGCCAGCGACGCGTGTCCAGCCACCAGCATCTCGACCTCGAGAGGCGTGCCGGCGGCGAGGGAATGTGTGATCCCGGTGTGACGCAGCCAATGCGTACTTGCGCGGCGCAGCTGCGCTGCCGACTGTGGAGCTACACGGTCCAGTTGGACAGCGCAGTCGGCAAAGAATACCTTCAGCTGGTCATATAGGGTCTGGGCATGGATACCTCGTAGCGGATCGACCGTTTTACCTGCTGCCCAAGGCGTACGCTCCTGCAGGTCGACCGCCTGGCCGAGCAAGTACACGTTCGCATTCTCGGGATGGGTGACATCCGCAGGTAGCCCGCGCGACGCAAGATAGTGTGCGATCGAGTCGATGTGCACCTGGCCCAAGGGTACGAGGCGCCGCTTATCACCCTTACCCGTCACCAGGATCTCCCAACTGGCCGTCGCTGGTTCGTCAGGGGTCGCCGGCATTTCTGTCCAACGAATGTGCCCTACCCGGGCTTGCACGATCTCCGCCCGGCGTAGACGGCCGACGTAGAGAATTGGCAACGCCATGCGTAAGCGCAGGTTGGCCGATGTCGGCGGCAGGGCCGCCAGCCGCTCACAGATGAAGTCCCATTCCTGCTGTGTGAAGCTGCGCGTATGTTCCGCGGCACCTGTCGGTGCGCGCGGTTTGCTAATCCCGGTCCATGGATTCCCGGTCAGGTAACGCTGGTCGACCAGGAAGCGATAGAACGTCCCCAGCATCGTCAACGCACGTCGCTGAGCCGCGGCCTCCAGAGGTCCCTCGAACGGGCGCCAAGACGGCCCCCAGCGGCCGCGGCTGCGTGGTGCGCACCAACGCTCGGCCGGCTGCGGATCCGCCAGGAACGCGCGGTATGCCACCGCATCGTCGAAATCGATCGACGACAGTGGCTTCTGGCGCTCAAGGATGGCCCACAGCATGAAGCGCTCGCATTCGGTTCGATAGGCCCGTGCCGTCGGCCCCAGGTGACGCAGCCAGCCGAGTGGGTTGCCCACCCCTGCGCGGGCGCTGGCCCCGCCGGCGTGCCTGCCCTGTTTCTCGCGCAAGAACGAAATCAAGGCCTCATAGTCGTTCGTCGCCGCGAGCTGGCACTGGTAACGAGGAGCGCGGAATCGGCCGTTGCTCCCGTCCAGGTCGCCCGGCACCGCGAACTTTTCCAATGGGACGACCGACGTCGACGCCGGCGTCACCAGGTGCAGTGCATCGATGTCGAGCTCGGAGCGAGGGGCCAGCACGTGTGCGCCGATGCGCAGCCCGGTGCTTACATGGAAAGTGCGGAGCATGGCGACGATGCGATCGGCCTTACCGGCGCCAATGGCGCGTACTGGCGCGTGCCAGTTTCTGCCCACCCCGTTGATACGCTCGACCAGTTGTCGGAGCTTGACCATGCCAGCCTCTTCCAACCGGCTAGCCAGGTCGAAAGGGAGCCAGGCGCGCACACCGTCGTCCGGATCCGGCGCTTCGGCCGCGGCACGCTCGAGCCAGGCAATCGCCTCGAGCTGGCGGCGTAGCAGACGCGCGCTGCGCTTCTCCTTTTGGGTTCCAGTACCGTGTGCCTCCTGGTAGTAGGCCAACTGGTCTTCGAACGAGAAATCTTCCAGGCCGTGCTCGGCCGCGAAATCTTCCAATGACGGCGCCGGCGCCGCCGAACCGTCCCGGTCCCGCACCTTGCTTACGTCGATGCGCACGAGCCTGGCCACCGCGTGACGTTTGTGACGGTGCGCTGCGGCCGCGAACGCGTCGCGCATCCACGCCACCGCCCTGCGTACGTGCCGCACATCCGTACGGCTGCCCTCCACGGCCAAATACCGGTCCCAGATATCTCGCAAATCGAGGCCCTGCACGTATGCGCGCATGAAGGCGAAGTGGCCGATGTGCAGCTTGCGGATGCCCGGCTGGAGGTCGGTCGTGGTATGGATCATTCAGGCGAGACCAATGATGAAGTAACGGTTGTGCATGGGGTCGCCCTTGCGCTTCGGGGCGTCTTCGTCGCCGGCGAACCGGATCAGGTGGGTCGCAATCAGAAGCTGGATGGCGTCGCGGATCTCCTCGCGTCGCAGCTGGGTGTATTCCTGGATGGTCTCGTAGCTGCAGCGCGCCACATTGCTGACGTTCTCGCGAAGTGACAACAACAGCATGTAGAGCTTCAGTGCGTGCAGCGACCCGGGGCGCTTGATGTGGTCGAAGTAGTGCTTGAGCCGGGACATGTGCTTGTAGGTCTCACAGAGGTGCTGCTGGGGCAATTTGCACCATTTGCCGTTTTCTTCGATCCCCAGCAGCGAATACAGGTTGGCATTCCCTACCCGCTCCACGCCGATCGCCTCGACCGCACGCAGCAGCTGCAACCCACGCGCGATCAGCTTGCGCGACAGCGGGGCTACTTCCTGGATGTCCTCGTAGGTTGCACCGACCAGATTGTTGCTGCGCAAGCCTGCCTTGCGCTGTGCCCGGTTCGAGATGATCGTCAGCGCGAACAGCACCAGGATCGCTGCCGTGGCCGAGCTTTTTTCATGCCGCCAGCTAAGCTGAGACAGCCCATGGAAGGCGAGCGCCGTGGATGTGTCGGTCTCCTCTATACGCAAGCCCAGGGCGGCCACGCGCGCCGTCTCGGCGTGCATGTGCACTGCCGGTTTGCGCTTTGCCCACGCGGACGGAAGCATTGCAAAGGCCAGGCGGCTCATGAGCGCCTGCCCTGCTTGAGAGCCAACGCCACGACGTACAGGGCAAGGCCGACAACGCCGAGCGCGGCTATGGCGGCCAGGAAGACCAGGGTGGCCGGGTCGCTGATCGAGGTCAGCATACGAAGCAAGGTGGTGAGGTTGTCCATGTCGTTCACACAATAAAGGTCGATGTGCTTCGCATGTTAACCAGTTCGAAGATCGGTTTCTAGAAAGCGTTCCAGTCGGTAACCCTAATGATTCGCAACTTTTTTCTTATGAAACAGTAGCTTGTGCACGATTTTGATCGTTCATATAAGGTACTTCATCGTTCACTAAACGTAGTTTTCGGGGGTGCTGATCGCGGTATTCGGCCGAAGGATTAGAAGAAAACAGCAATCTTAGTTTACGAAGAAAAACCGGTAAGGGAACCCAAGTTACTTCTCAGGGACGCCTTTCCTTGGCAAGCCGACGACTGTCCGGATGACCTCTAGATTCGCCGCCGCCCCTTGAGGTAGCTGTTTGGCGCGAAGCTCGCGCAACATGCGCTTCCCGTCCGGCAGGGCATCCGCCTGTCGACGCGGAAGCGCGGCATTTTCCTTAGCCCTTCGCGCCTCCATCTCGGCCTGCAGTCCTGAGCGCTCCTGCGCAACCTCCAGAGCCAGCGCGGCGGCGGCCGTGAAGTCGTAGCCCATCCGCGTGATCTTCACCGCCATCCGACGCAATTCTTTTAGCGTGGAAACCGGCTTCGCGCGATGCTCGAGCTCGATCGCGCATCCAAAGTGGTCCAGGTGCTCGCTTTGCCCAATGTAGCGCTCGTAGTAGATCTCGACCGCCTCATGCCCAGCCATCTTTTCGATCCACCTCGGCACCAGGTAGCCTTGGCAGAATCCCCAGTAGCCGTAACAGCGCCGAATCCGTTCATCGAGCGCCGGTTGCTCCAATTCTTTTTTCTTTTTCGTTTTTCGCATAGAACACCCGATGCCTGCGGGATCGAACAGGATAGCTCACGTCACAGCGGTCGTCGACTTTATCCAAGAAGATCAACAGCTTAGCATAACGACGCTGCAAATAGGAAATTCTGACGGCGCTTTTTACGGTCTTTGATAATAGGAGATTATCAAAGAGCGAAAACCACTTTTTCTACCGCCTCGCTCGCTCCTGCGACCTTCTATCGTTAGCCGTGACCACGATTCGCCGCTTCGCGTTCTCGCGGCTGATTTGATTCGCTTCCGGCACGAAGCTCAACGTGGCAATCTCGAATAGGGGATGCTCCTCCGATCGCCATCCTACACATGCAGCGCGATCAGCATCTGCTGCGGGGTGTTGATATCGTTGTGCAGGCCTTCAGGCAGCCGTCCCGTGATAGAGAAGCGCCGGTCGCCTTCGAACACCATGCCGACATGTCGGGCGCCGACGAGAGTGCCGAGCGCCTCCTCCACGTCGGCCACGTTCAGGCCATAACGTGCGGCCTTGAGACGGTCCACCAACAGAATGGGCGCCGGCAGTCCTTCTGTCTGCTCGACCTTAACCTCGACCGCTCCGGGCTGCTTGCCCACCACTTGGGCGATCTGCTGCGCCGTCGCTATCATGGCGTCGTTAACTGACGTTCAGTCACAATGCAGATTATGTAAGGCTTTTTCGGAGGTAAATCTGCTGAACCCGTGTCGTCTGGTACAGTAGCAAGGAGTTTTCCTGCCATATCTACCAGCACAAAGTGAGCCGCATGCCCGCAGCAATTCTTACAAGCGATGAGCCGGAACGCCTTGAACTTTTAGCGGCACTCAAGATTCTAGACACCGCTCCGGAACCGATCTTCGATCAGGTCACCCGCTTGACGAGTCGCCTGCTGAACGTCCCCATCGCCCTGTTCTCACTCGTCGACGCCGAGCGCCAATGGTTCAAGTCGCGAGTAGGCCTGGACGTGCATGAAACGCGGCGCGAGCAGGCGTTCTGCGCCCACGCGATCCTCCACACGTCTCCCCTGGTCGTCCCTGACGCCACCGCCGATTCCCGGTTTTCAGACAATCCTTTGGTGACCGGCAACCCAAACATCCGTTTCTATGCCGGCGTGCCGATTCGTACGACAGGTGGTCTCGCGCTCGGAACCCTGTGCGCGATCGACTCGAAGCCGCGTCAACTGTCGGATGACCAGCTGGAGACCATGAGGGATCTTGCGGACATTATCACCAAAGAAGTCCAGTACCGCGAGACCCTGGCATTGGCACGCGAGCATGCCGAGCATTCGCGTGAGGTGCTCGTGCGCAGTGAAACCCGGTTCCGCACCGTGTTCGACCTGGCGAGTATCGGCATGGCCATGGTGGCGCCGGATGGAGGGTGGCTGGCCGTTAACAAGGCATTGTGTCAGATGATTGGATACTCGTCCGACGAGCTGACCAGGATGACCTTCCGAGACATTACCTATCCAGCAGACCTGAATACGGACCTGAAATTCCTGGCACAACTGCGGGCGGGTGAAATCAACCAGTTCCAGTTGGAGAAGCGTTACATCAAAAAGAATGGGAGCCTGGTCTGGGTGAACCTGAACGTCACCAAAAAAGTTTCGCCATCGGGACAGCTCAAGTACTACATCGCGGCCATCAAGGAGATACAGGCACAGAAAGAAGCAGAAGCGGAACTGCGGGCGCTGCATGCCGATCTGGAAGCGCGTGTCGATGCGCGAACCAGAGAATTGAACGACGCGGTCGTGAGGCTGAAGAACACGATGGCCTTGCAGCAGGAAGCAGAACAGCTGGTCAAGGACCGGGAAGCCGAACTACGCAGCGTCATCGAAAACGCCAACGATGCCTATATCAGCCTGGACCAGAACGGTGTCGTAAGGGAATGGAACCGGCAGGCCGAGCTGACTTTCGGATGGACAGCCGCCGAAGCAATCGGAAAACCGCTCGATGCACTGATCATCCCAAGTGAAATCGGGCACCGGCATGACCAGGGCATGTCGCGCTATGTGGAGACCGGCGAATCGACCGTGTTAGGAAAGCGCCTTGAACTCCCGGCTGTCAGAAAAGATGGGGCCCGCCTTACAGTCGAGGTGCGCATCACAGCGCTGCAGGTCAAGGGCAACAAGATCTTCAGCGCATTTTTGCACGACATCTCCGCGCGCAAACAGGTCGAAGCCCAGCGCGAGTACGAAACCCGGCACGATGTGCTGACAGGGCTGTTAAACAGAAGAGCGCTAATCGAAATGTTACCGGTTGCGCAGGCGCGCGCGACACGTAGCGGAAAGGCGATGGCGGTATTGTTCATGGATCTGGACGGCTTCAAGGCGGTCAACGACAAGCTCGGCCATGAGGCAGGCGACAGGCTACTGTGCGAGATCGGGACTAGATTGCTGACGACTGTACGAAAGACCGATAGCGTTTTCCGCCTGGCTGGCGACGAGTTTACGGTGCTACTGGAAGAGATGACCTCAACCGATCACGATGCCCGTTCAGTGGCGAACAAGCTGATCGAACGGGTCTCCGCCCCTGTCGATCTGTGTGGGGTTAGCGCTGCCGTAGGAGCAAGTATCGGCATTGCGGTCTTCACGCCCGGCCGTAACACCTCGGCAGAAGACTTGGTCAAAGAGGCAGACTACTGGATGTACAAGGCTAAGAAAGCGGGCCGAGGACGGGTTTTCCCAGCAATTGAGTGAGCTGACAGGCGTCAGTTTATTCCCTTGAATGCACGGCGGTTGTCCTGGTTTCACGGTCTGCGTGGATTCGACAGCGGCTGTCGGGCTGTGGTGCAAATTTTGGATGAGGGACACGGTAGCTGGCTGCAGGTGGAAGCAGCTCAGGCAGCAAGCACAGCCGCCCAGATTTCAGACGGATTTTGCCCCTGAATAGCCAAGGAACGCAAATCGAACTGTCCTTTGCGAATGCGATGCATCAGCTCGACGCACGAATTGTGATTGCAGCGGAAGCGAAGCTTTTCAGGCCAAGCATGGCGTCAAGCCTTTACTTTATGTTGCGATGGTCCTGCTCGATAAGATTGTTCAGGTATTTTGACGAGCGAAGCGTCGTCAGCTCGGCAAGCCCGCCTCGCCGTTGACGTTTGCGAACTGCCCTGTGCGACGCTGCATAACCGTCCAGCGTGACAGTCGACGGCGATCGACCTTGAGTACGTACGGCTTTACGGAAGAATGCCTTTGCCGAGGCGACGTTGCGCCGCGGGCTGAGCCGGAAGTCGACGGTCTTGCCCGCCGGGCCAACAGCCCGCTAGAGATAAGCCCACTGGCCGCGAATCCTGACGTAGGTTTCGTCAACTCGCCAGGACGTGCCTGCCCGAGCCGAAAAGCGACTCCAGCGCTTGTCGAACTCAGGCGTGTAACGGCGTACCCAGCGCAAGATTGTCGTGTGAGCGACCGACAGGCTACGCTCGGCCATCATCTCGACTAGGTCGCGGTACGACAGCTTGTAACGCAGGTACCAGCGCACGCACAGAATGATAATCTCCTGCTCGAAGTGTCGGCCCTTGAACGGGTCTTTCTTGCTTGGACTGTTACGCATGCTGGGCAAGGTCCGTCATTCTAGCTGAGCTGAACGTTCGCACCACAGCCCGGATGGGTACATGATCCCACAAGTCTAAACAATATACCCTGTCAGCTTTTCTTCAAATTATCTTGGACAGCGGTGCGCCTTCGCGGGATTGACGGCATGTCGTGCGACGCAATCGAGGCATTTACGCGACACTCGCTATCTCAGTACTTATCATCAAGATAACGACTCATGCCTACGAAACCGTATAAATTTCTCTCCGCTTTAACATTCCTGGTATTGAATCCGGCCCTCGCCCAGCAAGCCGCTCCCGACCTGTCAGGCTGCACGCAGATTGCGGATTCCGCCCTGCGTCTCGCGTGTTATGACCACGTTGCCGGCGTCAGCCCGACGCCGGCCGCTGCCGCAGCCGCGACGTCCGCCTCGTCATTCGTCAAGGTCGAACGCGAAGTCGAGGCATCGATGGACCTCTCGCCGGCAAAGAGCCGCGGCTTCAGCCTGGCTGACCACTGGGAACTGGACCGGGAGCACCGCCGCGGCGTATTCAATTTCCGTCCGCACAACGTGAACTACCTGATGGTCACCCGCACGGCGCACCCGAACAACGAGCCTTACCGGCCGTTCCGCAACCTGGCAGACATCACTACCGATTTGTCTCGCAACGAACTGGTGTACCAGCTGAGTTTCAAGACCAAGGCGGTCGAAGGCATCGCGAACAAGCCGGTCGACCTCTGGTTCGGCTATACCCAGGACAGCTTCTGGCAGGCCGGCAACCGCAAAGCCTCCAGTCCTTTCCGCGAAACCAACTACCAGCCGGAGCTGATGGTGGTGACGCCGCTGAACTTCAACGTATTGGGCATGCACGCCAGCTACCTCAACCTGGGCGTGGTGCACCAGTCGAATGGCCAGGCGTCGACGCTGTCGCGCAGCTGGAACCGCTACTACGCCCAGGTCGGCCTGGAACGCGCCGGCTTCACGGTATTGGGGCGGGTCTGGAAGCGCGTCAACGAATCGGCCAGCGAAGACAACAATCCGGACATCGTCAACTACATGGGTCGCGGCGACCTGACGGTCACCTACCGCAGCAACGGCCACGACTATTCGGCCCTGCTGCGGCGGAACTTCTCGACCGACCGCGGTGCGGTGCAGCTCAGCTGGGCCTTTCCGCTGGCCGGCCACTTCAAGGGCTATGTGCAGTACTTCTCCGGTTACGGGCAGAGCCTGATCGACTACAACTACTACCAGAACGTAGTGGGACTGGGGCTGCTCGGTACTTTCTGATCCAGCCGCAAGCGGAAACTACAATGGCGAGATGAACTCGCCACCATCAACGATGGATCGTGCCACCTGAAAACCGCCCACATTGCCGACGGCATCGCGCCGCCCCTACAGGCCGCGGTCCTGTCGCGTTGACTGAGCAGTTGTGCGGATGGGATAGATTGTGGCGCCGAACAATTGGCTATCCGGAATGCTCAGCTTCAAAGGAACGCGTTTCCTGATCGACGTCGTCCTGGTAAGCATCCGCTGGTACGTCGCCTGCCCGCTGAGCTACCGGCACATTGAGGAAATAATGGGCTGTGGTGCAATTGTGGATGAGGGACGCGTCAACTGGCTATATGTGCAGGTATCTCATGCAGCAAGCACAGCTGCCCAGATTTCGGGCGTAGTTTGCCCCTGAGTTGCCAGATCTCGTAGGTCAAACTGGCCTTTGCGAATGCGATGCATGAGCTCGATGCCTCGAATTGTCGTGGCGGCGGAAGTGAAGCTTTTCAGGCCCAGCATCGGTCCTATTCTGGATTTGACATTGCGATGGGCGAAATCGAAGGTTTGTACTCACCGCTAGATTGCCTGCGCTTGATTCGAGGCTAGGCGTTTAAAAATAGGCTATGAACAAGTTTCTCAAGCATTGAACGCAGCAGACAGCCTTCGCGCGATCAGCTGAGCAAGCGTCGATGTTCCGAACGGTTTGCGAACGACATCCACTCCGCTCAGCATCTCAGGCAACTATCAAGCCGGCCCAGCCACATGTGTATAGCGATGGCATTGCCTAGCACCAGCCAAGCTAGAAGCATTGGCACGACCACACTATCCTTGTCGATCAGGGCTACGGTAGCGACATCGCTCCTCAAGAGCCTTTTAGTATAAAACCCACGACAGCGTAGTTGTAATTCCGCACAAGCCCAGCTTCGGGTTTGTCCATCCATAGGCATGGCACAAACAGATCAGTCGTAAGCCATGGCGAGTATTTCGCTCAATTTTTCGGTATTCATCGGTTTAACGAAGTGATGGTCGAAGCCTGCGGATTTCGAGAGGAACCTGTCGTGGGCTTGGCCGTAGCCCGTGAGCGCGACGAACAGTGCGTCGCGATGCGCCGGGTTCGCGCGCATGCGTCGCGCCAGTTCATAACCATCAATTTCCGGCAAGCCGATGTCCAGGATGAAGATCTGGGGCGGAGCCAGGCTGGCGGCCGCGATCGCCTCCATGGGATGCGACTGCACGTTCACCTTGTGTCCCTGCGCTTCAAGCAAGGCGGCCAGCGACTCCGCTGCATCCACATTGTCGTCGACGATCATCACACTGAGAGGGCGCGCCTGGCTATCCCGATCACCCAGGGAAGCGTGCATGCAACCCTGCTCCTGCGCGGTCACGGCGGGCAGGGAAATGGTGAAAGTGCTCCCTGTGCCGCGGCCCGCGCTGTAGGCATTGAGCGTACCTCCATGCAAGGCGACCATGGTCTTCACTAGCGCGAGCCCGATACCGAGCCCGCCCTGGGCGCGGTCCGGCGTCCGCTCGGCCTGGGTGAATAGGTCAAACACATGGGGTAGCAGCTTCTCATCGATGCCAATGCCGTTGTCGACGACACTGATGTTGACCCATCCATCATTGGCGCTGACCGACAGCGAGATTTCGCCGCCCTGGGGCGTGTACTTTGCTGCGTTGTTGAGTACGTTGGCGATCACTTGGATCAGCCGTGTCGGATCGCCACGCACTGTGGAGTGCACCGCATCGGTCCTGACAGTTAGGTGATGACGCCGGGACTCGATGAGTGGCCTGGACTGCTCGACGGCACTGGACACCGCCGACTTGACGTCGACGTATGCTTTTCCCAGCTGCACCAGGCCCCGGGTCACGCGGGAGACGTCGAGCAAGTCATCGACGAGGGAGGTCATGTGCTTTACCTGACGGCTGATGACTTCGCTGGCTTCTTTGATGCGCGCGTCGGTCGGCGCCGTCAACCTCAGCATTTCGGCCGCGGTGCTGATCGGTGCC
>Ga0308161_1003473_pt1 | contig 15350 bp, 29 predicted proteins | sample PhyFR2_FD_201034 | JGI IMG/M metagenome (GOLD analysis project Ga0308161, IMG submission 201034) | Phyllosphere microbial communities from UC Gill Tract Community Farm, Albany, California, United States - DLSLF.R2 | ecosystem: Host-associated > Plants > Phyllosphere > Unclassified | place: USA...
TGTCGATTTTGTTCGCTGAGTACTTCTCAACAGAGATGCTAGCGCTAGTCCCGTAGCGGTGCATGAGTTCGCTGCTTCCATCGTACTCGATAAGCTTTGCACCGGGCTTGAGACGCTTTGCTACCTCTTCAGGAGTGTAGAAGTTAGCTGTGGTCTCCTCAGCGAACTTGTTGGCTTCCTCGCGTGTAGCAAACTCGCCGTGGACCGGCGGTTCGTCGCCGAAGCCGTTGATTCGGCAGGTAGCGGCGCTCTTAGCTGCGCAACGGCGAGCGTTGCCATCTTCTGATACGTGGTAACGGGTCATCGGTTGCTCCTAGTACAAGTCGTTGTCACGTTAGTTTCTAAACTGTTTCGACTTTTGTGTTGCATCCTGGAGCAGCCGGGTGTAGACTTATGCTATGACCTCGATCACAAAGCTCCCCACCACTCCCGGCTCCATCGTCACCTTCACCGACTGGGCTGACAAGAACAAGACCGAGAAGTTCACTTACGTCACCACGCTACTTGCGGGTGAGATCACCAACGGTGAGGTTAAGGGTCAGGTTTGGGGTGACGCCTACACCGATCCCGACGGTGCCGATACGTTCACGGAAGAGCGTATCTTGGCCGGCAATCCGCATCTCGTTTACGAAGCTGTGGTGAACCACGACTTCGCCGCGTTCGACGTGGCTACTCCTGAAGAGCGCTTCGGGCAAGTTGTTGTCTTCGAGACTGACGAGGAAGAGTTCGTTCACTTCGACAACGGCGTCGAGCACGTTATTTGGGAAAAGGCGACCGCTACATTCGCGCCGGGCATCCTCGATCCCATGACAGGCAAGCTTACCGAAGGGTTCTGGGTCACCGGTTATGGAGCTACTTACACGCTCGAGTTGATCCTCGAGCGTGAGTGGAAGGTGATCGCTAAGGGGCTGTAACGCTCTACAGCTCTTACGCAGAAGGCGAACGGCCACTGAAATGGTTCGTTCGCCTTCTGCGTTTTGGCTGTTAGATTCAGCTACCAGCTGCGGTGATCTTCGCGATACCTACCTTGAGGTCGCCGGTCACAGCATCGGTGCCGAAGGTGTCGTTGAGGAGCTTAGCAGCGTCCTGCGAGACGTAAACAGTGGTGCCCTCTAGGACAGCGTTACCATCAGCATCCTTCGAGAGCGGCTTCAGCGTGGTGCCGTCGAGACGGAAGATGTTGATGTCGGTGCCGACTTCCTTGCCGTCAACCTTCACCGTACCGGTGAGCTTCGAGTTGTTACCCGGGTCGATGACGAAGTCGGTCAGCTCGACGGTCTTCCCACCGCCGGTGAGAGTGATGCCGGATCCGTTGTGGTCGATTTCACCCTGGACATACGGACGGTAGCCGGAGCTCGGGTCGTAGTAATCCACGTGGCCACCGGTGATCGGGAATGCAAGAACTCCGTTAGTTAGAGTTGCGCCACCGACTACGCCTGGGGTAAGCTTGAGGGTTCCGAGAGCGTCAACGAAGCCCTGGTCGAGAGTCACCTGAGTGTCCTTACCGGTGATGGTCTTGAGCTGTGCCTCAGGTGACGGCTTGCTCATAGAACTAGACGAGCTCGACGGTTCGGAGCTCGGGACGTTAGCGTCGGTGTTTCCGTCGTTGCTGCCCATGGAGCAGCCGGCGAGTACTACAGCGAGTGCGCCGGTGACGGCGAAAGCGGATGAAAGCTTGACGAACTTTCTCATGATGTAACTCCTTCTGTCGTTTCTTCGTGAGGACGGTTGCGTCTCGCACGAGTCGTGCGGTGGTAGGAGCTCGGGCAAACGACCGATTAAGGATTTGTACCGAACTCAATAGCCCATTCGCAGACCTACATGAAAGAGACCTGAAAAAGTAAGGTTCTTACAGGCTTCTTTGATGTATAGTCGAGTCAAGCGTCGTTAGAGCGCTCTCTACTAGCTAGCTCATCCTAAAGGAGAATCGTGGCAACCGCTATCCCGTTCATCGCCGGCCTCACCCCGTGGAGTGTTCTCAAGCTCGTAGCCTTCGCTGAGAAGACCTACCGCCGTCGTGCGCCGTTCGAACTTGAGGATCTTGAGACTGCGACTCTCGTGCACAAGGCCATCGAAGGCGAGATCACCATCGACGGTGAGTCGGTGATTGAGTGCCGCTGTGGAGAACGCTTCCAGCACCGTGAGAGGCTTTACGCTGGTGAGAAGCTCGTGGCGCACCAGCACGAATCTGCTCGAAAGATCGCCTTGGCTCGTCGAATCCTGGAAAAATCCGAAGCGCTTCGTGCGGCTCAGAAGCCGAAGTTGGCGGGCGCGAAGTAAGATGTTGTGGCTTTCGATGTGTTGGTGTACCGTAGTGCCATGACCACTTCGCTCATCACCTCGCTCATGGCTCGTGTTCGTTCTGTATTCGTCCGGACAACGCAGCCGGAGTACGTCGCACCGCCGCGCTTCGATGACGCCGCCCTCTCAGTGGCGCGGACCACGCACCACGCCTTCATCCCCTACCGCAGCATGCGCCGCACCGCCATTGACGGCACCCCGCTCGAGCCGCAGCGCTACTACCAGCCGTGCTCCTGTGGGCAGAACTTCGTCGGCACTTCGAGCTACGTAGCTGAGGTGAACTTCCGTCTGCACCAGGAGGAGGTGGCCGCCGGCATCTACATGAGCCGGCGGTTCGCTGACATCCGTGACGAACTCGAGCCGGTGCTCTGATGAAGAAGTTCCACAACCTCCACTTCCAGGAGGGCACGACTCGGATCATCGCAGCACGAGTGGTGAAGAACCGAGTCGTGGTGCTAGTCCAAGGTGTCGGCTTCCTGTGCACCACGTACTCGCTCAAGAGCTACAGCAACAACTTCTTCGCTCGTCTTCTCGGTGGCTGGGAACACCACGGCTACTGGGAGGATGAGGACACTCGCGAGATCGCGCTTGCACACTTCGATGATCTTAAGCTCTAGGAGGAGCCATGGCAAATCACGTCCACACCAACATCAAGCTTCTGAACGCGCTCGACCGACTCGAAGACCTGGCAGCCGACGGGACCGGCCAGGTGGCGGAAGATGCGGCTGAGCTTCTCGAATCGCTCTCGGATGAGCAGCGTCGACCGATGCCGAAGTTCGTCTACGACGACAACGTCTCCGCTTCGCTCCACGCTGAGCTGGACGCCAACCGCGTCTGGCAGTTCAAGAGCTCGAGCATCGGCGGTCACGCATCCTCGGCCGGTGTCCCCACCGTGGCTGCTCTGGAGCTGGCCGCGTTCATCATTGCGGCAGATGAAGTGGTGTCGAAGCGCAACTAAACACACACAAAACTCCCTGACCTGACTTCTGTCTGGGTCAGGGAGTTTTGTGTTGCACTAACGTCGTGTACCTGTCATCATGGGGCTATGCGAAACTTCTACAATCGTGGACTCCACTGGCGCTACGCGAAGAACCCGCGGCTCCGTGAGCTGGCCATGTGGGAGGCATACAAGTACGACCCGAATGCCGAGGACATCGAACACGACTCCGACGGTACCATCACCGTCTGCTTCGGCTCCACCGGTGCTGACCTCACACTCCGTGTGATCGATGCTGAGGCGATCGGCATCTTCGGCTTCGGTCACTGTGCGATCCTCGCGTGGGAGCTCCACAAGGCCACAGGCCTTCCGCTGGCTGTCTTCGACGCCAAGCAGGAATCGCCCTACGGCGACTGGTCCGGCCACGTGGCACTGCAGATCGGCCCCGACCAGTTCTTTGACATCGAAGGAGTCGTGAGCAGGGACTCGATCCACGAGCGCTACCGCTCGGCTCTGCACAAGGAGCCGCGGGTCATGGACGACGAGGCGTTCCTGAACCTCCTGGTTCCGGTTGAGAACCGTGAGGACCCGAAGCAGTACCTCTGCGAACTGGAGCAGCTCGTGCTCGAAGACTTCGTCGAGTTCCTCCAAGAGAAGTACGCTGAGAAGCTAGAGAACGCCGCCGCGAACCTCGTGGTTGCGTAACAGAACGACAACACATAAGATAAGACCATGATCTTCTTCGCACAGTACCCGGTCGAGGATGTCCACACCGCTATGGACGAGGCGGCTTCCCGCGGCTCGGCTCGAGGCGTCCTACCGGACGGCAAGGGATTCAAGACCGGCTCGCACCGGCTAGTTCTCTTCAAGACCAAGGGTGTCGCCTGCACCGTCTGCGGGATCGAAGGTGAGATCTACGTTCTCGAATCGCACTCGCCGCACGTTCCGCCGCACCTGAACCTCTACGCGGTGAAGGAGAACGGGAAGCGTGTCCTGATGACCAAGGACCACACCATCCCGAAGAGCAAGGGCGGCCGCAACCAGCTGGAGAACTACACCACCATGTGCTCGCCGTGCAATGGGAAGAAGAGCGACAAGCTGGAAACGGCATGATCGCCGCCTGGCTTCAGATGATCGCTTTCGGCCTACTCCTCTGGGGTGTTGGCCTGCTCATGTGGAGCGCCTACCGTGTGAAAGCCATCGAGAACGTCGCTTTGCGTGAGCGGAGCTACAAGAAGGCTATGGCGGAGGCCGCGGTGGCTCAGCAGCGTGTGGCTGTCCACGTCTGGCGAAGCTGCGGAATGATCGCTCTTTCCGTAGCGCTCTTTGCGACGGCGAGTTTTCTCTAAGCTTTAACTAGTGGCCGTGGTGCTGCGCGTGAACAACCGCGTGCCCACGGCCTCTGCTCATGAGCCAGCGATTCACCGGAGTCGTCACGACGAACGCTAGAGCGAGCGACAGGGCCAGGGAGCTCCAGAACAGACCGGTGCTAAGTCCCGCGTTCATGGCGCCAGGAAGAAACACCATCACTCCGTTGTCTACGAGCTCCATCACCGCGATGCTCACAGTGTCGGCCGCAAGCGCGAGCTTGAAAGCTGCTGAAAGACTTAGCCCGCCCTTGACGAGACCTCGACTCGTGAGCGCGTAGCCGAAGATAAACGCGAGGACGATCGAGAGGCCCACGGTTCCGCTGTTAGAGAACGCGAGAGCCGTGCCGATCACCATGCCGAGGACCTCACCGATGGCGCAACCGGTGAGACAGTGAAGAGTGGCTTGAGCAGCTGATTTCCATGAGACGTTCATAGCCATGCGAACGCTCATCGATAGCCCGCTATTCCGAGAGCGCTGTGAGCGACAGTAGGAGTGAGTTCTTCCGTGAGCCACACGGTTGCGCGGCTTCGGTATGCTACGCTGTGAGCGACCGTCCTCTGCGTGCTCAAGCCGTACTAAGGACGACCTGCGGCGTATGTTGCTTAACCCCACTTCGGTAGTGTATACTTGACTATCCACGACAGTTTGGACCAGTATGAGCCACGGCAACTCCGATCCCGAGCTTGAGCTCGCAACACGACTTCAGGAAGCTCTTCGCGAGAGCTTCGGTGCTGAGTTCGAGCGTGTGGATCCGCTCATCCGTCCGTCCCGTTTCGCTGACTTCCAGGCCAACGTGAGCCTCGCCCTTGCGAAGCGCCTCGGTACGTCTCCACGAGCGGTTGCCGAGAAGCTTCTTCAGAAGTTCGACGCCGCCGGCTTCGTCGAGCAGCCGGAGATCAGCGGCCCCGGCTACATCAACTTCACCGTGCTCTCGAGCTGGCTCTCTTCGGCGATCTCGTCTCGAGCTCAGGCCGGAGATCTTGGAGTGAAGCAGACGCAACAGCGTGTGGTGGTGGACTACTCCTCTCCGAACGTGGCGAAGGAGATGCACGTCGGCCATCTTCGTACCACGGTCGTCGGCGACGCTCTCAGTCGTGTGGTCGAGGCCACCGGCGCTACGGTGATTCGTCAGAACCACATCGGTGACTGGGGTACGCCGTTCGGCATGCTCATCGAACTTCTTCTCGAGGTGCGAGAGGATTCGCCTGAGGCTGCGAAGTTGCAAGACGATCCCAACAGCTTCTACCAGGCAGCCCGTCAGCGCTTCGACTCCGATGCCTCTTTCGCTGAGCGAGCTCGTAAGCGTGTGGTTCTTCTTCAGACCGGCGACGAGCAGACGCTTGAGCTCTGGGGCAAGCTGGTGAACCGTTCCAAGCTTTACTTCAACGCTCTCTACAAGAAGCTCGACGTGAAGCTCACCGACACAGATCTGGCAGGCGAGTCGAGCTACAACGATCAGCTGGCAGCAGTCTGTAAAGAGCTGGTTGACCTTGGGCTTGCTCAGGAGAGCAACGGAGCGCTGGTGGCGTTCTTCGAGGAGCATCGTAACCGTGACGGCTCTCCCGCAGCTCTTGTGTTGCGGAAGTCCGACGGAGGCTACGGCTACGCGGCCACCGATCTAGCTGCTCTTCGCTATCGTGTGGCTACCCTCGGTGCTGATCGAGCGCTCTACGTCATCGGAGCACCGCAGGCGCTTCACCTTGCCATGGTGAAGGAACTTGCTGAGAAGGCCGGCTGGCTCACTCCAGATTTTGACTTCGTTCACGTGGCCATCGGCAACGTCCTCGGGGAGGATGGGAAGATGCTCAAGACTCGCTCCGGAGCTCCGGTACGGCTTCAGATGCTCCTTGACGAGGCGGTTGCGGCGGCTGGAGAAACGCTCGCTGAGAAGCGACCGGATCTTTCGGCTGATCGTGTGAGCGAGCTTGCTAAGCCGATCGGCGTCGGCGCGGTGAAGTACGCTGATCTCTCTGTAGCGCACGAGACCGAGTACATGTTCAACCTGGAGCGCATGACCACACTCAACGGGAACACCGGGCCGTACCTACAGTACGCCGGGACTCGCATCCGTTCGGTGCTTCGTAAGGCTGAGGCTTCCGGTTTCACTGTGGACGGCGAGGCTTCTCTCACGCTAGAGGAAGAAGCCGAGCGTACGCTGGCCCTCAAGCTTCTCAGCTACGGTAAGACCGTCGGCTCAGTGGCGGAGACAGCTGCTCCCCACAAGCTCTGTGCGTACCTCTACGAGCTCGCTCAGGCTTTCAGCAGCTTCTACGAAGCGTGCCCAGTGATGCAGGCTGAGCCGGCGCTTCGCGAGAGCCGGCTGGCGCTTTCGCTAAGCACCATCACGACGCTCGAGGCCGGACTTGAGCTTCTCGGTATCTCGCTTCCGGAAGAGATGTGAGCTAGACTTTCTTCGTTCGGGTTGTTGCGGCGACCGATTTTCGGTGATACAGTTATGTGTATGGCAACCACCGACCTCATCACCGCCGCAGGCGCCGGCACCGACAACAAGAGCTGCTGGAAGTTCACCGAGGCAGACCCCACCGTCGAGATGCACGTCTTTGACGACGCGGGCTACATCGTCGAGACGCTCGAGCTCACGCCGGCCTCCGTCCTCACCGAGATCGAAGACCTCGGCGGCGACTACTACCGCATCTACGGCGTCCACGAGGGCTCGAAGTTCACCGTCGAAGGTGTCCTCGACCCCTGGACCGAACTCGTTATCCACTGATCCGCACGAACAAACTAGGAGCATCACCATGAAGCAGGAAGAAGTTCAGTTCGGCGGAGTCTACCGCCTGGAGATCAACGGCGAGCTCATCGGTGAGTTCGTCCCGTCCAACTACTGGACGAAGATCTACAACGACGCGCAGGCTCACTACGGCGAGGAGAACGTCAAGTACTCGTGGGTCCCGTTCGAGAAGCCGGCCGCGGCGGAGCCGAAGACGGTGACGCTCTACGTCCACGGTACCTACGGTCGCGGTGAGTACGTCGAGTCGTACGCTGACAAGTTCCGTGACGCCGGCGTCCCAGCCTCCGTCACCGACGAGGAGATCGGTGAGGCTTGCCACGACGCCTGCTACGAGGTCGGGCTCAAGGCCATCTTCGACTCCAAGACCAAGGAGATCAAGCTCGTCGGGATCGAGGGCGAGTAACACCACTTCACACTACTCCGCAGGTTGTCTCACTCGAGGTGGCCTGCGGAGTAGTGTAAGAGCCTTGTGCTGTTCACGGCTTTGTGATACTGTTTCACCATTAGCCTGTCCGATTAAGAGAGTAACTCTATGCAGACACGAGAAGAAGCCGAAGCAGAAGTCCGTCGCCTGCTCACAAAGATCGATGAGCTCAACGACGAGGTGGACTACAACCCGAGCGAAGGCTTTATCGTCGAGTCGTTCGTCACCGGCTCTGACGATAGAGGCTACGTAGTTCAGCTCGGAGCGTTACTCTATGAGCTGAGTCTCACCGTCGATGACGACGTGGTCCATGACTTCAAGAAGTGGTATGACTCCGAGGGGAACAAGCCGTAATGGTGATGCATAAGCTCTTTCAAGTAATCAAGATGAGCTGGATGTTCTTCTGGCGTCTTTATCTCGTGAGCATCGTGATCTCAGCCGGTCGCCTCAACGATCTCGTGCTACCGGTCGCGGTGATCCTCGCCGTCGTGATGGTCTTCGCTCTCAACAAGACTGTCCTTGTCTGGCCGATCGCTCGGATGGTCTTCAGAGGAACCTGGCTTATCCCCGCTGATCAGACGTACGAGCCTTCAGAGTCTCGCGACGCTCGGACCAGAAGGATTAGTGAGGCGCGTAAGAACGCTGAAGCTGCCGCTACTAGAGAGGCGAAGCGCTCCGTCCGTCCGGATTCAGAGCGTCCGGTCTACGCTGAGCGTGTCTACACGGCTACGAGTAATGGGAAGATCACCGGCTTTGAGCCCCGGAATCTTGCATCAACTCCGGTGCCAACCGGTCCATTTATGCACGGCAAGCCCGGCGGTAGCATCAACGAAGAGATCAAGAACGACCCTGACTCTGTCGGCGCTCTCGGAGACGAGAACTTTGCTAAGGCTCTTCAGAAGACACACCTGCTAAATCGCTTCTTCACTGTCTGGTCGAAGCCGACTCCGGATCTTCGCACCGGCTTCGGAAACGCCTACGGCTGGACTACAGACTGTGTCCTCGCCACTGAGACCACTCTCTACGTCATCGACCTGAAGTTCTACAAGTCGGGGAATGTTCGCTACCACACGTTTAACAACCTTCTATACTGTGAGGACATCCCCACCGGCAAGGAGGTCGGTGGAGCCAAGTACATGACGCAGGGTATCCAGAAAGCTGCTGAGGCCGTGAAGCGCCATCACCCCGAAGCGAACGTGGTGCCGATCGTTGTCTTCATGCCCACCGACAAGGGTGAGGCTGTTCTCGACGACGTTTACTGGCCGGGAAACATTCCGGCGGTGAACCTCACTGACTTCCTCAAGTCGCTTGAGAACCAGGGAGACTTTGACCGAAGCTACAGTAACCCGCAGGCTAAGGCTGCGCTTCGCCTGAGCACTCTCATCCCGACTAAGAGAGACGACGGCGATTACTGATGACTGTTTACTGGATGCTCATTGTCGCTGGGCTGCTTTCAGGCGGGAGCAAGCTTCTCGACAAGTACTTAGAAAAGCAGCCCGACCCGACGCCGAAGCTCAAGGAGGCTGTCTCCATGGGAGATGAGGCCTACGCGGCGCTCGATAAGGCTGCGGCGAAACGAGTTCGGCTTCTATTCGTGAGCGCCGGGCTCAGCCTGGCCGCCGGCGCGTTTGCCCTCGCGTTCATGGTGGCTCTCACGATCAAGCTCTTCAACGAGTAACGACCTCAACCGCGCCACAGCTTACGGATGGAGCTGTGGCGCGGTTGTCGTAAGAGCGTTAGCCGTGTATCGTTAACCTCAACGCAATAACGAGACCCAAGGAGCGCCCATCGTGGCCGTCGAAAAGCACTTCGATCAGCTGTCCGAGTTCCACCTCCGCGATCTGAGCAAGGTGAAGCCTGGGGTCGGCCTCGTGCTCCTCCACACGCCGAAGCCGCCGGCTGAGCCGGACTACGATGCCACCATGCTCCACCCGCGAGCACAGCTCGTCACCGTCTCTAGCGTGGCGGAGATGACCCACGAGGAGCTCAACCCCGCTTCGGCTCGTTTCGTCGGCGACAGCAAGCGCCGCACTGTGATCTCCTACATCGACGCGATCACCGGTCGTGCGGGGTACGTCTACGCCTCAGACGCCGGCCTCAAGGCATACGACTCCGGCGTCTTCAACGACATGAACTACACGGTCCTGGCCGATGACCTGCAGGAGGCTGGAGTGATCCTGAACCTGACTCCTTCGGAGGCCTACTCCGCGGCGATCTACCACTTCAACGAGCTCGTTGATGCTCTCGAGAACGCTGAGGACGAGAGCGCCGGCGGCTGGTAAGCTCAAGCACTCCGCACAGCTCTCTCAACAGTTCATTCTCGTTCTCAAGCTTAGAAAGGAGCTTCTCATGGAGCTCGCAACTCAGGAACTCGTCAACGGTGCTCCCACTCAGATCTCTGATCCGGCCACCGAGTCCGGCGTCGGCACCGCTCTTATGTTCGAGCCGATCACCGCCGACGCTGTGAAGCCCGGCATGACGCTGCGCTTCAAGAAGCACGGTGAGCCAACCATCGTCGGCACGGTGCGGGTCGAGCACGTTCACCCAACCCGCGATGAGCTCGTGGTGGACGCTGTCTACCGTGACGCTGCAGTGAACCAGCTGCTCTTCGACTCCTACGACTCTGTGGACGTTCTTCAGTTCGCCTACTGATCAGCTTCGCGCAAAGGCTTAAGTTCATGTACTCGCAGGTGTCACAGCTTACGACTTCTCACCAGGAGTCACTCGCTCAGCCGATCGTTCTCATCGCTCTATCTGCGCTGGGTATGCTCTCGGTGCTCGTGGTCACCGCGGTGCTCCTAGCGCGTCGGCGTCACCTCGGCTTCTCGCTTACGGTGGCCGTGGTGCTCCTGGTGATGGGAGCCGTCGGCGTGGGCTCCGGCGCATCCTGGCTTGAGCATAATAGCTTCGCGTGGCACGATAGCGCTCTCCGAGACTGAACAAGCACACTCACTGCGGGTGCTCCGGCTGTAGCTGGGGCGCTCGCAGTGAGTTGTAGGTAGGTCGATCGACACGGGCTAGCGCTGAAGGCTGTCTAAGCAGGCTACAATGTTTCGGTATGATCTCTCCATGAACTTTCCACAGCTCGGCGCTTTTACTTCGACTGAGAGAAGTGCCGTAGTGTTCGTACTAGTCTCTTTCGTTGTTGTCCTCGTCGTCTTCACCGTGATCCTTTCAGTGCGCTCTAAAAAGCGTACTCTGTCTCGGTTAGCATCCTTCGGCTTAGACATGCTTGCGGCTGCGGCTATCTTTGTTCAGTTCGTAGCTGTCCTCGCTCTCTTTAGCCAGCCGAAAGGTGCTGCGTTTGAGCAGTACAACGCCGCGGTGATCAAGTACATGGACAAATCCTACGGCCTCACCTTCACGAAAGCTGAAGCCTGGAAGCTCCTTGATCGTAAGCCGGCCGTCGGAACAAACGCTGCCGGAGAGAATGAGAAAGTTCGGCTCTCCATGGTCAAAGGCGAGGATCCAGAGCTAATCGGCGAGAATCTCGCTACCATCCCTAAACTTACGAAGAAAGCCGACTGACCATGAACTTTCCTCAGTACCATGTACCGACCGTGTCAGACAGCACCGCCATGTTTGCGATGCCCATTACCTTCATCTCTTTAGGCGTCTTTTTCATCATTCTGACGGCGGCTAACATAGTCAAGATCAAGGTTGGTGGAGATAAGTACGACAGCCGGGCGACTGTTAGCGTTATCGCTTTCTTCGTTACGGTCCTCGTGGGAGTCCTTGGTTCATACTACGGTGCTTTTAGGCCACACTACGAGGCTCAAGAAAAAGCGGAAGCTAAGGCCGTTCAGACCTATCGCGGCGAGGTGGTTTCCTACATCGACAACGTCTACGGTGTGAAGATCACGAAGGCCTCTGCCCGTGACCTCGTGAAGGGTAAAGAGACCGCCGGCGTTGCTCCTAGCGGCGAGACCATCACGCTCTCGCTTCTGAACCGTGACCAGAAGAACCCGGTGCTCATCGGCACTGATCACAACCCGATTCCGAAGTACGACCGACTCACGGCTGAGTAAGAACGCTCTAAGCGCGGGGTTAGCCGATAGCTACAACTACTAGCCCCGTGCAAAGAAGAGCGCGAGCCACCTCTCGGAGAACCGCATGAACTTCCCTCAGTACACCCCACCGGAGATTCCCGACACCGGAGCCACCATCATCGGCTTCGCGGTAATTTCCGTGGTGCTGCTTCTTGTATCTGCAGCAACAACGTTCGGTGGATCCGCCTCCTCCAAGAAGGAGGGCAAAAGTGTCTGGATACTCCAGTTCATCGGAGGGCTCGTCATCACCGGTGCAGCTGCTGCCGTAAGCATCCTTCTGGTACACCAGCTTGTCACGCACAACCCAGTGACACTCCAGAAGGAGTACGCGAAAGAGGTGGCGCACTCACAGGGGCTCTACAAGGAGAAGCTGGTGAAGTGGTTCGATACTGAATACGGAGTTACTGTCTCACCCGAAGCCGCTTACAGCCTTTCACAAGGCGCCATCGCTGCCGGAACGCTTACGGACAACAGTCGAGCTACTCTCGTGCTTACCGACCGTGAGACATCGAAGCCTGGTCTGATGAAGCTCAACGTCGGTGAAGAGATTCCGCAGCTTAAGTAAGCTCATCTCGTCTTTCGTGTTGCGTTGAGAACTGTTGTGTGTAATAGTGGTTATGTTCACTCCTCCAACGAAACGGAAATCTCATGGCTGACTTCGACCGCGCTCCCATCTGCGGAGCCTGCAACGCACCGCACCCGACGCTCAAGCAGCGTCGCGAGCGTGGCGAACAGGTCAGCGACCGCGAGCTCACCTGTGCAGTCGCGATCCGTAAGGGCATCAGCTACGCGGAGGCCGCTGCCTAACGAGAAGTTCGAACAAACTTTCGATTAGCTCCCGTGTTGCTTCGGCTCGCGGGAGTTCGTCATGAGAGAGCTTTATCGGTTGAAACTTTTTCGGTTGAGAGTTTGCGTTCTGTTTCGATTCATGTATAGTTGTGCTCACCAACGCTTTAACCGTAGCTCTGAAAGGCAAGATCCATGGCCACCAAGTTCGTCTCCACCCTCCCCAAGTCGCTGAGCCAGCAGACGGAGAAGGCCGGCCGCGGTCGTCCCCGTAAGTTCATCACCGCTTCGCTCGAGACCCAGCTGAAGAAGCGCCCCGGCAAGTGGGCGGTCCTCAAGGAGGACGCCAACGCAACCGAGGCCACGCGTCTTCGCAAGCAGGCGGCTGCTCTCGGGATCACCGTCAAGTTCGTCTCCAAGGAGTCCACCAACGTGCAGTCGCGCACCGGTCGTCCCTACAAGCGCGTGATCGGTGACATCTACGCCACCATCGAGGTGCCGGAGTCGAAGTAACTCTCGACTCGCTCGCCGAGGCTTCGCAGCTACTATTACGCTGCGAAGCCTCCGGCGTAAGAGCTTCATATTGCGTCTTCAGTTTTGTCGTGTAAGATAAGCTCCATGGCTCACATCCTCAACGTCATCCGTCGCTCGCGAGGCGTGCTCATCACCGCCGGCCTCTTCTACCTCACCTGCGCTCTCATCGTCACCGTCATGGCTCTCACCACCGGTAAGGTTGACACGACGCTGATCTCCATGTTCCTCGGTCTCGGACTCGGCATGTTCCTCCCGCGGATCGGCTGGACGGAGAACTACAAGCGTCGCATGGAGCGCAAGTACCGGTAACCCACTTCATCTCTTTAGGGCTCGCATCGTGTTAGGATAGCACGATACGGGCCTTAAGGAGTTTACAGATGATCTTGTCGATTCTGCTTGCAGCCGTCGGTCTTGTACTGACCGGGCTCGCCGCCTACGCGCTCTTCACGCCTCCGACTAAGCAAGAGGTTCGTGTACTCCGCGACACCACCACGCCGGTTCACATCGCCGTCGGAGTGATCGGGCTCATCCTGGTTGGTCTCGGCGTGGCCGGCGCTTAAGATCGATAGGCGAACCGTGACTAATCTACTCAACAAGAACCTCTTCGAGGAGCCGAAGCATCGGCGCCCTACTCTCCGTACTGAACTCAAGAAAGTCTTCTGGGAGACGAATAGCGAAATCGGACCGATGATGCTTCTGATCTTCGGTTTTTGCGCCATGGGCATCGGCGCTATTAACTGGGGTACCGGTACGAGTAATCTCGCTTACGATGACCATCTTCGCACCATCGGGACAACCGTCTCCAGTCAGATCGTGGAGGTGGAGAAGATCGGAGGTGGCCGGAGCGGGCCAAGCTACATTCCGGTGACGGTGCAGCGAGTTGACGGAGTTGATTACCGCACTGAGATGGATCACTACAAGCTTGGTGACAAGGATGACTACAAGGTTGGAGAAAAGCTCACGGTGATGTATAACCCCGGCGATCCGTACGAAGCCGGCGTTAAAGATGATGAGCTCCACGATCTCTTCACGCAGAACATCCGCAACGGTGCGATCTGGTTCTGGGTCGGCACCGCCATGTTCAGTGTCGGTATCCCTTTCGGGCTCATTCAGTTCGTGAAGTACCGTCGAAAGCAGAAGGCTACTAAAGAGATCCGCCGCTGGCGGAAGCTTCGGCGCAAGGTGAAGGATCGCCGTCGGGCGGCGCGACGTAAGGCCTACGGGGCTGAGAAGCGAGCTAACGAGGAGAGACAGACGAAATGACGAAGCACAAGCGCACCGGCCCTAAGCCGAAACAGGCTGCTGGTGAGCGATTCTACTTCCTCAAGCACGGGCTCCCGTACTTAGCCTTCATCTTCGGGCTCTTAGCAAGTATCGCCGCGGCTATTGCGCTCCCATCAGCGATCCAGAACGTGAAGCACGATGATCTGGTTCGCTCGGAAGGCATCACCGTCTCCGGTGAGATCGACTACGTAATGAAAGAGCATCACTCAAGCCAACGTTCATCGTGGGATGAGTACGCACCGGTGGTGCACTATCAGGCTGAAGGGGCGGCTCGTACCAAGCCGTTCCAGATTTACTCATCGAAGTCGGCTCTAGCCTATCGTGTCGGTCAGGAGGTTGACGTGACCTATCTCTCGGGCAAGCCGTATGACTCGATTCTCGCGATCCCGACAGCACGGAAAGAGCTGGACGCGAATCTTCGACAGGCTGTAGGTTTCGCCGTTGCCGGCGGGATATTGCTCGCTTACGGAGCGCCGATTCAGACTGTACGCATCGTCGCATGGGCGAGAAAGCGGAAGGCCACAAAGAAGCGTGGTAAGCGGGCGTAGGCCACGATTCTGTTTTGTGTGTTACGATTGACTCATGATCGCTCTTGAATCCGTGCAGCTTGTTCTCGACATCGTCTTCATCATCGTCTTCAGTGTGCTGCTGGTGCTCTTGCTTCGGCTTGCTCGCCTGAAGCTAGTCCAGCGAGGCCTCAACCGTAAGCTCGCGGCCCTCAAGCGTAAGAAGGAGTTCGCCATCACTAACAACGGAGAGGTTTCCTGATGTTCGTCGCGGTTGTCGCCCTCGCGTTGCTGGCTGGGATCGTCTTCGCGATGATCTTCCTAGTGATTCGCCGGCGCGAACTCAAGCTTCGCGGGATCGCTCTGGTCTTCACTGAGCTGGCTCTCTTCATCGCGTTCTTCCTCG
>Ga0308161_1003474_pt1 | contig 15349 bp, 15 predicted proteins | sample PhyFR2_FD_201034 | JGI IMG/M metagenome (GOLD analysis project Ga0308161, IMG submission 201034) | Phyllosphere microbial communities from UC Gill Tract Community Farm, Albany, California, United States - DLSLF.R2 | ecosystem: Host-associated > Plants > Phyllosphere > Unclassified | place: USA...
CATGTCAGTCTTACCCAGAAACATTAGTAATATGCGGATACTAACAGACATATAGGGCATGTCATGTTGCTGCTCAGCAAGTGGCCGACCAATGATCACTAATGTCCGCTTCTGGCACAAAGCGGACAAGCTAACGGAGCTGAAGTCTGCTTTGAGCGAGGAGCGGACATTCCAGATATTCAGGCGGCCTGAAGCCGTGAAAATGCATCGCGCCTGGGCTTTGCGTTGCGATCAGGACGCGAGAGGGAATATAAATCAAGATCACAGCTGAGATATCGCATCCTGGGCGCCACCGTGCGCAGCGATGAACATGGCGACAGCCGACCGACAATATGATTCGATTTCGTTGTCGTCTGCTGCTCTGACCTCATCGAAGCGCGCGATAATCAGAAGGTCGGAGCCTTTGAACAGCGCTGCAAACAAGCGAGCGGACTGAAGAGGATCGGGAACGTTCAGAAGTGTCTTCGCGTGCAACTGACGCAAAAGTGCTTCGATTTGGGCGATTACATGAGCGGGGCCGGCTTCGTAATGGAGTTTGCTAAGCGACTTTTGATTCGTCTTGTCGGCCATGACCATGGCTTCGACGCTACTGACGTCGGGTCTTAACAGCGTGCGCAGCAGTAATGTTCCAGCTGCCATCAGTTGATCTTCAACTGAACCGTCCACGCCTTCAGAAAGAGCCTGTGGTGCAAACAACTGCTGGCAACCGGCCACGATGGCCGCGCTGAACAGTGCCTCCTTATTCTCGAAATGCCGATAGATGCTGAGTTTGGATATCTTTGCCCGCTGAGCAACCTTATCAAGGGTTGTTGCCTGAAATCCCAGTTCTGTAAAGAGTTCTGAGGCGGCCTCGACGATTGTCTGGCCAAGCGCCTCGTTAACAGGACGGCCCCGCCGGGTAGGGTTATTTTTTCTGGTCACTTTAAATACAGTCCTTGACAGTATCGTAATTATTTAATTACGATACCACGTAGTTTCATAAATGTACAAGGTGAGCCAGTTTCAAATAACGATAGGGAGGTCACTTTCATAACGACTGCTGCGCCGGGTAGGGTACATTCATAATACCTCCTCGCAGAGTAGGGTACTTTCATAAATCAGTGCCGATAAGGTAGGGTGCTTTCATACGACAGGCTCTACGGGGCACTATGTGTTCCACAAAAACCGTCCAAATGGTCTTTTGAAGAGCGAGAGTTTATGAAAGTGACCACCTTTAAGGCGTGGTTTATGAAAGTAACCGCCGTACCTGAATGAAAAGTGGTATCACTTTATGAAACTGACCGCTTAGTGACGATGTTTATGACCCTCGCCAGCTCAGGTTATAAATAATCATAACTTGTATGAAGTGTTTAGTCGGAATGGAAACAGCTCAGGTATACGTAACAGGTAGTGGTGACCTGCATACTCGACTTGGCTTTGCGCGCGTACTGATAGAACAGGGCTCACGGAAAACGCCGTTTATCTTTAACTATGAAGACACGACCTATAAGCGCAGCCAGATTCAGGGCACGATCGATGCTGTACTGCAGCTTGATTGTCCGCATCATGTAGTGTTCATCAGCGCCTCACCGCTGGCGCTGGAAAAGGCAGAAGCTGGTGAAGGGCCCAACCGGGATCTTATCTACGAGCTCTATCGCGTTCTGTCTGCAAAGGGCTGTACGCACGCATTTGATTTTCGAGTAAGGCAGGGAAAAGAGATAAACAAACTGCTGCCAGTTCAGAACTTTTGATTTGATGCTCCCCGCTTCTTCCAGCTGTGCGTTCCCTGATTTCCTTTTGCCATATTAGGCTGGCAGCTCCATCAACTGTTCGATTGCGAAGATGAGCGCCGGCTCAGATTCCTCTGTTTGATTAACCGGTTCCTTAAGCAAAAGCACGAGTTCGTGTTTAATGATTTCGTAGCTGATTTCCTGGTTTTCCGCGGCTTTGCTCAGACAGAGCATGCCGGTGAGCCTGCAGGCTTTCCAAAGAGTCGATTCGATTTCGTTATCTTCAGCGTTCTGCATCAGGAACTCTCCCACCCGGGTTAAGGGTTTATATTCCAAGCGCATGAAAGCGTAAGGTGAAGTTTCATATTGCTGAGAAGTTAAGTGCCGCCGTACGCTCGGCGTTGCCAATTTTTGAGCTGCATAACCTGCCAGTCTATCCATTTCTCTGATTAGCCTAACCACACTTACAGCAATAACGAATTTTATGTAACTGTTTCAACTCCGATGAGCGTGCTTTACAGTGCCTGCGTCGTGAAGGGCATAATTTCCGGGGCCTGTGCAGTGGCGGATTGCTGCTTAGGTGGTATTACTCGTAGCTTTCAGCGGTAAGCACGGAACTTAACACTGTTGTTGCCCGTGCGGTTTACACTGTCTGAACATGAATATTGCAGGAGAATGCCATGAGCACTGCCGAAAATGAGTTTTACCTGTCCCAGTTTGATCGCCAGATCTTTAGTACGGAGCAGAAAGCTGCGAATCTCAAGCTTGAGCGTCTTGTCGAAGAATATGCCCGTCTTCACGGCAGCTATACAAAAGGGCTGGCTGAGCTAGGCGAGTGCCGGTTGCACCATGCGGATTACCTCCGAGCGAACCGTGAGTCAGCCCATGATTGCAGTTGGGTCGGCCTGATGACTGAACTGAAGCGCCGCAGCGAATAAGTTATTGTATCTTGCCCTAGGAAGATCTGTTGGCCATTCAAAGTTGCTCCGGACATTTAAGGCTGGCGAGCACAGTGCCGTTGGTCCTCTGTATGACGCGTAGTGGCATGAAGACGCCAAAGCCGTTCTACATCACTCTGAAGCAGAACGGCGCCTGTAGCGCGTTACAGCCGCTTCCTGACATATATATCGAGTAACCACCCATGCCCTAGCAGACGTCGTTGAAGCAGCGGCCATTCAGGCGCAGACGAAAAAAAGCCCCCGCGACACTACCCACAATGCATACTATTTTGCAGGGCATGCCCTGTGAACGACTGAATGTCACATCAGATTCTGACTCCGCAAAAAAGGGTTTCCATGGCGTCATGCCGACTAAATGGAAGGAGACAGAAAAATTGGGCTATTACAGGGAAAGGCACAAAGTGAATGAGAAGCAGGCATCTGCCGAAGAGGAACGTTTAGAATGCAGAAGGGAGAGCAAAAGCTCTCCCTTCATTACGACAGGGTACACGTATGTATCACTGAAGGATTAGCCGCTGCCTAATCTGCAGATACTTGTTCTTTACGAACCGACCTCTGCGGGTGCCTACGCGGGACCCATCTGGATTTAAAGAGCGGGGGGCCTCAAACACACTCTTTGTATAAATATACGCCCTTGCTCTTTTTTGAGCAACCCTTTATTCAGCGCCCGGCAGAGCTAAACAGACAGGCTCCACAAACATTTGCGCGGGGATTAACCTGACGGATTAAATCAGCAGCCGTGCTCATGGTTGTGCCTGTCGCCAGGAGGTCATCAACAAGCAGTACACGCGATGAATTTATGGTTAACGCACCCGTATTGATTTTAAGCGGAGTAAAAATGTGCCGGAACCCGACGGGTATATCTTTCATGGAAAATGCACCGTTAAAACCTGCGGACTGCAACTGCTTACCAATCCTGAAAGCGAGGCGTTTATGATCCGCCACATCAATGTCAGCTCTGTCCAGCATAGTGAGTGCTTCCTCCACCGTAATTTTACAGAAGACGTTTCTCAGGTGTGGAGCTGAAAATTTACGCGCAAATCGCGTTGCGACCATTGCACTGAGGGGATGTGAAGAAGGCATAGAGATCACCGCGTCGTAACCCTCTGTTTCCTGACTCACAATGTCGTCAAGAATAACGTTAAAGCTCCTGCTGAGGCTCAGAATGCTGACAAGATCGGTCGTTAATCCCTGCTTGCCTTTGATAGCATAAATAATAGGGCAGTTATCACCCAGCATTTTCAGCCGGCGATCGCGCTGGAGCTTCGCAGAAGCCAGTCGTCTTTTGAATACAGACCAGATCCTCAGTTCCCCCACCCATTCTTCGGTAGGATTACCTGTCGGTTCCGTCACAAGCCAGTCTTTGCAGGCATGATCAACAACTACGTGTGTTCCATGAATGACTAATCCCACTGTCCCATTCCCGTCCTGATGATGCCCACAATGATTATATAAATAGCGCCCGTTTTAACTGAATTTCATGTGTCTGTGCAACTCACTGCCGCTTTTGCGGCCATCAGCGTGTGCGTGCATCGTTACAGGGAAACGTCACCGTCCCAGATTTCCACTACAGTCGCCCGGGAAAGATAACTTACCGCAGACAATCGCGCTGGGATCGGAACATAACATTCGTCGCGCCGTGGGTGCTTTTTCGCAAAACCTGTCAGCGCGGGATCGCCTGTTCAGCTATCAGAATTCTGGTTCCCCGACGTTATCCGCCTCAGGTCTAGGCTCCATCAAATCTTTAAAGGAAATGGTATGACTTCTGGGTTTCTGCTCTAGCGGAAGTTCGGCTATCCGGAGTTTCAGCGGCATAGGACTGACGATGCCACTGAATATACAGGTTCCTGTAGAAAGCGTAGGGATGGACTCTTCAGTTAGTCTGTCTATGTAAGAGACGGACTTTTCGATGGCATAAAGGTCGTTCTGGTTGATCAGGCGGTGAATAAAGTAGTTATGCGCCTGTGAAATGATGGTTGAAGATATATCATTGGGGCGCTGGCTAGAAATCGTGATAAAAACGCCAAACTTACGACCCTCTTTTATTATTTCTTCAAAGGTTTCAAGCCGGTAATCCTTCCAGCTTTCCGTTTCCCGAAAAGAAATATTAGAAAGAATATTGTGTGCTTCATCGATAATCAGATGCAGCGTCGATGGAACATCAGACAGTTTCTTCATATTATAAGCCCACTTCGCTATCAGAAGTGGAAGCGTCTTTTTCATGGTGATATTCACCATGTTGAGGTTAACCACCGTAAAATTCTTTCCATTCCAGAAATCATTCTGCCCGGACGTATCAAAAATTTTTTCTATATCTTTCCGGTTAGTGTTCATTCTGTTGATGACCGGAGACAGGTGTTCGGGATTAGACTTATTTGAGAAAAATTCATAGATGAGCCTGAGCCACATGAAGTCAAGCAGACATTCTATCATATCCGCTTTAAATTCAAATTCGCAGGCCAGTCTGTAAATATATGCCCGTTCAACATCTACTTCAGAACTAAAATAATGCTTTTCATTTCTGATCTTCCATTTGAGCCCTAACGAATGAAATTCAAGATCTGAATATAATTCCGGGTCGTCACGAAAAATGGGACTGAACATCGCATTTATCGATTCACTTTTAATTTTGTCGCCGCTGAAAAGATTTTGTTTTATTTTTTTCTTGAGCATGTTTCGCATGAATTGTCGCGGATCAGCACTGCCCATGACTTCTGCCTGAAACTCCAGTACGCGCTTAAGAAACGGCTTCTGTGTTTTATCTGTGGCATCGGTCAGGACGGAGAGCATGTCATGCTCAAGCAAAACTTCACGGGGGAGCGGAAGTTTATCGCCACGTACATGGTGCGTGTTCAGGTTATAAACCATTTTCTCGTCGGTAATACAGTCCGGGGCGGTATATTCCCCGTTAAAGTCAAACAGGATAAACCTGGACCTTTCTTTATAACGGTCGCCAAGCATGAGTTTTATCTGGGTAGTCCCGGCCTTATAAAGCGCGGCCAGCGTGTTGGATTTTCCGCTGCCGGTGTTGCCGAAAATCGCAATATGCGAGTTGATCAGCCCGTTGACCGGCAGCGCGATCTCAATGTTTTCAAGATCCGTACGGGTGAACGTCATGACCGTTTCGTCTGCGCGGGCTATCTGATGAACGGTCTGTATCATGCTTTCCGTTACCACAAAGGCCTCGTTGCCGATAAGTGGAAGCTCACGCGCCCCGCCTGTGAACGTCCCTTCCCGCTCAATGTACCCGGTAAGGGTTGCGGTGAGGTAACGCCGGTAACGCCAGGCATCACTGCCGCTGCCGGCAGGGTGCTTTTCCTCAATAACCCGTTCGGCTTCTACCTTACCGATCAGGCTCATGAATCCTTTTTTAATTTCAATGAAGCTACCTACCGAGACATTTCTCAGGACTTTCCCATTATAAAACAGGTCGCTGAGATTCTTGTTTTTATCGACAAGAACAGTAACAGCGCGCCCGGATACCTCACAGACTTCACCGACCCGAAGTACTGCTTCCTCATCAGTAAAATGTCCGCTCACCTCGCGCCTCCCAGATAGCACGTAATAATATTGTTCATGACCGGAAAATCGATGTTTCCTCCCGGACGATAAACAACTTCGACGTTGGAATAATCGCGGAATTTATCCATGAAGACTTCAGCGCTGGCCTCATTGTATGCAAAGATCATCAACTTCAGAGTGGCATTGCGCAGGGCTTTTTTGGTCAGCGTTTCAAGATGTTCGTCTGCAAAGGAAAAACCGAAAACAACCAGCAGGGTGGCTTCTTTATCAAGCTCATTAGAATAGGTTCTTAGCAAATCGTAATAAACGTTCTGCAGCAGCGTTTCTTTAAACTTCTCTTTCCGGGGAAGAATTAACTTGTGAGAAAGCACCCATGCTCTTTTTACTTCGGAATTTTTGAATTCTTTAGGTTCAAAAGACGGGAAGTCATATATTATTTTGTTTTTTCATTTACCCACGATAAAGATCCATGCATTTTAATAAGATTGATTGTAGGGAGTTCTACCTTATAATTATATAAATTTCCCGTTGCACTTATCGTATGATAAAAGCTACCTGGATCAAATGAGGAATACCCCCATAAATCTGCCCGCTTGCTGAAACCATCGTTCAGAACAATATTGCTGTTCCTTATGGAGGCGTCTTCGATGAACAGGTCATAATTAGTAGTGAATATATTAATACGTTTTGGCAAAAGCCCTGTGCGCCTGCGGGTTAAAATTCTCTCCAGCGAAGAAATAAAACTGTCATAATTCCCCTGAGTCTTAATGACATTTCCTTCAAATTCTGGAGTAAGTATCACTTTTCCCTTTTTTCCAAGCAGGTATTCATGTGGACGCCATACGGTACCTAAAAATTCCGCAGCTTTATTAAAATAGCTTTCTTCATCATCCTTATTAATGAGATCCTGCAACTCATTTTCAATATTTCCTAGCACTGAAATAGCTGGGAGTGATGCCCCTGAGCCGATAAGAAAGTTGATGTTGGCTGACTGGAAGACCCTCTCGAAGTAGTCCCGGTCGTTATCATTGCCGTAATAGGCGCGCTTGACTGCCATCTGACCCGTCCCTGATTAATTAGGATTAATCTGTATCGCTTCATCTTAACGCTGCGCTGAACACTTTGACATCACTTCTTAAGCTGCCTGGCATTACCCCAATTATACCCAACAGGAGCATCGGCCTCTCAGCCCTTGCTCCACGGGGGGGTGCTCTTTTTTTCGCGGAAAAAGGTTCCTTTACGGGGGTTTGGATAAGCCTCTATATTGCGGGTAAAACTAAATACCGGATCCTTTCTGCGCGATTTGTTAACCTGGCTCCCGCCGCCCCGGGCGCAGATTTTGTCCTCGCGGTGACGCGACGGTAGGAAGATGCTCAGTGCGTTTTATATCTGTTATATTAATTTTATTTCAGTGAATTAAGGTACCCGACCCAATGTTCAACCTGTTCGGATGGATCCCCCTAAAAATCAGAAACCACCCTGTCATAACATGGATTGTCTGGAGCACAGCACTGGTCACCGTTTCGACCATTATCACTTCACAGGTGCTTAATAACACTACATTGGCTGAAATGAAGGTACGCAACGAAGGGCTGACTTCAGATATTGCATACTTACGTGAAGAAAACCGGACTGCGCAGAGTCGCTACGATGCGGCGCAGGCAAGTCGTGAAGAGACTATCAGTAAGCGGGTCGCCGAGCTGTCAGCCGGCTATCGGGAGAATATTAAAAGCCTTGAGGAGCGGAATGAAAAGCTCTTGCTGGAGAATGCTGACCTGAAAAGCACGCTCAGTGCGCTGAGCAGCGGAGAGCGCCGGCAGGCGATGGAACGTAAGGAAGCCCGGCTCAGCAAATTGAGCGCCGCCCTGGAGCTGAACAACCGATGGATTGCTGAGGTTCAGAAACTGCTCTATGAGACCAGCGCCAGCGCCGGCTACGACAGGGCAGCGTGTGGAAAGGAAAGTACAAATGTTTATTCAAATATCTGCGAGCAGGCTTCAATGCAGGAATCGCAGGTCCGAGCCCTGCAGGAAAAATTGAGCCTGCTTGAAAGACAGGGCAAAAATCTGAGCGATCAGATGATGGCACTCGAAGTGAAAGAGTGACAGCCGCCTGCTGCAGGCTGGCCCCGAAACATTCCGCATTCACGGATTCTGGCCGATCTGAAGCGCGATAAAGCTCGACAGATCCTGATTACGCTGAGTTTAAAACCACCCTGGAAGGACGCGGAGACGCCGCGTTGCTTTCAGTGAAACAGCCCCTGGCCATGGACAGGAGCTCAGCGAAATGAGGGCTGACCGGGCAGCATTAGCCGGCTGGCTTCGTCCGCATCCATTGAGAACCGCACGCCAAGCTGGCGGGTGACGTCCAGCGCGAGTACACGCGTATACCACTCGGTGGACTTCGCGTCCTTATGACCCATCAGCGTCTGAATGACCTTCTGCGGGACCTGGTGCTGCACCAGATGCATCGCAAACGAGTCCCGGAACGCTTTAGGCTGCATGCTTGGACATAGCGAGCTTTTTAAAGAAAGAGATAATAGCATCGGTGAGCGGCGCCGCGATCTGTTGGGATTCTCGTTATGACGATGCCCAGTGACGATGGGGCAGCTTAGCTGGCCAGACCCCAATGTTGCAGACAGAGGCCTCGGGAGACGCATTGTGTATAAGGTTAAAGCAATAATGGGCAAATGATGTGATTTCAGCTAGCTCAGAATATAACGTTCCTAAGGCATATGTTGCAGCAGAATCGACGTTACAAGTGTGACTCAGATATACACTAAAACGCATTTCATTTTCTTTAATGATTTTCAGTTTATGAATTCAGTCGGCCACAAAATCAGGTCGGTCGCCGCGACTAAGAATATCCCAGAACTTCTGATCGAAAAGGTTACTCCCAGACAATGCACCTGCTGGTGTAAGATATTTCCTTGCTGATTCGTGAATGCTCCTGCAAAGAAGTTCTCGTGCGCTATCGATTGATTCTGCCAGCTCGTCCATTCCAAGGAGTGTGGCAGTTTCAGTAAGTGCTCTGCGATAGCTAAGCATAAATACGTACCCTACACTCTTTTCCCAGAATAAATGACGAGCGGTTCGTGAGCCTTTTATTTTTTCGAAACAAATACTCCTAGCCATCTTAAATAATTTAATATCCTTTTTTGAGTGAAGGATATCAAGTGTTTCTTTGACGGCAAAGAAAATACCAAGACAATCTCTTATATTCCGTTCATAGCAGAGAAGGAAAACTGGAATGCCGAATCCCAAATTAGAAAATGAAAGAGATTTTGCAAAAACCCATCCTTTAGCTTCGTTAAATTCAGTAATTCCTCCTTCAGAAGAGAAGTGATGAAAAAGGTTCAACAGCAGAATGCAATTGGAAAGTGTTACTGCTGATGCATGAAGATCAAGAGTATGGTTAAAAGGGGACTCGGGATCGATGGCGGTGATTTCGATTATTTTACCTGCATCTATCGAGGCATGAGTGCAGACTGCGGACTTAACAGCAACGGGAGGGCGATTTTTCCATACGACTTCAGTAACAATGTCCAGCTGACCGATACCTTCCTGTATCCTTGTCCATTTGTTTCCATCAGATCCGCCTTTACTTTCAAATACATGCCAATTATCACTGTCTGTAAGCACCATATAATCCGGCATAGATTTAGTTTTATAACTTTTCTTTAATTTAAGACTTGTACTCGTCAGAAGATTTGCATGTAGAAAGTGCTTGAGACGCTCATTGTGAAAATCAACCCAGTTAACCGCAGTGAAATAAGAAAATATACCACCGGCAATAAATGAAACATCAGCTTTATCTGAAGGCTCGATATATCGGAACGAGTCCTTTATCCTGTACTGTCTACGCGGGGTAATAGAAATGCATGACATAGCTAAACGTATACGGTTGATGGAATAGGCCACCATGTCATTATTAATTACCCTGTTTGAGATAATTGAATCAGACGTCCATCTGATAAGTTGGCCGTAACCGCATTCAATAACTCCGGGTATCAGGTATAATTCCCTCTCTGCCAGAATTTCATTAGTAATTACAATTGCTGTTTTATTATAATAGTCGACAGGAACAAATATGCTTTCGAAAGGAGGCGCAATTAATTTTGCTTTAGGGATATACCCTTGGCGATGTTTTTTATTTCCAGTATTCCGTTTTTTTATGTTTTTTTTCGGTGTGATTTGGCTATTTCTGAAAATAATCTCCTCTCTGTAGCGTTCCATCAGGCCGTCAATCACAAAATATCTGAGTTTATTTCCGCTAAGTGTCAACTGAATTGCTCCCTGCTGTGGCTACTGAATCTGAGTATAGCACCCGATTGTCAGTTTTCTGGGTATGTCTGTTTAAGGCTGTTATGTATAGTATACGGCATAAGAGAGAACAATCGGAGAAATTATTATTGCTGGTTCAGCAGGCTATACCGACATGGCAATATCAAATAGCGATCAAGTTTTAATTCGCATAATACTAGTTATGTTAAAAAATGTATCTGAATACCTGTTTCTCTCCGTGTTTCTGTTCCCTGCCGTTCTGACCTTCATCCGTCTCACCGCTGGCAGCCCTTTAAACCCTGACCGCATTGTCTGTCAGTAAACCGCTGCCATCCTGCCTGGTACCAGAACTCATCAATCCAGCCAGCCGCCCGAAACAGTCGTAGCCGGATAATGATTCTGAGGTTATTAAGCCAGTGATAATTCTTTCAGCCTTGCCCGGCTGCTTCATCAATGACATTTTTATAGTTGTTTATCGTTAACCATTACCGACACCTGAATTACCTCTGAAGTAATTAACCTCCACTCTCTTTGTCTCAGCATTTCAGGTACGTATGAACGCCGCAAAATAAAATCGTAAAGTTATTTTCCAGCCTGCCGATAAGCCGATGAAGTTCGTAATTATCATTCCAATTCTAAAGATTCATTAGCCGTACAGATTTTTAAATCAAGGAACAGATGTGAATTTACTTTTTCTCAGGAAAACTGCCTGCGTAGCAGTCGCCGTTTCACTTACGTCAAGTTGCTCATCAATGCATGATTTTGCCCAAGACTATGGCACCGCAGCGGGTTGTATTGGCGGTGCCGCCTTAGGTGGTGGCATCACTTATCTCGTGACTCACGATGCTAAAAAAGCATTGGTGGGCGGGTTAGCTGGCGGCATGGCCGGTTGTGTGGTGGGTAATGTCTGGCAAAAACGTGAACAAGCTTTGACAAATATCGCGCAGGAAGAACGGATACGAATCACAACACAAGCCCTAAGCGAACAGGAGAAAAGTCACGCGGCGCAGGTTGGAATAGTTGCCCAGGTTGATGACAGCGCGATGTTTAACACCGGTAGTGCGGAATTGACAGATAGCGGCTTCCGCCAGGTACAAAAGATTGCAGCGGCGATGAACAGCGGCCAACAGAATGATACAGGCGTGTTGCTGGTTGTCGGACACACCGATGCCACAGGAAGTGCTGAATACAATCAACAATTGTCAGAGGCGCGTGCGCATAATGTTGGGCTGGTCCTGAAGCAAAGCGGTATTAAAGCGGACCAGCTCTATTTTCAGGGCGTTGGTTCTGCTCGTCCGCTTGGAGACAATGACTCCGTCGGTGGCCGCGCCCAGAATCGACGTGTAGAGATCGTTGCCCTGACAAATAAAACATTGCTTCTGCAGCGCCTGGCGCTGGAAAATAATAATCCGCTCTATTTGCGTCACAGTTCTGCCGCTGACAGCAATTTAACCAAATCACCCTTAGCGCGACGCGACGCGAACACAAAAACCTCTTCTGACCGCCTGAAAAGTCACGCTATTCCATCAGCAACCGGTTCTGTCGCAGCGAATCCTCGCAGGCCAGATAAACCTTCATCTTCAGTTGAGAGTAATCCTTCAAACTTTGTCGATTTTGGTGGCAAACCTGCCTCACTCAATGCAATGGGACTGGCCAGCAATCTTAAACCGATGTCACGCGGCTTTAGCCTGATTAATCAGGCGCAGGCCAGTAGCGTTACGGGCAGTTGTATGAGCGATCTGCCGCGCGTTAGTGGCCTGGCGAAAAATCTTGCCAGCGGTCAACCGATCGGAGGTCATGAGACCAGTGATTATCTACCGGGCATGAATGGCCGGGCCTGGGCAGGTCTGGTTAACGGTAATCTGGTCACACTAACGCCGGTTTACGTTCTGAAGAATGGTGCCGAAATCACCCGTAATCCACGCGTGCTTATTACCCCCAACTATGCGCAAGGCAATCGTGCTTCAGTTAAAACGATGGCGGGAATCGCCAATAGCTGGGAGGGCGAGGAGAGCATTCTTTATCGGGTATACATCGAGAACGCTGCGCATGAGCCGCTTTCCTGCGTGGATCTGCTACTGCCAAAAAGTGGTGCAAAAGCGCAGCAAGGCCAGCTTTTTTATACAAATCATCGTCAGCCATGGCTGGCCGATTACGCTCCTCAGCGTGGATAACGGATATCATTTATGGAAATCTTAAGTAGTTTAATGCAGGCCATTGCGAATTATCGCTATATATTCTGGCCACTATTTGGTCTGATGGCGCTGACACTGGCTGTAATCAAGTGGTGGGATGAAGTACGTTATTTCACCCTTAACTTTTTCTGTTCACTGCCGCTGATAGGACACATCGCGCGTTTGTCTCGCAGCCATGAAGCACGCCGAAAAGGGACTGGCGGATTAATATGGCATCCGGCTGAAGAAGCATTGTGTGGTAAATTTTATCAGCATCACAGTACCTCAAACCGCGACGCCGATTTTTACAAACGTTGCGTAAATTATCTGAACAAAGTGGATGAACGTGGCCGCAAGCCGACAAGTCTGGTTCTATGGCTCTGTAGCATTGCGTTAGTAATCCTTGAAGCCTTTATTTTTGCCTTAGTCCTGTCTCCGTTTATTGCCAACAATATTTCGGCAAACCAGACAGAACTTTCAGCAATTGTGGTCTCAGTGCTTATTGGTGTCATTCTGGTTCCTGCAACGCATTTAATGGGGACTCAGCTGCATAAGAACACGTTGCTCAGTAAAATTCGTTACTGGCATAAAGAGGCAAAGCTTGAAAATAATGCAAAGGCGTTGGTGAAAAACACGGAAGTTTCGCTGGAAAATAGCCGTATTGACGACGATGAACCCAGCTATCTGCAGATGTTAAACCGTGTTCAGCACGGGATTGGGGCTAAACCTCAATATGTCCAGACAGTGGTGACACTGTTCTTGATTATTACCTTCGCGGTGGGTGCTTATTTTATTCGTGCGGCGACCATTAATGCCGCTGAGACGGAAGCGGTCAATGGCACGCCATTCAGTCAAACCTCACCTGTTAATGCGTCGCCATTCGATCTGCCGCAACAGGCTGTGGATGACAACCAGCAGGCGGATAAAAAGGCAGTCAGTGAAGTTCGTGAAAACCGCGTATTTGCTTCGAAGCTGACCTTTATTATTCTGTCAGTGATTTTTATTGGTGTGCAGATTATTGGTATTCTGATTGGCTATTCTCGTTCGCTAGTGGGGATTGAATCGCGACTGGCAGCAAAATATATCGGTAATTTCAGCAGCTCAGACGAGTTTGCGGCCTGGTACGCAATGCAGCGCGAGCGCGTTGAGAGAGATGCACAGGATAAGCTCGCCAGCCTGCAGAATCGCATGGCGATGCAGCGTGCCAGCAGCGCCAGCGCGACACACAGTGATTTGCGCACTTTTGATGATTATGTGCGCGGTAAGCAACGTGATAAGGCACTGGCGGATGATGAACATCAGCAATTTTCCGTCAGCCGCGCCTCAGCGGTCGACAATGCTCAGCCTCAGTCAGTATCTGCCAGTGTTAGTGATTCCGTTGTTCCAGAGCCAGCACGGATCGCACTGGACTCTGTTAACACGCCGACATCAGTGTCAAACAATAATGACGCTAAAGCGCGGGTTGCGGCCTTGGGCGATCTCACATTATTTGATGATGAGGAGCTGGTTCTGGTCGCTGAGGATCTTGATCTGCCGCTCTCTGCATTGCTAAGCCGACGCAAAGTGCAGTTGTTACTAAAAAAAGCACGGAGCTAAGCGGTGAAAATCAACAGATGGTTTTTGTTGTTATTAGTCGGGGCTGGCGCTCTGTCTCAGGCAGCCAGTCGTAATGATATTCCCGGCTGTTATGACTTTGCGAAGTTGAGTCACTATCGTCCGGCAGATAGCGGACGCGAACTGGTGATTGTTATTGATCAAACCGTAAAAGTACCGCATGAAATAAAAAATGCCAGCTGGCAGCAGGTCCTCCGCTTTACAAAGCCGGGCGATCGCGTGGTTCTCTATCAGTTTTCTGCCCTGCTTCAGAATAACTTTATGCAGCGGATGTTCGATGGGCAACTTGACCCCTTGCTGGCCGATAAAAACCTTCGTGATGGTTTGGGTATGGAGAGCCTGAAAAGTCTTGATAAGTGCCTCGTTCAGCAAAAAATCTACTTTGGTAAAACCATTGGTGGCCTCATGGCAAAGAGTTTTGCCGGGCAAGGGGATAACATTGCAAAGAGTGAAATTCTGGATAGTCTGAAACGCATCAGTGACGATCTGGCACAGGATAAAGCGGCATCGCGCACAATTTTTCTTATCTCCGATATGCTGGAAAATAGCGCTTTCGATAGCTTCTATCGTAACAATACGATGCGACTCCTCTCTCCTGAGAAGACATTACAGCAGCTGAATCAGCAAAATCTGCTGACGGATTTTAAGGGAGCAAGAGTCTTCATTGCCGGAGCTGGACTTATCGATACAGATACGAAGAATAACTATCGTTCGGGTAAAGTGCTTCAGCAACTGGAAGCATTCTGGCGGGGTTACTTCACTGCATCCCACGCCGAACTTGTCAGCTTTGGTGCGCCTGCACTTAACGTTGAACTCAATTAAATTCAGGAGGCAGTTCGCTGCCTCTCTAATGTTAACCGCCAGTCCCCCACTCATTCGCTCATCGCCGCAAAGCCATAGGCGGCACCAGCCGAACCCGGATTTGCCGTCAGACCCTAACCGGCTAATCCTTTCTCGTAATTTTCGCAGAATCCGCCGCCGGCATATAAAGGGCAAGCAGACATAATCACCGACTTCAATTCGCTCAACCCAAACTACGCCCGGCCCTTACTTACTTCTTATCCAGCGACCAGGTCGCGCTGCGGATA
>Ga0308161_1003476_pt1 | contig 15346 bp, 15 predicted proteins | sample PhyFR2_FD_201034 | JGI IMG/M metagenome (GOLD analysis project Ga0308161, IMG submission 201034) | Phyllosphere microbial communities from UC Gill Tract Community Farm, Albany, California, United States - DLSLF.R2 | ecosystem: Host-associated > Plants > Phyllosphere > Unclassified | place: USA...
ACGAGTATGTTCGCCATCTTGTCTTGCCTTCCTGTCTGACCCTGTCTGACCTTGTCTCGACCTTCACAGCCCAGATTCTATGCGCGAATCACCCTTCCGCCAAATTCGCGGCCAAGTTCGCCTCAGGTGCTAACTTTAACAGCAAAATCGATACCGAAGCGCCAGATCCGTCCGCGCGGTTGGCAACGTCGATCCGGCCGCCGTGTTCGTCGACGATCTTCTTCACCATCGGCAGGCCAAGACCGGTACCGCGGGCTTTCGAAGTGACGTAGGGTTCGAAGGCGCGCGACAGGATTTTGGGGGCGAAGCCGGGGCCGTTGTCGACGATCGCCAGGCGTACCGCGGTGCCGGCGGCGCCGTCCGCGCCTTCGTAGTGGATGGTCTCGGTGAGCACGTCGATGCGCGGCGCGCCACCGTCCGGCGGCGGGGCGTCGGCCAGCGCATCCTGGGCGTTCTGCAGCAGGTTGTGGATCACCTGGCGCAGCTGGGTGGCGTCGCCCATCACGCGCGGCAGCTTCGGCGCCAATGCGACGTGGATGACGTCCGAGCCGTCGCCGGACAGATAGAGGTTCAGGATCTGCGAGATCAAGTCGTTCAGGTCGAGCGGATGCAGCACCGCCGGCGGCGCCTTGGCGTAGTCGCGGAAGTCGTCGACCATGCGTTTCATGGCGTCGACCTGCATGACGATGGTGTCGGTGCCCTTCTTCAGCAAGGCGGCGCTCTGCGGATCGAGGTGGTCGGCCAGCTTCATCTGCATGCGCTCGGCCGACAGCTGGATCGGCGTCAGCGGGTTCTTGATCTCGTGCGCCAGGCGCCGCGCCACCTCGCCCCAGGCCACCGAGCGCTGGGCCGAGATCACGTCGGAGATGTCGTCGAACACCACGATGAAGCCGCTGCCCGCCCCCACCGGCAGGCGCGAGCCGCGCGCCAGCAGGGTCAGGTCGTGGTCGTCGCTGGTGCCCGGGCGGCGCGGCACTTCGATCTGCTGCTGCCAGTGGGTGCGCATATCGCCGTGGCGGCGGCCGTGGCGCGCCGCCGAGTGCGCGCTCTGGGCCGCGCTCTGCGCCGAGAACGCACGCGTGACGGCGCTGGCGAAGGCTTCCAGGCCCTCGATCGCGTCCAGCGGGCGGCCCGCCAGCGCATGCGCATCGACCTGCAGGATGCGGTGCACGGCATCGTTCGAGTTCACCACCACGCCGTCGGCGTCCATCACGACCACGCCCGCCGACATGTTCCCCAGTACCGATTCGAGGTGGGCCTTGGCGCTTTCCAGCGCAGCGCGGTTGCGCTCGACGGCGGAGCGGGCTTCGAACAGCTGGCCGGTCATGGCGTTGAAGGATTGGGTCAGCGTCCCGAGTTCGTCCTTGGTCTCGACGATCGGGCGCGGCGACAGGTCGCCCTCGGCTACCGCGCGCGTGCCTTCGGCCAGCACCAGCAGCGGCTGCGCCAGGTTGCCGGCGATGAGGAAGGCGCTGCCGATGGCGGAAAAGATCGCCAGCAGCAGGGTCAGCGTGAGGGTGCCGATGTACATCTTGCGCAGGCCGGTGCGCGAGAAGGCGCGGCTCTGGTAAGTGCTGTAGGCGTCCTGCAGCACCTGGGCATTCGAGGCCACGTTGACCGGCACCGACTGCATCAGCTGCAGGTAGCGCGGCGATGTGCCCGGCGGCTCCGGCACCGCCACCACCGAGCGCAGGCGCAGGCCGGTGGCCATGTCCAGGCCGCTGGGCGCGCCGTTGCCCTGGAAGTCGCGGAATTCGCGCTCGGCGCTGCCTTCGGACTGCGCATAGCCGCCCGGCAGCGCGGCGCGCTGGAGCATCTGCGCGGTCGGTAAATCCGGCGTCAGATCGACCTGCGGATCTTCGGAGGCCGAGGCCAGCACGTGGCCGTCGGCGGACAGCAGCAGCGCACTCTGCATGCCGGTCTCGCCGCTGACCACGCGGGTCAGGATCGCGCGCGCGCTGGCGGGGTCCTGACCGGCCAGTGTGGCGGCGGCGGTATTCGCGGTCCCGACCAGCTGCGACTTCGATTCGTCCAGCGCCGCCTGCCCCAGGTTCAGGCCGGAGGCCAGCGCGGCCTCGATCTTGACGTCGAACCAGGAATCGATCGAGTGCGACACGAAGCGCACCGACACCATGAAGATCACCAGGCCGGGCAGGATGCCGATGCCGGCAAACAGCAGCATCAGGCGCGTCATCAGGCGCGAGCCGAACTTGCCGGCCTTGTAGCGCGCGTACAGGCGCGTCAGGGCCACGATCACGAGGATCAGCAGCGCGCCGGCGACGGCGGTGTTCAGCCCCAGCAGCCAGGAGTAGTTACGGGTGAGGAAGCCCGAGTTGTCGGAAGCGGAAGCGAGCAGGAACAGCAGGATCGAACCGATCGCGCTGCCGATCACGAGTGCGTAGCGCAGGACCTGGGTCACGGCTTACTCCGCCCGGTAAGTGAAGGTCTTCTTGTGCGAAGCCAGGCGCAGATCGGAATTGTTGAAGGCGTCCACCTGGAGCGGCTTCTGCAGGTAATCGCGGTCCATGAACATGCGTAGCGTGACGTTGTAGGTTTCGCCGGGTTTGAGTTCGCCTTTCGAGGCGATCAGCCAGCGGTTCGGACGCCGGATCAGGAACAGCGCCTCTTCGAGTGTCTGATAACTTTGCTGGATGCTGCCGACCACCAGCACGGTGTACTGGCGCGTCAGCAGATCATAATGCAGGCGCACGGTGCGGCGCTTGGACACGGCCTTGTCGTCGTACCACCACCAGCGTGGCCGCGTCAGTTCGATCTCGGTGGTGAAGAACAGCGGCACGCCGTGCATCACGGCCTGCTCGAGGCCGGGCGTCAGGTCGAAGGAATAGGTGGCGTTCAGGCGGTAGCCGTCATCGGAGGCTTCGATGCCGGCACGGGTGATCTCGATCCCCTCGGACGCCTGCGCGGTGGCGCAGGCGAAGACCAGCAGCAGCTGGCAAACGAGCAGGCGGAAGAATCGAGCAGTCACTAAAGCCAGGCCTTAAAAAAGCGTGTTATCGGGAAGTCTCACGCCCCGGCCTTCTGGAACAGAGCATAGAACAGACCATCATGATCCTGCCCGGCACCGCTCGTTGGTAGAAGCTGGCCCGGCGCATCGAGACGGATTGCGCCATTGCGCGCCGCGAAGGCGGCGGCCTGCGCTTCCGATTCCTGCGGCCAGAGCGAACATGTCACGAACAGCAATTTACCATCGGGCCGCAGCATCTGCCAAAGGTTGTCGAGTATTTTGGTGGAAAGTGTTGCAAGTTGGTGGGTATCGCTCTTGCGACGCAACCAACGGATATCCGGGTGGCGACGGACGATGCCCGAAGCCGTGCACGGCACGTCGGCCAGGATGCGGTCGTACTGCACGCCGTCCCACCAGTCCGCGCTCTCGGCAGCCCCGGTTTTCACAGTCGCCTGCAGGCCCAGGCGCTGCAGGTTCTGGTCGACCCGCGCCAGGCGGCGGCCGTCGACGTCGAGCGCGGTCAGGGCCACATCGGCGGTCTCGAGGATGTGGCCGCTCTTGCCGCCCGGGGCCGCGCAGGCGTCCAGCACGCGCATGCCGTCATGCAGGTCGAGCAGCGGCGCGGCCAGCTGGGCGCCGGCATCCTGCACCGACACCAGGCCCTGCTCAAAGCCGGGAATCTGGGCGACGTTCATGGCCTGGGCCAGGCGCAGCGCGGAGGGGCCGACGCGGGTGGCGTCGATGCCGCTTGCCGCCAGGGTCTGCAGGTAGTCGTCGACGCCGGTCTTGCGCAGGTTGACGCGCAAGGTCAGCGGCGGCTGGCGGTTGCCGGCCAGGAGGATGTCCTGCCACTGCTGCGGATAGGCGGTCTGCACCGCATCGATCCACCACTGCGGGTAGTTCCAGCGCGCCGGCGGCTTGCCCATCACGATGGCGCGCAGACTGTCGCGCTCGCGCAGGAAACGGCGCAGCACCGCGTTTACCATCGCCTTGGCATGCGCGAAGTCCGGATGCGCGCCCGCCGCGCCGACGGCCTGGTCGACCACGGTGAAGGCTTCATAGGGCGCCTGGCTGCCCTCGGGCGGATCGAGCAGCGCCAGCGCCGCGCACAGCAGGCTCGCCAGCATTGCCGGTTCCGGCGCCTTGCTCGTCATCAGGGCCAGCAGGGCTTCGCTGCGGCCCAGCTGGCGCATCGTGCGGTAGGCGATGTCCTGCATCGCTCCCCTCGCCTGCGGCGTGGCCTCATACGTGTGGAACACCTCGCCGAGCGCCTGCGGCAGCGCGGTGCCGGTGCGGACGCGGGCCAGGCTGCTGGCGGCGCCGAGCAGCGCGAACGCCAGCGAGTCGGCCTTCAGCGCCGGCCGGAAATCGAGCTGGGCCGGCACCTTGAGTTCGTGGCTCTGGCGCAGGCGCGGGGCTTCGTCGACGGCTGACGGGGCCTTGGCCTGCGGGATGGCCGCCTGGACCGGGGCTGGGCCTTGCTGCGGCGCCGGGCGTTGCTGCGAGGCCGGGCCTTTCTGCGGCGCCGGGCCGCGCGGCTGGCCGCTGCGTGGGGCGGCGCCCTTGCCCGGGCCTCCCTTGGCCTGGGGCCGTGCAGAGCCGGCGGAAGTGGCCTTGGCCTTGGGTTTCAGGGTGAGCGTCGGGCGCTTTTCAGTCATGGCGAATCGGACAATGCATAAAGACGCACATTGTAGCGGGTAAGCGTTGCGCAGGCTTAAACGAAGCTTTGGGGCAACAGCCAGAACGTATTCCGCGTTGCGTCAAACCAGTATAATGAAGGGTCCCCCCAGATTATTTCATTTTCGACCACAGCCCATGCTCGCCCAACAAAAACAAGAAATCGTTGCCCTGTTCCAGGCCGCCCTGGCCCCTATTGTCGCCGGCAGCGATTTGCCCCCAGAATCGATCAAAAGCGTCGCTCTTGAGCGCCCGCGCGACCCGACCCATGGCGACATCGCCTGCAACATCGCGATGCAGCTCGCCAAGCCGCTCAAGATGAATCCGCGCGACCTGGCCACCCGCCTGGTCGCCGCCCTGCAGGCCGATCCGAAGGCCCAGGGCCTGATCGCCTCGGCCGAGATCGCGGGTCCGGGTTTCATCAACCTGCGTGTGGCGGACGCCGCCAAGCAGTCGGTGGTGCGCACCGTCCTGCAGCAGGGCGATGCCTTCGGCCGCGGCGACGGCGGCGCCGGCCACCACGTGATCATCGAATTCGTTTCGGCCAATCCGACCGGCCCGCTGCACGTCGGCCACGGCCGCCAGGCTGCGCTGGGCGACTCCATGTCCGCGCTGTTCGAATCCCAGGGCCACAAGGTCACCCGCGAGTTCTATTACAACGACGCCGGCGTGCAGATCGCCACCCTGGCCAACTCGGTGCAGGCGCGCGCCCGCGGCTTCAAGCCCGGCGACGCCGAATGGCCGGAGTCGGCCTACAACGGCGACTACATCCAGGACATCGCCGACGACTTCCTGGCGAAGAAAACCGTCGCCGCCAGCGACGGCCAGCCGGCCACCGCCTCGGGTGACGTCGACGACATCGAATCGATCCGCCGCTTCGCCGTCACCTACCTGCGCAACGAGCAGGACCAGGACCTGCAGGCCTTCGGCGTCAAGTTCGACAACTACTACCTCGAATCCTCGCTGTACAGCGACGGCAAGGTCGAAGCCGCCGTGCAGGCGCTGGTCGACGCCGGCGTCACCTACGAGCAGGACGGCGCCCTGTGGCTGAAGACCACCGATTACGGCGACGACAAGGACCGCGTGATGCGCAAGTCCGACGGCACTTACACCTACTTCGTGCCGGACGTGGCCTACCACATCCAGAAGTTCAAGCGCGGCTTCGACCAGGCCATCAACGTCCAGGGCAGCGACCACCACGGCACCATCGCGCGCGTACGCGCCGGCCTGCAGGCCGTGAACATCGGCATCCCGCAGGGCTACCCCGACTATGTGCTGCACAAGATGGTCACCGTGATGAAGAACGGCGAAGAGGTCAAGATCTCCAAGCGCGCCGGCTCCTACGTGACCGTGCGCGACCTGATCGAATGGTCGGGCAACGGCGACGTCACTCGCGGCCGCGACGCCGTGCGCTTCTTCCTCATCTCGCGCAAGGCCGACACCGAATTCGTGTTCGACGTCGACGTCGCCCTGGCCACCAACGACGAGAACCCGGTGTATTACGTGCAGTACGCCCACGCGCGCATCTGCTCGGCGCTGGCCAACTGGGGCGGCGACGTCGCCAGCCTCGCCAATGCCGACCTCTCGCCGCTGACCCAGCCGCACGAAGCGAGCCTGCTGGCCAAGCTGGCCGCCTACCCGGAGATGCTGCAGCGCGCCCAGCAGGAACTCGGTCCGCACCAGGTCGCGTTCTACCTGCGCGAACTGGCCGGCGAGCTGCACAGCTACTACTTCGCGCACAAGTGGCTGCTCGACGACGACGAAGCGCTGAAGCTGGCGCGCCTGGCCCTGGCCGTGGCTGTCCGCCAGGTGCTGCGCAACGGCCTGGCGCTGATCGGCGTCTCGGCACCGGAAAAGATGTAATCAACACTTACCCCAGCAAGCAATGACCGCCTTCCGTTCCAGCACCAACCGCGCTTGTGCCCGCCAGCGCGGCAGCACGCTCACCGGCCTGATCATCGGCCTGATCGTCGGCCTCGGCATCGCCGTCGCCGTGGCCCTGACGATTACCAAGGGCGCTTCGCCGTTCACGGAGAAGACCGCCAAGTCCGGCCGTCCGGCCGACCCGGCCCCGGGCCAGGCCATGGATCCGAACAAGCCGATGTACACCAGCCGCGAGCCGGTGCGCGAGGCGAACAAGGAAGTGACCGAGAAGGCGGCCGCGCGCAGCGCCAGGCCGGCCGAAGCGCCGGCCCCGGTTGCACCGCCACCGCCCGCTCCTGCACCTGCGGCGCCGGCTGCCTCGGCGGATCCGCTGGGCCAGGCGATCGCCAGCATCGAAGCCCGCCAGCCGGGCGCTGCGGCGCGCGACAGCCGTGCGGCTGCCGCCTCAGCATCTGCGGTACCGGCGACGGCTGTAGCTGCAGCGCCTGCCGCTGCTGCGGCGGGCACGGGCGAGTACGTGTACTTCCTGCAGGCCGGCGCCTTCCGCAACATGCCGGATGCCGAAGCGACCCGCGCCAAGCTGGCCCTGCTCGGCTTCGAAGCAGCGATCAGCGACAGCACCCGCGACAGCGGCGTGCTGCACCACGTGCGCCTCGGCCCGTACAACCAGGTCGAGTCGATGAACAAGGCGCGCGCCAAGCTGCTCGACAACGGCGTCGACGTCGCCATCGTGCGCAAGCAGCGCTGAGCCCTTCGATGACGAGCCGCCGCCTGTTCTGCAGCGCCCTGCTCGGCCTGGCCGCAGCAGCGGCGGCATCCCTGCCCGCCGCTGCTGCCGAACCGAAGGACGGGGCCGAGTACCTGACCCTGCCCTCGCCCCAGCCGACCGACACGGGCCGCAAAGTCGAAGTCATCGAGTTCTTCGCGTATTACTGCCCGCACTGCCACGCCTTCGATCCGGCCCTGAAAGCCTGGGTCAAACAGCAGGGGGACAACATCGTCTTCAAGCGCGTGCACGTTTCGCGCGACGCCAATGTCGCCCCGCAGCAGCGCCTGTTCTTCACGCTGGAAGCCATGGGCCTGCTCGAGCAATATCACGACCGGGTCTTCGCCGCCATGCACCTTGATCGCCTGCGCCTGAACAGCGACGAGCAGGTGTTCGACTGGATCGCGAAGAACGGCATCGACCGCGCGAAATTCGTCGACACCTATCGCTCCTTCGGCATCCAGCAGCGCCTGCGCCGCGCGGATGCGATGATGGACGCCTACCGCATCGACCGCTGGCCGGTGGTCGCGATCGGCGGCCGTTTCCTGACCTCGCCTTCGCATGCAGGCGAAGCCGCTGCCAAAGCTGGCGAAGCACTCAGCGAAGCCCAGCAGATTCAGGCGGCGCTGCAGGTGATGGACTACCTGGTGGCCAAGGCCAGGCAATGAGCGCCGCGCCGCTGCGCGTGTTCATCACCGGCGCCTCCAGCGGCATCGGCGCCGCATTGGCGCGCGAGTATGCCACCCGCGGCGCGGTGCTCGGTCTGCTGGGCCGCCGCCGCGCAGCGCTCGATGCGCTGGTCGCTACCCTCCCCCATCCCGAACGCCACCGCGCTTATGCGGTCGACGTGACCGAGCACGCGGCGCTGGCGCAGGCCGGCGGCGACTTCATCGCCGCGCATGGCGGCGCCGACATCGTGATCGCCTCGGCCGGCATCTCTTACGGCACGCTGACCGAGCGGCCGGACGACCTGCCGCTCTTCGAATCCGTGGTCGCCACCAACCTCACTGCCACGGTCGCCACCTTCGCGCCCTTCATCGGCCCCATGAAAAAGCAGACCGGCCCGCGCCGGCTGGTGGCGATCGGCAGCATGGCCGGCATCCGTGGCATGAAAGGCGCCGGCGCCTACTGCGCCTCGAAGGCCGCGGTGCACAGCTATGCCGAATCGCTGCGCCTCGAAATGCGCCGCTACGGCATCCGGGTCGTGACCATCGCGCCCGGCTATATCGATACACCCATGACCAGCAATAACCACTTCCCCATGCCCTTCCTGATGCCGGCCGAACGCTTTGCCGCGCAAGCGCTGCGCGCCATCGATGCCGGCCGCGCCTTCCGTGTGATCCCCTGGCAGATGGGCGTCGTTGCCCGTCTGCTGCGCATGCTGCCGAACGCTTTGTTCGACCTGCTGTTCGCGCGTGCGCCGCAGAAGGCGCGCAAGGAGGCTGCATGAACGCCGAACGGATCATGTCCTTGTCCAATGCGGCCGTCGCTGTCGAAGTCGTGCCTGAAACCGGCTCGACCAACGCCGACCTGCTGGCCCGTGCATTCACACTGCAGGGGCCAACACTACTGGTGGCCGAGCACCAGACCGCCGGCCGCGGCCGCGCCGGGCGCAGCTGGCTCTCGGCGCCCGGCCACTCCCTCACCTTCTCGGTGGCCTGGAAGTTCGGCGGCGGCCTGCACAAGCTGACCGGCCTGCCGCTGGCGGTCGGCACCGCACTGGCCGAGACCCTCGGCCGGCTCGGCCAGCCGGTCCAGCTGAAATGGCCGAACGACGTGCTGAAGGACGGCGACAAGCTGGCCGGCATCCTAGTCGAAACGGCGGCTGCTGCCGACGGTGGCGTCTGGGCCGTGATCGGCATCGGCCTGAACCTGGCCATGCCCGACGAACTGGAAGAACAGATCGGCCGTTCGGTGGCCGCCGTACCCTGGTTGGCGCGCATGGAGCGCGACACCCTGCTGGCCGCGATCCTGGACGGCCTGGCGGAAGCCCTGCGCCTGTTCGACAAATCCGGCTTCGCCGCCTTCAGCGCGCGCTGGAACCTGCTGCACGGCTGGCAGGGCCAGACCGTCGTCATCCTCGACCGCGGCGAAGCGCTGCAGGAAGGCCTGGCAGCAGGCGTCGACGATGCCGGCCGCCTGCTGCTGGATACGGCAAGCGGTCGCGTGACCGTCGTCGCCGGCGACGTCTCGCTGCGCATCAAGACCTGAGGACCGCGCCATGACGATGCTGCTGGTCGACGCAGGCAATACCCGGGTCAAGTGGGCCATCGCGCACGCGGACGCGGCGCCGGGCGAGTGGATCGCCCACGGCGCCGTCGTGCATGCGGAACTGGATAGTGTGAAGGACGCCTGGGCAGGCCATGGGGTCGCGCGCGCGCTCGTCTCGAACGTGGCCGGCAGCGCGATCCGCGAGCGGCTGTCGGCATTGCTGCCCCTGTCCACGCCCGAATGGTTCGGCGCCCAGCCTGAACTGGCCGGGCTGCGCAACCGCTACCGCAATCCCACCCAGCTCGGCGCCGACCGCTTCGCCGCCGCGCTGGGCGCACGCACGCTGGCGCCGGGCAAGGCACTGGTGGTCGCCACCTGCGGCACCGCGACCACCGTCGATGGCGTGTCAAGCGAGGGCGACTTCGTCGGCGGCATGATCCTGCCGGGCCTGGGCCTGATGCTGTCTTCGCTCGCGCGCGGCACCGCGCAGCTGCCCGATACCAGCGCGCAGGCGAGCGTGCCGCCGACCTTCGCCGACAACACGCAGGACGCGATCCGCGCCGGCTGCGTGGCGGCCCAGGCCGGCGCCATCGAGCGCGCTTTTGCCGCCCTGCCGGCCGAGCTGTGCATCGTCTCCGGCGGCGCGGCGGGCCACGTGGCGCCGGCGCTGTCGGTGCCGTACCGGATGCTGGATAATATCGTGCTGGTCGGCCTGCATGCGGCCGCCATCGCCTCCACTACACCATAGGGAAACGCCGTGTTGAGATTCGTCTTCTGGTCGCTGCTGTTCCTGAACGCCGCCCTCTTCGTCTATGCCCAGAATTTCCTTGGTTCGAGCAAGGGCAGCGAGGAAGAACGCGCGCGCATCAAGCCCCAGCTCGAACCGGCCCGGCTGACGCTATTGACCAGCGCGCAGGCCGAGGCGGCGAAGGCGGCACCAGCGGCATCAAGCGCTCCAGAACCCGCCGCCAGCGCACCGGCCCAGGCCGCGCAGGAAGAGGCGCCGGCGGCACCAGCACCGGCGGCCGTACCTGCCAGGCCGCTGGCCTGCATCGACGTCGGCACCTTCAGCGCCGGCGAATCGAAACGCTTCGAATCGCGCCTGGCATCGCTGGAGCTGGGCGAACGCCAGTCGCGCCAGGCCGTGCAAGCCCAGGACGTGACCAGCTACCTGGTGAACATCCCGCCGCAGGCCAGCAAGGAAGCGGCCGACCGCAAGGCCGGCGAACTGCGCGAGCTGGGCATTACGAATTTCTTCATCATGTCGGGGGATTCGCCGATGAAGTGGGCGATCTCGCTGGGCGTGTTCAAGACCGAGAGCGGCGCCCAGACCCTGCTGGCGCAGCTGAACAAGCAGGGCGTGCACAGCGCCCGCATCACGCCGCGCGGACCGCAGGCGACGCGCTATACCTACCGCTTCCGCGATATCGAAGCGGCGCAGCGCGAGCGCATCGTGTCGGTGGCGGATGCGGTGTCGTCGGCGGAAGTGAAGAACTGCCGCTGAAGGACGTGAGAATCCACGTACTTTGACCGCATGGCGTTGTTGTATCCTGCGTAGCATTTGGTCGACGACGGCTTTGCAAAGGAAACGACATGGGCGCCCGCGGTGCGGTGATTATGGGCTTCTTCGGTGCGGTGTTCGCTGCGCTCACAATGCACTTGCAATGGCAGCTTGACGCCGCGATGCTGGCTTTGCCTTTCATCGTCTTCCTGGCCATCGGCGCGGCTGCCATGCATACGCTGGGCCTGAAGGGAAATGGCATCATCCTTACTGAGCGAACGAAAAAGGCGCTGATGTGGAGCAGCACCGGTGAGGGCATCGCCATCTTCCTCGCATCGAACGTCGTCACCAACCTGCATCGTCCGGACCTGCTTCTGCCAGCGATTGCCCTTGTCGTCGGTCTCCACTTTCTCCCGATCGCCTACGCTGCCTCGTTTCGCCCTTTTTATATGCTCGCCGCCTTCCTGCTGCTGTCCGCTGTCATCGGCTTTCTGGTGGCCGCGCCGGTCGGCGGCGAGGTTGCCGGCATTGCCGCCGCCCTGGGCCTGTGGTTCGCGTCCACCGCAGCCATCGTTCGTGAGCGGCAGGCGAAACGGGCGTCAGTGGCGTGCATTTAAGGCTCCACAGCTGAAGCCGAGCCAGTTCGGCAGTCTGCCTTCGGTTGCGCATTCAATCGGTCGGGGCAGCGACGATCATTCAATAAACGACGTAAAAATGCTCAAGTATGTAAAGCGCCATTGGAATGAGACGCGCGGCGACCAACAGGTCGCCTGGGGAACATCTTGGTGGTATTTCGAAGTCGCCGACGATGGCCTAGTCATCCGGCAAGTCGAGCGGTACGAGTCCGGGGTGCTGCTGCACTATGGCGTTGAGCATGAAGACGATGCATATGGCGGGCTTGCACAAGAGCCGTTAGACCTATCCGAGTCTGAATACCTCTGCATCCGAGAGCAGGAATTCGAACAGATATGGATAAAAGCTCTCGGCGTGGCACGCTAAACATTACGCCTGCTGAGCGCCCGCAACGGGTCGAAAATAGTCGCCCCCAACAAATCATCAACGAGTCAACATACCAGCACCAATCGTCAGAACATCACTAATCTCGATTCGACCCGCAACTTTTGTCGATTCCAGCACGCTCATTCGTCGTCACCAGAAGCGCGCCATCCCGGCGCGTTCGACAAGCCTTCACCATCACGGAGCAAACAATGAGCGACACCAAACCAAAAGGCCCGGCATCCTACTTTCCGTCGATCGAGCAGAAGTACGGCCAGCCGGTGAGTCATTGGCTGAACCTGCTGAAAGACCGGAGCGAACAGAAGCACATGCAGCTCGTCGAATGGCTCAAGAGCGAGCATGGCATGGGCCATGGGCACGCGAATGCGCTGGTAGCCCATCACATGAAAGGCGGCGGCGCCTAGGCCGCCTTCAGCTCAGCGGCGTACGACGATCGGCTTCAGACCCAGCGAAGAAGGCAGCGTCCGCATTGCCTCCTGCGCCATCGCGCGGGTCTCGAACGGGCCGCTGTAGAGGCGGTTGACGGAACCCGAGCGCACCACTTCCAGCGCCTGCGACACGCCGGACTTCTTCAGCATCTCGCCGATTTCTTCTGCCTTGCCTTCTCGGCCGTAGGCGCCCAGCTGCAGATAGAAACCCGATTTGACGGCGGCCGACCTGGCATCGGCATCGGGACGCGCCACCGCGGCGCTGTCCATCGCCACGCGGTCTTCCAGCATCAGCGCGGCAATCTCCGCCGGCGCCGGCGCGGCCTGCGCGGCCGAGGTGGCAGCGCGGCGCACGGTGGCGATGCGGGTCGGATCGTCCGGGAACAGGCGCTCGATCTCGACCTGGTGGCTGCCCTTGCCCAGCAGGCCGAGCTTGAGCGCGGCCGTGTACGAGACGTCGACGATGCGGTCGGAATGGAAGGGGCCGCGGTCGTTGATGCGGACCACCACCGATTTACCCGTTTCCAGGCTCGTGACACGGGCGTAGGACGGGATCGGCAGCGTCGGGTGCGCGGCCGTCATCTTGTACATGTCGTAGGCTTCGCCCGACGAGGTGCGCTGGCCGTGGAACTTCACGCCGTACCAGCTGGCCACGCCGCGCTGGCTGAACGGCTCGTCGTTGATCAGTGGCGTGTAGGTCTGGCCGAATACCGCGTACGGCTTGTTGGCGAATTTGGCGTAGGGCTCGTATTTGACGAGCGCATCGGGCAGGTCGCGCAGGCCGGGCGGCGGATTGTCGCCGGGGCCGTCGTCCTGGTAGTAACCGCCGCGGCCGGAACCGGCGGCAGGCAGCTTCGGAAGCTTCGGGTCGATATCGCCGTGCCGTGTTGCCACCTTGTGCTTCCAGGGCAGCGGGATCAGGCTTTTGTGTTCGCCGGTTTCGGTGGTACCGCAGCCGGTCATCAGCGCAGCCGAGGCTATCGCGAAGACCGCTGGCAGAAACCGAACGGCCATCGCGTTCTCTTTCATGTCAGGTCTGCACCAGTTTGCGGTGTCTTTGAATACTCATCAATATACCACTGCAGAGCCCCAAAGTAATCAACGCGGTACCGCCATAGCTCATGAAAGGAAGCGGAACTCCGACCACAGGCAGGATCCCGCTGACCATACCCATGTTGATGAAACAGTAAGTAAAGAACATCATCGAGACCGCGCCGGCCAGCAGGCGGGTGAACAGATTCGGGGCGTTTGCAGCGATCATCATGCTGCGCCCGATGAGCAGCAAATACAAGAACAGTAACACCAGGTTACCGATCAGGCCGAATTCTTCCGAGTACACCGAGAAGATGAAGTCGGTGGTGCGCTCGGGGATGAATTCCAGGTAGGCCTGGGTACCCTTCAGGTAGCCCTTCCCGCTCACGCCGCCGGAACCGATCGCAATGGTCGACTGGATGATGTGGAAGCCCTTGCCCAGCGGGTCCGAGGTCGGGTCGATCAGCGTCATCACGCGGTCGCGCTGGTAGTCGTGCATCATCGACCAGGCCACCGGCAGGCCCGCGCAGCCGCTCAGGAACAGGGCCAGCAGGGCTTTCCACGACAGGCCTGCCAGGAAGATCACGTAGAAGCCGGATGCACCGACCAGCAGCGCAGTGCCGAGGTCGGGCTGCTTGGCGATCAGGGCAAAAGGAACCAGGAGCAGGATCGCCGCCACCACGAAGTTCTGCCACTTCATGAAGCCGGCGCGGGTCTGGAAGTACCAGGCCAGCATCAGCGGCGTGGCGATTTTCAGGATCTCGGAAGGCTGGATGTCGACACCCACGTGCAACCAGCGCCGCGCGCCCTTCTTGATGGTGCCGAACAGCGCCACCGCGACCAGCAGCGCCACGCCGAAGGTATAGATCGGCACGGCGAGCCGCAGCAGCATCTGCGGCGGGATGTTCGCCGCGATCCACATCACGGTGAAGGACAGGATGATGTTGCGCATCTGGCCTTCCATGCGGCCCGGGAAGTCGTGGCCGGCCGAACTCATGGTCAGGGTGCCGACCGAGAACAGCAGGAACAGGATCAGGGCCAGCGGACCGTCGAACACCAGCAGGTAGGGTTTCAGGCGCCGGCTCAGCGAGCGCCGTTCTGGGATATGTGCCGGCATCGCTTACTCCTTGTTGCCCGGGGTTTCGCCGCCAGGCGGCTTGGGCAGGCCGGCGTTCGGACCGAAGGACTCTTCGGGAATCGCCATGTCTTCCTTCTGCACCGCCGCACTCGGCACCGGCTTGGCCTTGTCGCCGGGACGCTTGCCCAGCAGGTAGTAGTCGAGCGCCTTGCGCACGATCGGCGCCGCGTAAGTGGCGCCGAAGCCGGCGTTCTCGACCACCAGCGCGATCGCGATCTTCGGCTTGTCGGCCGGGGCGAAGGCAGTGAACAGCGCGTTGTCGCGCAGGCGTTCCGGCGTCATGCTGTGGTTGTACTTGGCGCCCTTCAGGCCGACCACCTGCGCGGTGCCGGTCTTGCCGCCGACGACGTAGCCGGCATTGCGGAAGGCCAGGAAACCGGTGCCGCTTTGATCGGTGGTCACGCCCACCATGGCGCGCTTGATGATGTCGATGTTTTCCTGCTTGAGCGGGATGCGGCCGGATTCCTTCGCCACCGTCAGCGTGCGCTGGCGGGTAGAGGCGTCTTCGAGGATCTTGACCAGGTGCGGCTTCATGATCACGCCGTTATTCGCCAGCGTCGACACCGCGTGCGCCAGCTGCAGCATGGTGTAGCTGTTGAAACCGTTGCCGATACTGATCGAGATGGTATCGCCGCCGACCCACTTCTGCGCCGCGCGGTTCTTCTTGAAACGCTCGCGCTTCCATTCCTGCGAAGGCAGTACGCCGCCCTTCTCGTGCTCGAGGTCG
>Ga0308161_1003484_pt1 | contig 15306 bp, 12 predicted proteins | sample PhyFR2_FD_201034 | JGI IMG/M metagenome (GOLD analysis project Ga0308161, IMG submission 201034) | Phyllosphere microbial communities from UC Gill Tract Community Farm, Albany, California, United States - DLSLF.R2 | ecosystem: Host-associated > Plants > Phyllosphere > Unclassified | place: USA...
TGCCGCATGGAAGCAATGTTTGTCCATGCGCAACGGCAGCGCGGCATGGAGGCGCAACGAAGGCGGGAAAGCATGGTCAGACCACGCATCTCCTGTTTGCCGGGCTGTCCATGAATCCATCCGATGCATCTGTCTTGCCGCAAGACCTTTCTCCATCCGATCGACGCGCTGGCAGGCGCACCTTCCTGAAATATGCGGGCGGCATCGCGGCCGGCATGGCGCCGCTTGTCGTGGCGCAGGCACAGGGACAGGCCTCCGGCGGGCCTGCCAGGGTCGACTTCCCGCCCGACCATGCGCAGTCCGAAGCGCCTGAAAAGATGCCCGAACCCAGCCTGCCGCCGTCCGAGCGCATCGGTTATGCCGTGGTGGGGCTGGGCAGGCTGACGGTCGGGCGCCTGCTGCCCGCGCTGGCCAAATGCAAATACTCCCGGCTCACCGCGCTGGTCAGCGGCGACCGCGCAAAGGCGCAGAAGCTGGCGCAGCAGTACGGCCTGTCCGAGCAGTCCATCTACGACTATCGCAGCTTCGACCGCATTGCCGACAATCCGGATGTGCAGGTCGTCTATATCGTGCTGCCCAACAGCATGCATGCCGAATTCACGATACGCGCCGCGCGGGCCGGCAAGCACGTGCTGTGCGAAAAACCGATGGCCAACAGCGTGGCCGAATGCCGGCAGATGATAGAGGCCTGCCAGCAGGCGCGGAAAAAGCTGATGATTGCCTACCGCAGCCAGTATGAGCCGCTGGCCAGGTCGCTGCTGAAGATGGCGCGCGAAAACAGGCTGGGGCAGCTGAAGGAATTCATCTCTGCAAACTCGCAGAACATGGGCGACCCGGGACAGTGGCGCCTGAAGAAGGCGCTGGCCGGTGGCGGGCCGCTGCCCGACGTCGGCATTTATTGCATCAATGCGGCCCGTTTCCTCTCGGGCGAGGAACCGGTCGAGGTGCTGGGCAGCGTGCGCAACAATCCGGCCGACCCGCGCTTCAAGGAAGTCGAGGAAAGCGTGCAGTTCACCCTGCGCTTTCCGTCCGGCTTCAGCGCCACCTGCAGCAGCGGCTACAACAGCCACAAGTCGCAGTTCCTGCGGCTGCAGGGCACGTTGGGCTGGGCCGAACTCGATCCCGGCTATGCGTACGAAGGCAACCGGCTGCGCTACGGTCTGCTGGAAAACGGACGTGAAGTGATCCACGAGCCGTCGATCGCCGCCTCCGACCAGTTCATGCTGGAAATCGATCACATGTCGCAATGTGTCCGGCAGGACCGCCAGCCGCATACGCCGGGCGAAGAGGGCCTGCAGGACCAGCGCATCATCGAGGCAATCTATGCTTCCGCTCAGGCGGGGCGGGTCATCAGGCTAGACACGCCCGGCAATACCCGCGGCCCGGAGCCGCAGCAGGAACCCTGAAGCAGGATGGCCGCGGCGCGCTTCAACGCTAACGGTGGGCCGTGACGCCGACCTGCCGGCACATGTCGCGCACCGGACAGGTCGAGCAGTGCGGCAGCTTGCCGGTGCAGACGTGCTTGCCGAATGGCACCAGCAATTCATTGATTTCAATCCAGTGTTGCGGCGGCAGCGTCGCCTCCAGCGCCAGCAGGGCCTTCTCCGGCGTCGCCGCGCTGATATAGCCCCAGCGCGCGCTGACCCGATGCACATGGACATCGACGCTGATGAAGGGCGTGCCGCAGGCGATGCCCAGCACGAGATTGGCGCACTTCGGACCGACGCCCGCGAAGGACAGCAGCACCGAGCGGTCACCGGGAAGGACACCACCGAATTCCTCGTCCACCTGCCGCGCGATTGCCAGCATCTGGCTTGCCTTGCGCTCGTGGAAGGTGGAAGGGCTGATCAGCGCATCGAGTTCATCGTAGCCAAGCCGGGCGACATCGCGCGGCGTGCGGGCGCGCTCGAACAGCTTGCGCGAGACGGGAAGGGTCACCTCATCGTAGGTGCGTATCGAGATGATGCAGGCGAGCAGCTGCTCGAAGGTGGAACGGTATCCTTCATCAGCCAGCTGGAACAGCGCCGCCTTCGGCCATGGGCGCACGGCGTCGCGTATGCGCTCCAGCGCAACACCAACATCGAATGCCTTTTTCTCCATGCTGCCGATCTCCTACCTATCCATGGCGACCTATTCCGGCGGCCGGCGCCGCCCGCCACGGGAAGCCATGCGCATTTCCGGTATAGCTGTCGCGGTTTATGCAGGTGTTGCGCGGAAACACGGTTGTGTCCTTTTCACCGCTGCCGTCCTCTTTTTTGCGCGGATTCGCAAGCATAGGTTGAGAAAAATCCACAAAGCAACAAATTTCCATATGGATACACCTGGAATCCCCGATAATTCATACTTTCGGCCTATCGGGCGCACCAACAGATACGAGTTATGGCAGAGCTGGCTACCGACGATTACGAAACATTATTGCAATTCCTGTATCGGACCCCGATTGGTCTGATGCAGACCGCCAGCAATGGCGACGTGGAAATGCTCAACCCGATGGCGTCGCGCCTGCTGATGCCGCTGGCAAGGCAAGGCAACCTCGACAATCTTTTCACGGTCATGGAGCCTTATGTTCCGCAACTGCGGCAGATGATCCGCGACTTTGCACCGGCTTCCGGCATCGTTTGCGAGGCGGTGAAAGTCGAGCTGGGCATCGGCTTGCCACAGGAACGGGCGCCCACCGTCCTCGCGCTGAGCGTTCTGAAGCTCGACAACGCGCGGCTGATGATCTCGCTGACCGACGTCACGCTCGAAATGCGGCGCGAGCAGGACCAGCTTGCCCGCGAACTCAGCCATGCGGCGCGGATCGACGCGCTGACGGGCATACCGAACCGGGTCGAACTGATTGAACACCTGCAGTCGATGTTGGACAGCGGTCCGGCGGCGGCGCGACGCGGCGCAGTGCTGTTCCTGAACTGCGACCGCTTCCGGCAGGTCAACGACATGCTAGGCACGGCCGCCGGCGACGATATCCTGAGGATGATGGGTGAGCGGCTGCGCACCGCCTTGCGCCAGCATGCGCTGACCGATGCCGAAGCCGTGGGAACCGGCGACCTGGTCGCCCGGATCGGCAGCGATGAATTCGTGGTGGTGGTGGAGGGCGTGCGTACGCCGGACCTGGCCGAACGCGTCGTGCAGCGGCTGCTCAAGGCGCTTGCCGTGCCTTACACCGTGGGCAGCAAGCAGATCGTCTGCCATTTCAGCATGGGCATCGTGGTTCTGGACGGGCAGTCCAGCGGCGCGGAACGCATGCTGCAGGATGCCAGCATTGCCATGCGCGAGGCCAAGCGTTCAGGCGGCGCGACCTACGTGCTGTTCGACCACGCGATGCGCGGCCGCGCTGAACACAGGGGCGACATTGAAGTGGCGCTGAGGCGGGCACTGGCGGAGAACGAGCTGTTTGTCGTCTATCAGCCCGTGGTGGGCTTGCGGCCGGATGGCATCATCGAGCAGGCCGCCGGTGTCGAAGCCCTGGTGCGCTGGCAGCACCCGGTGCGTGGCCTGGTGCCGCCGGTGGAATTCATCGGCATTGCCGAGGAATCCGGGCTGATCGGCGCGCTCGGGCATTTCGTTCTGGCGACCGCGTGCCAGGAATTCATGCGCTGGCAAGCCGAACTCGGGTCACGCGCGCCACGCAGGCTGGCAGTGAACCTGTCGCGGGCGCAGCTGGCGCAGCCGGATCTTGCCGACAGCGTGGCTGCGGTCCTGCAGGCGACCGGCATGCCGGCCGGCATGCTCCAGCTGGAGGTGACGGAAAGCCTGGCGGCGCAGGACGCGGAAGTGCGCGACTGCCTGGTGAAGCTGCAATCCCTGGGCATACAGCTGGCGCTGGACGACTTCGGCACCGGTTATTCCTCGCTCGCCTGCCTGCACCAGATGCCGGTGAATACCGTAAAGATAGACCGTTCCTTCGTCTGCCACGCCGACACCAGCATGCACCACCGGGTGCTGATCGAGGCTACCGTGATGGTGGCCCACAGCCTGGGCATGGACACGGTGGCTGAAGGCATCGAGACCACGGCCCAGGCTGCCGTCGTCATGCAGCTCGGTTGCGACAAGGGACAGGGCTACCTGTACGGCAAGCCCATGAAAGCGCGGGAACTGGCTGCCTGGGCGCTTGAAGACCTTGCGGCTGCGCCGGTGCCCGGTTGACGCCTCGGTCCATCGGTTGAATGTCGCCCGCCCGGCCGTTGCGTTCGACCCGGCTGCATGCCGACAGGGCGGCATTGGACAGTGCCGGCGCTTCGGTGCATCGACCCCAATCAGCGTAGAATCACGGCTTTTTGCCGGCCGGGCAGGGGATGTGGATGGTTAAGTGGAGCGTAGTGAAGTGGGATAACGCAGGCGGGATGCAATTGCTCGCGACTGCGCCGATTGCCGCCGGCGAGGAGATCCTGCGCGAAAAGCCCCTGGTGGCGGTGGCCGGCAGCGACCTGGAACTGGGCAGCCCGGCCTGGGACCTGACCCACCGGCTCATTGCCGATACCCGGCTGCGCGACGCCTACTATGCATGGCAGCAGCGCAGCACCAACGCGCATGAGAGCAATCGCCAGGACCGGGAAATCGAGCGCCTGATGGCGCGGCGCTATGGCTTGCCGCCAGCCATGGTCGGCAAGCTGCATGCCGGCGTCGGCGCTTATCAGGTCGGCTACGGTCCCGGCGAAGGCGAGCACCTGGGACATGGCCTCTACCAGACGCTGGGCCGCGTCAACCACTCCTGCGATCCGTCGGCCGAACTGACGCTGATCGACGGCGCCAGCGGCGAACAGGGCCTGCGCGCGCTCAAGGACATACAGCCCGGCCAGGAAATCACCAGAACCTATATCGACGACGCCAGCGGTTTCCTGGGCCGTAATTTCCTGGTGCGCAACGTGACGCTGGTCAGCCGCATGGGCTTCGTGTGCCGGTGCCCGCGCTGCCACAGCGAGCGTCCGCAGGATCTGAAGAACGTCAATCTCCTGCAGTTCTTCAAGTCCTTCCTGAAGGAGCAGGCCGAAAAGGAAGCGATGAAGGCAGCCAGCCAGGGGCCGGCAAAGCATTGACGGCGCCGGCGCCGCGCGGCGGCCCGATCCGGTCAACATGGGCGCGATCCGTGCGCCCTTGTTGGCTGGGCAACGGCATCGCTCCGGAAAATCAGGCGGCTGGCCACGGGAATGAGGCCTGGCCCTGCTCTTCTGCGCCTGCTCAACGCCTTGGCGTCTGCGCGGCTGCGTTACTGTCCAGAGCAACTAGAATGGGCAGCAATCACAAGGCTGCCTTCACCCTGTGCGCAACCAGCTTCCTGACCGGTTGACTCGACCTGCAACGTTCAGAGGCGAAGGCGGTTAGACCAAGCTTCATTCCTATGGGAGTCCGACAAGATGCGAACCCGCAGCCTGCTTTCCTCCGCTTTGATTGGCGCCGTGGCGAGCGCACGTTCAATGACGCCCATGGCCGCCATCGCGGCAGCCCGCCTTGCGGGGCGTCGCACAAGCGGGGAACTGCTCCTGCTCGATCACCCTCTGGTCAGATCCGGCGCGCTGGCCATGGGGGTTGGGGAACTGTTCGGCGACAAGATGAAGACCGCGCCTGACCGCACCGTATTTCTGGGACTGCTGGCGCGTGTGATGAGCGCCGGGATCGCCGGCGCGGCATTGGCGCCGCGTGGCCGGGAGCAGGCCGGCGCCGCCGTCGCGGTGGCCGCCGCGGTGCCGCTCGCCTACCTGACGCTGGCCGGCCGCAAGCAGGCAATGGCGCGTATCGGCCAGACCCGCAGCGGGCTGATCGAAGACGCGCTGATCGTTGCCGCGGGGGCCGCTGTCGTGGCGCTTGCCACCAGGTCAAGGAACGATTGAGGCACTCCGGCCCGACGCGCAATTGCCGCGCCGGGCCGATGACGGGCATCGCCGACGGCTACCCATGCCGATGGCAGGCCGGGCGGCCGGTCAGTGGCCGGTGACCAGGGCGCCGTCATCCTTGTCGTGAACGCCAAACCTGCCGACCATCGTGGCGCTGGCCTCGTTCAGGCCGTGCACCTCGACCTCTGCGCCGGCACGCCGCAGCTTCAGCACCACCTTGTCCAGCGCTCCCACCGCGGTGATATCCCAGAAATGGGCATGGCTGACGTCGATGTGAACGTGTCGGGCGGTCTCGTTGTAGTCGAACGAGTGAAACAGCTGGTCGGACGAGGCGAAGAAGACCTGGCCGCTCACCTCGTACCGGCGCACGCGCCCGCCGTCCTCGACATGCGAACTCACGCTCAGCATCCGGCTGACTTTCTGCGCAAAGAAGACGCCGGACAACAGCACGCCAGTCAGCACACCCTTCGCCAGGTCGTGGGTCAGCACGGTGACGACGACTGTCGCGACCATCACGACGCCCGAGCTGGCCGGGTGCGCACGCAGGTTCCGCAGCGACTGCCAGTTGAAGGTGCCGATCGATACCATGATCATCACTGCAACCAGGGCGGCCATGGGAATGCGGCTTACCCATTCTCCGAGGAAGACGACCAGGACCAGCAGGACAACGCCGGCAGTCAGCGTGGACAAGCGGCCGCGCCCGCCGGAAGTGACGTTGATCACGGACTGCCCGATCATTGCGCAGCCTGCCATGCCGCCGATGAAGCCGGTGGCGATGTTGGCGATGCCCTGGCCGACGCACTCGCGGTTCTTGTCGCTGCGCGTGTCGGTAAGGTCGTCCACGATGGTTGCCGTCATCAGGGACTCCAGCAGTCCCACCACCATCAGCGTTGCCGAATACGGCAGTACGATCCGCAGCGTTTCCAGGTTGAGCGGTACATCCGGCATCAGGAAGGACGGCAGGCTGTCGGGCAGGGTGCCCATGTCGCCCACGGTGCGGATGTCCAGTCCGAGCGCCATCGACAGCGCGGTCAGCACGACGATCGCCACCAGCGGCGACGGTATGGCGCGCGTCAGGCGGGGAAGGCCGTAAATGATGGCCAGCCCGGCCGCGGTCACCGCATAGACATGCCACGTGACATTGGTCAGCTCGGGCAACTGGGCCATGAAGATCAGGATGGCCAGGGCATTCACGAAGCCCGTGACCACGGAACGCGAGACGAAGCGCATCAGGCGGCCAAGCTGCACCCAGCCGGCACAGACTTGCAGGATGCCCGTCAGGATCGTGGCAGCCAGCAGGTAATTCAGGCCGTGTTCCTTGACCAGGCTGGTCATGACGAGGGCCATGGCCCCGGTCGCCGCCGAGATCATGCCCGGGCGGCCGCCGAAAAAGGCGATCAGGGTCGCGATGGAGAACGAAGCGTACAGGCCAACCTTGGGGTCGACGCCGGCGATGATGGAAAACGCGATGGCTTCGGGGATCAGGGCAAGCGCGACCACGAGGCCGGCCAGAAGATCGTTGCGGACATTGGAAAACCAGTCCTGGCGGATTGTTTGTAGAGACATAGGTATCCTTTCCGCCAACACGAACGGGCGGAAAACGAGTAATTGGGCGCACTGTGCGTGCGAGGCGATAGGGAGCGCCGGCATCGACGTCATGGGAGGACGTCGGCAGGCAAGCCAGGGAAGCAGGCGCTAATTAAGGCGGAGTGACCGAGCAGAAATGGCCGCGCGGCAGTCCGGCGCCCGGAAAGGAAGCGGCCTCCAGGCACTTGCGTCGGAAGCAAGCCCTGCCGGCGCTGTCGGGCGCATGCATGTTGCAGAAGGGAAACCTGGCGGAAACGGTCATAGGGCCGCATTTTGCAGCGCAGCATAGTCTCGCGTCAAGGCGTCTTTGCTGTCGCCGCCGATATCGCGCCGGCGTCCGTCCAAACGCCGGCTTCGGGTCGGGCGGGCCGGCAGGCCAGCCCGAAGTCCATTTCAGCGGCTTTCACCGGCGCCGCCGGTGTCGCCCTCGTTCCAGAACGATGCAATGTCCGGCGCAATCCGCAGGGCCTGGACCAGGCCTGCCCTGGCGCTGGGCGCGCAGCGTGCCGGGTCGAGCACGTTGTCCGTCATGGCCCGCGTGGAATAGCTGTCGGGAACGACGACGGCGACCCGCGCGCCGCCATCCTGCAGCATGCGCACTTCCGCACGCAGATGGCCGCTGACGGGATTGTCATCCGCATAGCCAAGCGGCGCGATGATCAGCACGCATTGCGCCGGCGCCGCAAGATCGGCATTGCTCAGCGACCGGATGCCGCCGTCCATCCATGCACGGCCGTCGATCGGCACCGCCGGCCATGCGCCGGGACCGGCGCAGCTTGCGGCGACGGCATCGATGAAGTCCACGCCGCTGTCGCGGTCGAAGGTCGCGTGTTGGCCAGTAGCCGTATCGACGGCGACCACGCGCAAGGCGCGCACCGGCCATCCGGCCTGGGGCAAGCGCGCCGAGATAATCTCCCGGCGGTGCGCGAGCGGCACGGTGGCGCTGCGCAGCGCGTGGGCGCCGATGCGCTTGCGTGCTGCCGTCAGGTCGCCACTGACCTTGTCCATCAACGCGCGGTTGCGTGCGTTGGCCTCCTGTTGTGAAAAGGGTTGCGCCTGCTCGCGCGAGCTTGCCGGCGGCGTCAACTGCTGCGCGAGTAGCGTCTCGGCACCGACGCCGGATGCGAGCTGCGCGCCCACGACCGAGCCGGCCGATGTGCCGATGAAGACGTCGGCTTTTCCGATGTCCACGCCCTGCCGCGCCAGGCCGGCGGCGATGCCAGTGGCCCAGGCGATGCCGGCAACGCCGCCGCCGCCGAGCACGAGGGCGCGCGTCATATCACCTCGGCATCGGTCAGTGCCGCCACATCCTGGTCGGACAGGCCCAGCAGGCCGCAATAGATCTCGCGGTTGTGCTGGCCAAGGTCCGGCGCCGGCTCGATCGGCTTTTCCTCGCGGTCGGGAAACTTCGGCACGACGCCGGCCATCTTCACCGGGCCGATCTGCGGGTCCGGCACGGAAGCGATCGTCCCGCGCGCCTGGTAATGCGGATCGTTCATGATGTCTTCGATGCTGTAAATGAACGAATAGGCGAGCTTGGCGTCGTCGAGCGCAGCGCACAGCGCTTCCACGGGCTGACCCTCGATCCATGCGGCCAGCGCCGAGTTGAGTTCGTCGACATGCTGCCAGCGCTGCTCGTGCGTGGCAAAGCGCGGATCGTCCAGCCAGTCGCCGCGGCCCATGGCGCGGGCCAGCCGCTGGAAGCCCGCATCCGCCGATACGGTGAGGATGATGTAGCGGCCGTCGGCGGTGCGGAAATGCTCGCCGGGCGCGGCGGCGAAGTGCTTGTTGCCGCGCCGCTCGCGCACCGTGCCCAGCCTGTCGTAGGCCGGCACCAGGACTTCGGTAAAGCGGATGATGGACTCATACATCGCCAGGTCGATCTGCTGTCCCTCGCCGCCATGGAGGTCGCGGTGATAAATGGCCATCATCAGCGAGAACGCACCCAGTATCGCCGACTGGTAGTCCGCGATCGAGGTGCCGATGCGCACTGGCGGACGATCCGGAAAACCCGTGATGCCCATCAGCCCGCCGAACGCCAGGGCGATGCGGTCGTATCCGGCGCGCTCGCGGTACGGGCCGGTTTGCCCGAAGCCCGAGATGCGCAGCAGGATCAGGCCGGGATTGCGCGCCTTCATCTCGTCCCATCCCAGCCCCCATTTCTCGAGGGTGCCGGGACGGAAGTTTTCCACCACGGCGTCGGCCTGCTCGATCAGCTTAAGCAGCAGCTCCCGGCCTTCCGGCTTGCGCAAGTCCAGCGTGATCGACTTCTTGTTGCGGTTTTCCACGCTCCAGTAAAGGCATTTCCCGTCCACGAACGGGCCGAGGTCGCGCACCGTGTCGCCCCGGCGAGGCACCTCGACCTTGATGACTTCGGCGCCGAAGTCGCCAAACAGCGTGGCGGCGACCGGACCGGCAACCATGGTGCCCAGGTCGATGATGCGCAGTCCGCTCAGCATGTGCGGTCCATGCCCGGCATTGCGCGGCGCGCTCATGACGCTTCTCCCGCAGCGCAGGCCCGAGCGTCGGCGGCCTCTTCGCGTGCCGGCTTCTGCGCCGGATTGCCGCGCATGACATAATCGGCCAGCCCGGAGTTGCGCGTCATGTGCCAGTAGTCGTCGTTGCGGAAAGGCGTCGGCGCCACCACGCGTCCGCGGGCGTTGCGATACCAGTTCGACATGCCCTTGTGGGTCCAGATCATTTTCGCGTGCGCCTGCTGGACCCGATCGTTATAGGCGTCATGGATATCCTTGCGCACCTCGATCTCGAAATCGCGGCCGTGGCTTTGCAGCGCGGCCTTGAGCAGCGACATCACGTACTGGACCTGGGTTTCGAGCAGCGCGACCACGCTGCCGCCATGTCCAAGCGCGGTGTTCGGCCCGGCCAGCATGAAGAAATTGGGAAAGCCTGGCGTGGCCACGCCCAGATAGGCTTGCGCACCCTCGGCGTCCCAGTGCTCGCGCACATTGCGGCCGTCACGCCCGATCAGCGTGAACGAGGACAGCAGGTTCACCGCATCGAAACCCGTGCATACCACCAGGATGTCGGCTTCGTGGCGTTGCCCATCCTTCGTGACGATGGCGTCGCTTTCTATTCTCTCGATGCCATCGTTGACGATACGCACGTTGTCGCGCGTGGCGGTACGGAACCAGCCATTGTCCATCAGCATGCGCTTGCCGAACGGCGGATAGTCGGGCAGCACATCGGCCAGCAGCGCCTGCTTGGCGCCAAGCTCCGCCTTCACGTAGTCGATGAAGAATTCGCGATGCTTGTCATTGCGCCGGTTGATGGCGCGCTCGGGATGCGGCCATTCGGGATCGATCTGCAGCGATGCATGGATGCGGTCATTGAAGATCCACGCGAGGCGCTGCCGGTACCATTGCTGATAGAACGGCAGTTCCTTCAAAAGAAAGCGCGCCGTCGGCGGCACCGGTTTCTGGAAACGCTCGAAAGGCGCGGCCCACTGCTTCGATCGCTGGAACACGGTAAGTTGCGCCACCTCGGGCGCAATCGCCGGCACGATCTGCATGGCGCTCGCGCCATTGCCGATAATGGCCACGCGCTTGCCGCGCACATCCAGCCCCTGCGGCCAGCGCGCGCTGTGGAAACACGGGCCTGCGAACGTGTCCAGTCCCTTGATGGCGGGCATCTTGGGCACATTGAGCAGGCCAACGGCGCTGATGACGACCTTGGCCCGCAAGGTCTCGGTGCGGCCCTCGCGGTCTGCCACCGCGACATCCCAGGCCATCGCCTTGTCGTCATAGACGGCGGAGTCGACGCTGGTATTGAAGCGGATGTGAGGGCGCACGCCAAATCGATGGGACACATCGACGAAATAGGCCTGGATCTCCTCGCGCAGCGCGAAATAACGGGTCCAGTCGGCCTTGGCGAACGAGTACGAGTAGATATGGTTGGGCGTATCGACGCCGGCGCCAGGGTAGCGGTTCTCATACCAGGTGCCGCCGACTTCGGCATTTTTCTCGATGACCGTATGGGCAATGCCGGCGCCATGCAGGCGGATCGACGCGCACAGGCCCGCCACGCCGGCGCCGATGACGATCACATGGAAATCGTCCGGCACGTCGTAGCGGCCCTTCTGGTCGATCTCGAATTCCTGATCTAGGCCGAGCCATGCGCCCACCATGGGACCGTATGACGCCGGCACTTCCTCGCCAACGCTGTGGCGCAGCATGTCGACCAGCTGCTCCAGTTCCGGGGCCGGCTGGGCGGCAGGACGGCCAGCCTTCCACGCCAGCACGGCATCGCGGGCGGCATCGCGGACTTCCTGCTGCACGTCCGGGGGCAGGCCTCCGCTGTCATGGTCGTCAATGCCGCGGATATGCGTGCATTGGTAGCGTTCGGACAGCCAGCGCCGGTCGCCTGTCAGGTGCACGAGCACCATGAGCAGCGTGGGCACATTGGCGGAAGGCAGGGCCGCATCGAAGCGCGCGGTCCAGTCTTGTTCGGGGGACGTCGGATTGGTCATCTTTAATCTCTTTTTTCAGGCGATGGAAGTCCCGGCGGCAGGCCGGGCAGGCCGCCGGTCAAATCGATGGGAGGGCGGTAAGGTAAAGCCGGAGCGGGCTACCTGGCGGCCATGCCGGAGGCGCGAACCACCTCGCCCCATGTCGCGTATTCGGCGGCGACGGTCTTCTGCATGAAAGACGGCGTTCCGGGCCAGGGCTCGAAGCCCAGCGCTTCGAGTTTCTTGCTGATCTCGGGGGATTTAAGGATCTGCTGCAGCTGGCCGTTCAGCTTTTCCACGATGGGCGCCGGCATGCCCCTTGGGGCGAGCAGCGCGGCCCAGCCGACCGCTTCATATCCCTTGACGCCGGCTTCCGCCATCGTCGGTATCTCGGGCATGATCTGCGACCGGGTGCTGTCGAGCACCGCCAGCGGCTTCAACTTGCCGGACTTGATGTTTCCCTGCTGCGCGCCGATGGTGTCCACCATCAGCTGGGCGCGCCCGGACATCACGTCGATCGATGCCGGCGCGCCTCCCTGGTAGGACACCGTCGTGATATCCACATCGGCCTTGGACTTGAACAGTTGCAGCGCCAGCTCGAAAGCTTGCGCGCCGGATGCAAACATCACTGCGCCAGGGCGCTTTTTTGCATCGCGCACCACCGCGTCCACAGTGTCATAACCGCTGGAGGGGCTTGCCAGGAGCACCATCGGCGTTTTTGCGAGCATGCCGACGGGCTGGAAGTCGGTCAGGGGATCGTACAGCTTGACGCTCTGCAGATGAGGGCCGGTGGTCAGGCTGCCGCTGACGCCCAGTCCAAGCGTATAGCCGTCCGCCGGCGCCTTGGCGACCAGGCTCATCGCCAGCATGCCGCCGACGCCGGGCCGGTTTTCTATCACGAACGGCTGGTTGTTCATGCGGGACAGTTCCTGCCCGATCAGCCGGCCTATGGTGTCGGAAGCGCCGCCGGGAGGGTAGCCAACGATGAGCTTGACCGGCTTGCCAGGCCAGTTCTCCGCCGGCTGGGCCGCGGCCATCAATGGGAAGAGCAGCGCAATGCCGGCCGCGAAGATGTGCGATGTCGCTTTCATGTCATGTCTCCAGATCTTGTGTGCTGTCTTTGGTTGACGGTGTAAACAGTATCGGCATTGAGCCTGTCCGACGGCAACCCCGGGATATCGATTAGTTCATAATGTGAACACGCTTATAGCTTTTTCAGACGCCGCTGGCTGACAATCACGGACTTCCTACCAATAACGTGGCAAAAGGATTCATATTGTGAACATCATGGAAGACAGCAGCCGCATGCCGGGCGCGCAGTCCGTGTTCCGCGCTATCCATCTTCTGAAGCTCGTCGGCCTGAACCACGAATCCGGCATCTCGCTGGCCTCGCTCGTGGCGGCGACCGCGCTCGATCGCGCCACCGCCTACCGCCTGCTTGGCGCGCTCGTGCAGAGCGGGATGGTGGCGCGCCACGGCGACAAGCTGTATCGGCTGGGGCCGGAGGCGATGCAGCTCGGGCTGGCGACGATGAGCCGCGTACCCATCATGGAGCGGTGCAGGCCCATGATGATCAGGCTGGCGCGCCGCACCGAGGACACGGTTTACCTGGTGGTGCGCAACGGTGATCATGCCCACTGCGTGCATTACGAGCAGGGCGCATTCCCGATCAAGGCTCTGGTGCTGCAGGTGGGCGGCTTGCGGCTGCTGGGCGTGGGGTCGGCCGGGACCGCGCTGATGGCAACGCTATCCGACACCGAGCTTGAAGGATTCCAGGCCAGGCATGCCGCCGAGCTGCCGCCCGAGCGCAAGTCGCTGGCGCAGTTGCGCAGCCTTTCCGCGCAGATTCGGCAACAGGGCTACGTCAGCACCGATAACTTGGTCGCCACCGGCGTCAGCGGGGTGGGCGTGTCGTTCCAGGTAACGCCGGGCACCTACGCGGCGATCAGCGTCGGCGCGATACGCAGCCGCATGGACAGGGAACGGCGCGAGTGGATTGCGGAGCTGATGAAGGAAGAGCTGCGCAATGCCGGCTGGTCGCTGATGGCGGCGCCGGCAAAATCGCGGGTGGGGAATCCGCGCGCGCCGGGTGCGCAGGATTGAGGGTATGCGCCGTGTCGACGAACCGACGTCGTCACGGCCTGAACAGTTCCTAGCGTATGCCGGCACGCATGAAGGATTGCACGAACTGGCGCTGGAACAGCAGAAAGGCCACCAGCAACGGCCCGGAGGTCATCAGCGTGGCGGCGGTGATGATGGACCAGTCCACGCCCTGGTCGGTGGACGAGAAGACCTGCAGGCCTACGGTCAGCGGGCGGGATTCCACCGAGTTGGTGATGATCAGCGGCCACAGGAAGTTGTTCCAGTGGGTGCTGACCGAGACCAGTCCGAATGCCAGGTAGATCGGCTTGGCCAGCGGTACATAGACCTTCAGCAGGACCTGCAGCGCGCTCGCGCCTTCCACCGTCGCCGCTTCGTCGAGTTCGCGCGGCACCGACTTGAAGGTCTGGCGCAGCAGGAAGATGCCGAACGCGGAAGCGAAGTAGGGCAGGCCGATAGACAATATCGTGTCGCGCAGGCGCAGGCTGTTCATCGTCGCGTAGTTCTCCACGATCAGGATGTCCGGCATCACCATCAGTTGCATCAGCACCAGCATGAACATCAGGTTGGCGCCGCGGAAGGAGAACCGTGCGAAGGCATAGGCGGCCATGGTCGACAGCACGATCTGCGCGGCCAGGATCATGGTCACCAGCAGGAATGTGTTGAGGAAGTAGCGCGGGAAGGGCGCGGCATGCCAGGCATTGACGAAATTCTGCATCGTCAGCGGCGCGCCCAGCGCGAAGCGGGTGGCGAACTCGGCTGGATGGAAGGCGGTCCAGGCCGCATACAGCAGTGGCAGGATCCAGAGCAGGCCAAGCAGCCATGCGGCCAGGGTTTCCAGCAGCGGGCTGCGCTGGCCGAATTGCGCGGGTTGGCCGCTTGCGGAGGAATGGTTCATTGGTAATGGGTCCTGCGGTCAAGTATGCGGAACTTGAGGATGGCCACCGCGGCCAGCACGACCAGCAGCACCACCGTCAGCGCGGCCGCATAGGCGGAATCCCAGAACGAGAATCCCACTTCATAGATGTAATACAGCAGCAGCGAGCTGGCGTTGTCCGGTCCGCCCTTGGTCATGACGACGATATGGTCGACCAGGCGGAAGGAATTGATCAGCGCATTGATCAGCACGAACAGCGTGGTTGGCATGAGCAGCGGGAACTGCACGCGCCAGAAGTACTGCCAGCGCGACGCGCCCTCCAGGCTCGCCGCCTCGGCCAGCACCGGCGAGATCTGTTGCAGCGCGGCCAGGTAGAAGATCATGAAGAATCCCGCTTCCTTCCAGATCGCCACCAGGATCAGGCAACCCAGCACGGTGTCCGGGTT
>Ga0308161_1003489_pt1 | contig 15293 bp, 12 predicted proteins | sample PhyFR2_FD_201034 | JGI IMG/M metagenome (GOLD analysis project Ga0308161, IMG submission 201034) | Phyllosphere microbial communities from UC Gill Tract Community Farm, Albany, California, United States - DLSLF.R2 | ecosystem: Host-associated > Plants > Phyllosphere > Unclassified | place: USA...
GCGCGGTAGGCGCTCGTCACCCCGAGGACGGGGCCCGCGCCGGGGCGGCGTGGGCCCCGTCCGTGCGTGTGCGCGGGTCCGGCGCCCGGGTGCTGCGTCGTCCGTGGGCCCCGGGGGCGGGTCACGGCGCGGCACTGCGTGCCGCCGTCTGCTCCGGCAGCGAGGTGGCGCGGCACGGTGACGCGGTGCGGTGACCACGAGGGTGCGTCGCGACCAGCCTGGAGGCGCGGCGCCCGTCCGCCAGGCCACCCCGCGCCTCCAGGCTGGTCACCACCGCACCACCTGCCGGGCGGACTGTTGCTTCCGGGCGTAGCTGGTCCTTCCGGGCGTACCAGGTCCGTTGATCCGCCCAGGTACGCCCGATCCCACTCGGGACGCCGTCCTGACCGGTGCCGCGAACGCAGGAGAGCCCCGCACCGGGACGGTGCGGGGCTCTCCTGCGTTCAGCGAGGGTCAGACGCCGAAGTACAGCTCGTACTCGAACGGGTGCGGACGCTGCGCGAGCGGGAGGATCTCGTTCTCACGCTTGTAGTCGATCCACGTCTGGATGAGGTCCTCGGTGAAGACGTTGCCCTTCGTGAGGAACTCGTGGTCCGCCTCGAGGGCCTCGAGTGCCTCGTCGAGGGAGCCCGGCACCTGCGGGATGCCCTTGGCCTCCTCCGGGGGGAGCTCGTAGAGGTCCTTGTCGACCGGCTCGTGCGGCTCGATGCGGTTCTGGATGCCGTCCAGGCCCGCCATCAGCTGTGCGGCGAAGGCGAGGTACGGATTGCCCGAGGCGTCCGGCGCGCGGAACTCGATGCGCTTGGCCTTCGGGTTCGTGCCGGTGATCGGGATGCGGATCGCCGCCGAGCGGTTGCCGGCCGAGTACACCAGGTTGACCGGCGCCTCGAAGCCCTTGACCAGGCGGTGGTACGAGTTGATCGACGGGTTCGTGAACGCGAGGAGCGCCGGGGCGTGCTTCAGCAGGCCGCCGATGTACCAGCGGGCGACGTCGGACAGGCCGCCGTAGCCGTTCTCGTCGTAGAACAGCGGCTTGCCGTCGTTCCAGAGCGACTGGTGGGTGTGCATGCCCGAACCGTTGTCACCGAAGAGCGGCTTCGGCATGAACGTGGCGACCTTGCCCCACTGGTCGGCCGTGTTCTTGACGATGTACTTGAACTTCAGGATGTCGTCCGCGGCGTGGACCATCGTGTCGAAGCGGTAGTTGATCTCCTGCTGGCCGCCCGTGCCCACCTCATGGTGCGAGCGCTCGAGCACGAAGCCCGCCTCGATCAGCTTGAGGGTGATGTCGTCGCGGAGGTCAGCCGTCTTGTCGACGGGGGAGACGGGGAAGTAGCCGCCCTTGTAGGGGGTCTTGTTCGCGAGGTTGCCGCCCTCTTCCTCGCGGCCCGTGTTCCACGCGCCCTCCTCGGAGTCGACCGCGTAGAACGACTGGTTCTGGGTCACCGAGTAGCGGACGTCGTCGAAGATGTAGAACTCGGCCTCGGGGGCGAAGAACGCGGTGTCCGCGATGCCGGTCGAGGCGAGGTACTTCTCCGCCTTCTTGGCGACCTGGCGCGGGTCGCGACCGTAGATCTCGCCGTTCCGCGGGTTGTAGATGTCGAAGATCATGATCAGCGTGCGCTCGGCACGGAACTGGTCGATGTAGGCCGTCGTCACGTCGGGGATGAGCTGCATGTCCGACTCGTGGATCGACGCGAAGCCGCGGATCGACGAACCGTCGAAGAGCTGACCGACCGAGAAGAAGTCCTCGTCGACCGTCGACGCCGGGATGTTGAAGTGCTGCTGGACCCCGGGGAGGTCCGTGAACCGGATGTCGAGGAACTTGACGTCCGTGTCCTTGATGAAGGCGAGCACCTCGGAGGAATCGCTGAACATGTGTGTCGATCTCCTGGGGGGTAGGTGATGTCGGAGGTGCCGCGGGTGCACCCTCCGACGAGGCTATTGACCAAGAGTTTCCCGGACATGACTGCGTTGTTTCGCGCGTGTTACGTCGAGGTGGTCGCCTACGCTGGAGGCATGGCCCGCAGCACCACCCCGCCCTCCGACGCATCCGCACACGCCGCTGGCGGACACCCGGACGGCTGGCCGGGCAAGGAGCTCGGTCTTCCCGAGGAGGGCCCCCGCAGCGTCGGGCGCATCGGACGGCGGGTCGTCGCGCTCCTGATCGACGGGGTCCTGGCCGACCTCGTGGCCTTCCTGCTCGGCGTCTGGTCGCCCGTGAACGGCTCCGGCGACATCGCGCACACGTGGATCCAGCTGGCGATCTTCGCCGTGCTGCAGGTCCTGTTCATCTGCACGTTCTCGGGGTCGTTCGGCCACCTGTGCGTCGGGCTGCGCGTCGTGCCGATGCGCGGCGGCTACGTCGGGGTGTGGCGGCCGGTGGTCCGGACCCTGCTGCTGTGCATCGTCGTGCCGGCGCTCATCATCGACCGCGACAGCCGCGGCGCCCACGACCGGATCGCCGGGACGGTGCTCGTCCGACGCTGACCGGCGGGCGCGCGGGCGCGCGGGCGTGGGCGTGGGCGTGGGCGCGGGGCGCGGGCGTCCTAGCGCGACGCGGCCTGGTGTGACGTGCTCCCGAACAACCGAAAGCACGTCGCGCCACGGCGTTCCGTGGCGCGACGTGCCTTCGGTTGTGCGAACGGCAGCGCGGGCCCCCGGGGCGCGTGACGCCGGTGCGCCCCACCGGCCGCCCCAGGCCTGCCGCACCCGTACCCCGCACACGACGGAGGCCCCCGACCTGGCACGGTCGGGGGCCTCCGTTCGGTCAGCCGTCGGGGCGGCTGCGCCGGGAACGGCGCTGGCTCAGCGCGGACGCCCGGCACGCACCCGCATCGGGTCCATGCCCTTCGGGATCGCCGACGCCGGGCTGTGCGTCAGGGATTCGAGCCGGTTCGCGACCGCGAGGACCTCGTTGCGGTTCAGCGACTTCTTGTACTTGTTCATCGCACGCGGCAGCTTGTGCAGCGTCACACCGTCCTGCTCGTCGTCGACGTGGACGACGTGCACCGGGACGTTCGGCACGATGCGCTGGACCTTGCGGCGCTCCTCGTCGAGCTGGCGCTTGAGGGTGCCACGCTGACCCTCGGTGATGAGGACGACGCCCGGAGCGCCCACCGCACGGTAGACGGCGGCCTGGGAGCGACCGTGCACCGCGACGGGCATCTCGCTGGAACGCCACTGCCGACGCAGGGAGTTCGACAGCACGGCACCGACGGCACCGGGCTGGCCGGCGATCTGCGAGTAGGCCGCACGCTCGGCGAGACGACCGAGGACGATCAGGAACAGCAGGACTCCGAGCAGCACGCCGGCGACGATCCAGAGCGTGATCGCGAGCCAGTTCTGACCCGGGAGGAGGAACGCGAGCAGCACGCCCGCGACGACCGGTCCGAGGAAGGCGAGGAGGAACCACCACACAGACTTCGGGTCTGCCCGGCGGGTCATGGTGAAGACCTGGTACATCTGCTTGAGACGACCCGGCTCCTTCGCCGTCGTACCTTCTGGAGTGCTGCGTGCCATGCCAACAGGATACGGCCTGCGCCGTGTCACGAGGACCGCTCGCGGTCAGGCTGTGGGCGAACGTCGCTGTCCACAGGTGGTCGCCACCGGACGGGAGGCCCGCCCGCCCTCCGCCACGCTGGTCACCATGACGACGGGGGAGCGGACCGAGCTGTGGTGCGGCGCCGAGGACGCGGCCGCCTTCACGCGCTGGGTGGCAGACCGCGCCGCCGGCTGCGGACCGCACCTCGTCCCGATCACCCGCGTCGGCCGGTGCCCCCGGGGTCACCTCGCCGCCGAGGTGCTCCGACCGGCCGTGCGATCGCTCGACGCGGCACTCGACGTCCTCGGTGTCCCGACGAGCGGCGTCGCCGTCACGCTCTCGGTCCCCCTGCTCGAACTCGCCCACCGAGGCCGTGCGGGTGCGCTCGAACTCGGCGCCGTCGCTGCCGAGGGCATCGGCGTCGACGAGGCCGGCGCGGTCGTGGTGGCCGACCGGCCGCCGGGCGGAGCGCCGTGCTGTCCGGACCCGCACGACGGGAGTACCGACTCGCCACGGTCACCGAGCACGCGGACGACGTTCGAGGACCGCGACGGGGCCCGGGGCCTCCTCACCGCCGCACGAACGGTGTGGGACCGTACGGACCCTCGGGAACCGGCTCGTGCGGCCCTGGACCCCCTGCTCGACGCCGCGCGCGCCGGCGACGCCGACGTCGTCCGCGCGGCGCTCGACGCGGTTCTGGCCGCGGCACCGCCGAGGCCCGTGCGCTGGGTCCGGCCGGCCTGGGTGTCGTTGGGCACGCCGGTCGATCCCTCGGCCGAGCCGACCGGTGGGACCAGTCCGTCGGGGGGACTCGACCGTGCCCTGGTCGTGCTCCGCGAGGTGGTCGAACAGGGTGTGCCGATCGGGGCCTCTCGCCGGGTGCCGCTCCGGATGGTGCTCGTGGGACTCGTCGTCGTGGTCGGCGTCCTCGTGCTCGCGTCGGCCGCGTGAGGCCGCGACGCACCCCCGAGCCGTGACGCCGTGGAGTGCTCAGCGACCCCGTGACGGCCGACCCCCGGCACCCGCGTGACCGGCACTCCCGGGTCGCACGGGAACGGCCCCGGTCCCACGAGGGGACCGGGGCCGTTCCGGTGGCAGGGCTCGAGCGCCGGGATCAGTACCCGAGGTTCGGGCCGAAGTTGCCCTCCTCGAGGCGGTTCTTCACCGCGACGAGGTAGCGCGATGCGTCGGCACCGTCGATGATCCGGTGGTCGTACGACAGCGCGAGGTAGACGAACGAGCGGATCGCGATCGCCTCCTGCCCGTCGACCTTGACGACCGCCGGACGCTTCGTGACGATGCCGGTACCGAGGATCGCCGACTGCGGCAGGAACACGACGGGGGTGTCGAACAGCGCGCCGCGCGACCCGGTGTTCGTCAGCGTGAACGTTCCGCCGGCCAGCTCGTCGGGCTTGAGCTGGTTGTTCCGGGTGCGCTCGGCGAGGTCCGCGATGGCCTTCGCGAACTGCGCCAGGTCGAGCGACGACGCGTCCTTGATGACCGGGGTGAGCAGACCGCGCTCGGTGTCGACCGCGATCGACACGTTCTCGTGCTCGGGGTAGACGATCTCGTCGCCCTCGACCGTCGAGTTGATCTTCGGGTGCGCCTTGAGCGCCTCCGAGGCGGCCAGCGCGAAGAACGGCATGAAGCTGAGCTTCGAGCCGGTCTTCTCGAGGAACTGCGCCTTGTTCGCGTCGCGGAACTGCGCGACCTTGGTGACGTCCACCTCGACGACGCTGGTGAGCTGCGCGGTCGAGGTCATCGACTGCACGGCACGCTCGGCGACGACCTTGCGGAGGCGCGACATCTTCTCGCGGGTGCCGCGGAGCGGCGAGGTCTCAGCGACGAACGGGCCGGCCGGGGCAGATGCCGCGGTCGAGGACGACCCGGCTGCGGACTTGGCCTGCTCGGCGGCGGCGAGGACGTCCTCCTTGCGGATGCGTCCCCCCACACCCGAACCGGTCACGGCCGACAGGTCGACACCCTGCTCGTTCGCGAGCTTGCGCACGAGCGGGGTGACGTAGCCGGATGCGGCGGCGTCCTGGTTCGGCTGCGGGACCGACGCGCTGGCGGCGGAGCCCGATGCGGCCGGAGCGGCGGCCGGGGCGGGCGCCGGGACCGCTGCCGGGACGGCGGCGGGCGGCGGCACCGGAGCGGCCTGCGGGACCGGGGGAGCGGAGGGGGCCTGCGGGGCGGCGGGCTGCGTCTGCCCGCCCGGAGCCGGCTCGGCCTGCTGGGGCTCGGGAGCCTGCTGCTCCTCCTGCTGCTCGGTGCTCGGAGCCGTCTCGGGCTCGCTCGCCTCGGCGGCGGACTCGTCGGCACCCTGGGCCTGCTCGGCGCCTGAGTCGCCCGAGTCGGAGGAACCCGAGCCGGAGCCGTCGCCGATCTTCACCAGCGCGGTGCCGACCTCGACGGTCTCGTCCTCCTGGACGAGGATCTCCTCGACGACGCCGGCGATCGGCGACGGGATCTCGGTGTCGACCTTGTCGGTCGAGACCTCGAGCAGCGGCTCGTCGACCTCGACGCGGTCACCGACGTTCTTCAGCCATCGGGTCACCGTGCCCTCGGTGACGCTCTCGCCGAGCGCCGGGAGGTTGACGGATTCGCTCATCGGGTGGGCTCCTGTTCGCGGGTTGCTGTGGTGGTGGATGTCGTGGTCGCGCTGCGCACGGTGGTCGTGGTGATCACAGTGCGTGCAGCGGCTTGCCCGCGAGCTTGAGGAACGCCTCGCCGAGCGACTCGTTCTGCGTCGGGTGCGCGTGGATGAGGGGGGCGATGTCCTCCGGGTACGCCTCCCAGTTGACGGCGAGCTGGGCTTCGCCGATCAGCTCGCCGACGCGGGCGCCGATCATGCTGACGCCGACGACCGGACCGTCGACGACGCGGACGACCTTCACGGCACCGGACGTGCCGATGATGTGGCTGCGGCCGTTGCCGGCGAGGTTGTACTCGTACGTGTCGACCTTGTCGGCGCCGTACTGCTCCTCGGCCTTGGACTGCGAGAGCCCGACCGATGCGACCTCGGGGTCGGAGTAGGTGACCTTGGGGATGTTGACGTCGTGGATGACGACCGGCTTGAGACCGGCGATCTCCTCGGCGACGAAGATGCCCTGCTGGAAGCCGCGGTGCGCGAGCTGCAGGCCGGGGACGATGTCGCCGACGGCGTAGACGTTCGGCAGGTTGGTGGCGAGACGCTCGTCGGTGGTGACGAAACCGCGGTCCATCGCGACGCCGACCTCGTCGAAGCCCATGTTCTGCGTGAGCGGACCACGGCCGACGGCGACCAGGAGGACGTCGCCCTCGAAGGTCTTGCCGTCCTCGAGCGTCACGACGACGCCGTTCTCGTGCTGGTCGACGTGGTCGAACCGGATGCCGAGCGAGAACTCGATGCCGCGCTTGCGGAACGCGCGCTCGAGCTGCTTCGACATCGACTCGTCCTCGGCGGGGATGAGGTGGGGGAGACCCTCGACGATGGTGACCTCGGCGCCGAAGGACTTCCAGACGCTCGCGAACTCGACGCCGATGACGCCGCCACCGAGGATGACGACCTTGTTCGGGACGTAGTCCATCTTCAACGCGGTCTCGGACGTGATGACGCGGCCGCCGATCTCGAGGCCCGGGAGGGACTTCGAGTAGGAGCCGGTGGCGAGCACGACGTTCTTGCCGGTGACGGTCTGGTCGCCGACCTGCACCGTGTTCTGCGAGGTGAGGCGGCCCCAGCCCTCGACGACCGTGATGCCGCGGGCCTTGACCAGGCCCTGCAGGCCCTTGTACTTCGAGTTGATGACGCCCTGCTGGTACTCGATGACCTTCGGGACCTCGACACCGGCGAACTCGGCGACCACGCCGTACTTCTCGGCGTCACGCGTCGCGTCGGCCACCTCGGCGGCGTGCAGCAGCGCCTTGGTCGGGATGCAGCCGCGGTGCAGGCAGGTGCCACCGAGCTTGTCCCCTTCGATGAGCGCGACGCTCATGCCGAGCTCCGCGGCCCGGAGCGCAGCGGCGTAGCCACCACTGCCGCCACCGAGGACCACGACGTCGTAAGTCTGTTCCGTCACCTGGTGCAACTCCCTCGTGCGTGTCGGGGTCCGGGTCGGACCCCACTGGACACCGCGGAGGCGGCGTCCGACGGTCGGACCGCATGGTTCCGGTCCCGTCCCGCTGGTTCCGGCGGGGGCGCGTCGGTGCGCTGCCCCGCCGGGACCAACCTACTACTTGGACTGGAGCTCTTCTGCGAGCCGGACGAGCGTGCGCACCATGACTCCCGTGGCCCCCTTGCCGAGCCAGCCGTAGCCGCCGCCCTTGTGCTCGGACGGACCGGCGATGTCGAGGTGCGCCCACGGGATGCCCTCGCCGACGTAGCGCTCGAGGAACTTGCCCGCCAGGAGCATCCCGCCGGACGGGTTGCCCACCGTGGCGTTCACCATGTCGGCGACGTCGCTGGCGAGGCGTGCGTCGAGCTCCTCGGGCAGCGGCATCGGCCAGATCGGCTCGGCCACGGCGTCGGCGACGGCGCGGACGCGGGCGACGAGGTCGTCGCTGCCCATCAGGCCGGTGGTGCGGTCGCCGAGCGCGACGACCTGTGCACCGGTGAGCGTCGCGACGTCGACGATCGCGTCGGGCTGCTCGAGCGAGGCCGCTGCGATGCCGTCGCCGAGCACGAGACGGCCCTCGGCGTCGGTGTTCGTGACCTCGACGGTCTTGCCGTTCTTCAGCGTCAGCACGTCACCGGGGCGGGTGGCCGAGCCGGACGGCATGTTCTCGGCGAGGCACAGCCACGCGGTGATGCGCGTGTCGACCCCGAGCCGTGCGGCCGCGACGGTCGCGGCGAGCACGGTCGCGGCGCCGGTCATGTCGGTCTTCATGCCGAGCATCGACGCGGCGGGCTTGAGCGAGAGCCCGCCGGTGTCGAACGTGATGCCCTTGCCCACCAGGGCGAGGTGCTTCGCTGCGCCCTCGGGCTGGTACCGCACGACGACCAGGCGCGGCGGGCGCTCGGATCCGCGTCCGACGCCGAGGATGCCGCCGAAGCCCTGCTCCTCGAGCGCGTGCTCGTCGAGCACCTCGACCGTCAGGGGCAGCCCCTCGGCCTGCGCGACCGCGACGTCGGCCACGTCGGCGGGACCGAGGTCACCGGCCGCGGTGTTGACGAGGTCGCGGACGAGCGCGGCGGCGTCGGCGACGATCGCCGGACGGACCGTGGCGTCGGCCGGCACGTCGGACGGTGCGAGGACCTCGATGCGCTGGTCGCCGCGGGTCGGGCCGGTCGTGCCGGCGCCCTTGTGGCGTGTGAAGGCGTACGCGCCGAGTGCGGCACCCTCGAGCGCGGCGTCGACGAGCTCGGCCGAGTCGGTGGGGAGGGCGAGCGTGATCGACGAGGCGTGGGGGAGCTGCCGGACGGCGCTGCCCGCGGCCGAGCGGATCGCCGCGACGTCGACCGAGGAGCCGAGGCCGACGAGCGCGATGCCGGCGGCGGCGACCCCGGTGCCGGGCAGGCGGATGAGCTGGTCCTTCGCGCCGGTGACGCCGACGGTCGCGAGGTCCAGGTCGACGAGGGCGTCCAGCGTGCCGGTCGCGCCCGCAGCGAGGGTGGGCGCGCCGCCGTCCTTCCCCGGGACGACCCCGAGGACGAGGACGTCGGCCTCGACGTCGGAGGGTGCGGATGATGAGGTGGAGAGCGTCGGTCGGACCATGCGCCCAGCCTATCCAGCACGTGTTCGCCGACAGCGTGGGTGTCCGGCCCGGTCCCGTCGGGGCCTCCGCCTAGCATGGGACGGTGAACCACCCCGAGGACCTGTACACCGTCGCCGACGCCGCTCCCGACGTCCCGGCCGGCCTGCACCTGGTCGCCGGACTGACCGGCTTCGTGGACGCGGGGTCGGCCGTCGCCCAGGTCGCGTCGTCGATCCTCGGGCTCGAGCACGAGCTCGTGGCGGAGTTCGACCCCGACGCGCTGCTCGACTGGCGCGCCCGCCGCCCCGTCATCACCTTCGAGCAGGACCACATCACCGCGGTCGACCCGCCCCGGCTCGTGCTCCACCTGGTGCGCGACGAGCTCGGGCAGCCCTTCCTGTTCCTGACCGGGTACGAGCCCGACTTCCAGTGGAACCGCTTCGTGCGCGCCGTCACCGAGCTCGCCGACCGCCTGCAGGTGGCCGACACGACGTGGCTGCAGTCCATCCCGATGCCGGTCCCGCACACCCGGCCGGTCGGGCTCACGGTCTCCGGCACGCGGGCCGACCTCGTCGAGCAGATGAGCGTCTGGAAGCCCGAGACGCAGGCGCCGGCGAACGTCCTGCACCTCGTCGAGCACCGCCTCGCCTCGTCCGGTGCGCAGGTCACCGGGCTCGTCCTGCTCGTCCCGCACTACCTCGGCGACACCGAGTTCCCCGACGCGGCGGTCGCGGGACTGTCGGGCATCTCCGCGGCCACCGGGCTCATCTTCCCGACCGACGCCCTGCGCGAGGCGGGTCGCGAGTTCCTGACGCGCGTCGACGAGCAGGTGGCCGGCAACGCCGAGCTGCAGCGGCTGGTCTCGGTCCTCGAGGAACGGCACGACACCTACATGGAGGGCAACCCCGTCGGGTCGCCCCTCACCGGGGTGGACGGCGAGGTCCCGACGGCCGACGCGATCGCGGCGGAGCTCGAGCGGTTCCTCGCCGACCGCCGTCCGGACGGCGACGCAGCCGCCGACTGAGCGCGCGGAGCGCACACGCGGCGGCTCCCGTCCCAGCGTGCCGAGCGGTCGGACTGGAGGCTCCTCCACAGCCCGCCTCGTCACTCGCGTCGTGCACAGGCGGACGCTGGTGACGCACCGGTCTCGGTAGCCTGGTGGGGTGAACTCCCGTCGTGCCTTCCTCGTGTGGGGCGTCGCGGTGCTGGCCTACGTCCTGGCCGTGGTGCAGCGCTCGTCCCTCGGTGTCTCGGGCGTCGACGCCCAGGACCGCTTCGGGGTGTCCGCCGCCGTCCTGTCGACCCTGGCGGTCGTCCAGATCGCCGTGTACGCCGGGCTGCAGATCCCGGTGGGCATCGCGCTCGACCGGGTCGGACCGCGCCGGCTCGTGCTCCTCGGCGCGGCGCTGCTGGTGGCCGGCCAGGCGGTCGTCGCCTGCTCGCCGACGATCGGGCCGGCGATCGCGGGCCGGGTCCTCGTCGGTGCCGGTGACGCGATGACGTTCATCTCGGTGATCCGGCTCGTGCCGATGTGGTTCAGCGGTCGGATCCTGCCGCAGGTCTCGCAGTGGACGGGCAACCTCGGCCAGGTCGGGCAGGTGCTGTCCGCGTTCCCGTTCGCCGTCCTGCTCCACACCGCCGGGTGGACCCCGGCGTTCGGTGTCGCGGCGGCGGCGAGCCTCGTCGGGCTGCTGCTCGCCGTGGTGTTCGTCCACAACGGGCCGGTGCCGGTCCGGACCGACACCATCCCCTTGCCCCTGCCGCAATCGTGGCGAGGCGCGTTCCACACCTTCGGGCACGCCCTCCGCCGACCGGGCACCCAGCTCGGGTTCTGGTCGCACTACGTGACCCAGTCGTCCGGCACGGTGTTCTCGCTCCTGTGGGGCGTGCCGATGCTCCGCGGGCTCGGCTACACCCCGTCCGAGGCGGCGACCTTCCTCACGGTCATCGTCGTCGTCGGCTTCGTCGCCGGTCCGGTGCTCGGGGTCCTCTGCGCGCGGTTCCCACTGCGTCGGTCGAACCTCGTGCTCAGCATCGTCGGAGCGCTCGCACTCGTCTGGACCGCGGTGCTCCTCTGGCCAGGGCACCCGCCGACGTGGCTGCTCGTCCTGCTCGTCGTGGCGATGGGCGTGGGCGGACCGGGCTCCCTGATCGGCTTCGACTTCGCCCGCAGCTTCAACCCGGTGGGGTCCCTCGGATCGGCGAACGGCGTCGTCAACGTCGGCGGCTTCCTGGCGGCCTTCGTGATGATGTTCCTCATCGGGACCCTGCTCGACGTCGTGTCCGGGGCCACGGGGCGCACGGTCTTCGACTGGGAGAACTTCCGGGTCGCCCTGACCGTGCAGTACGTCGTCGTCGGCATCGGCTTGGGCATGCTCCTGCACGCCCGTCGGCGCACTCGTCGGGAGCTGCACGCGCAGGAAGGAATACAGGTCGGACCGCTCTGGGTTGCACTCGTTGCGCGCCTGCGGAAGAAGGCCGTGCAACAATAGACCGAGGACCCGTTCTGGCCCCCTCGCAACCGTGACGCTCGACTGCGCCGCGAACGCGGGGGACTTGACATGGGTCCTCGTGCTGCCCGGAACGGTAGGACGTGTGACGCGGGGGACTGCGGCGGACGCCCTGGGCGGCGAGGGAGGCCACGACCCCACGAACGTGGCACGACGAGAGAGGTGATCGCATGGCTGCCCGGAGCACGACGATCGATCCCACGAAGGACACCGAGCCCGAGGGCGTCGCCACCGGCGACGAGCCCGCGGCCGAGACCAAGGCCGCGCCGAAGAAGCGTGACGCACCGGCCACCGCCGCGAAGAAGCCAGCCGCCAAGAAGGCTGCGCCGAAGAAGACCACCAGCCGCGCGAAGAAGCAGGCTGACGAGGTCGACGAGGACGAGGCCGTCGAGCCCGTGGACGAGGTCGTCGACGCGACGGACGACGCCGACGAGACCGAGACCGAGGGCACGGCTGCGAAGCCCGACGCCGCGGCAGCCGTCGCCGCCGGTGCGCTGGTCATCTCGCAGTCCGACGACGACGAGGCCCCGGTCTACTCGACGACCATCACGGGCGCCACGGCCGACCCGGTCAAGGACTACCTGAAGCAGATCGGCAAGGTCGCCCTCCTCAACGCCGAGCAGGAGGTCGAGCTCGCGATGCGCATCGAGGCCGGCCTGTTCGCCGAGGACAAGCTGCAGCACAGCACGGGGCTGTCCAAGTCCGAGGAGCGCGAGCTCCGCTGGGTCGCCCGTGACGGGCAGCGCGCGAAGAGCCACCTGCTCGGGGCGAACCTCCGTCTGGTCGTCTCGCTCGCCAAGCGCTACACCGGCCGCGGCATGCAGTTCCTGGACCTCATCCAGGAGGGCAACCTGGGCCTGATCCGTGCGGTCGAGAAGTTCGACTACACCAAGGGCTTCAAGTTCTCGACGTACGCGACGTGGTGGATCCGCCAGGCGATCACCCGCGCCATGGCCGACCAAGCCCGCACCATCCGCATCCCGGTGCACATGGTCGAGGTCATCAACAAGCTCGCCCGCGTCCAGCGCCAGATGCTGCAGGACCTCGGTCGCGAGCCCACTCCGGAAGAGCTCGCCCGCGAGCTCGACATGACCCCGGAGAAGGTCGTCGAGGTGCAGAAGTACGGCCGCGAGCCGATCTCGCTGCACACGCCCCTGGGCGAGGACGGCGACTCGGAGTTCGGTGACCTGATCGAGGACACCGAGGCGGTCGTGCCGGCCGACGCGGTCGGGTTCACGATGCTGCAGAAGCAGCTCGAGAGCCTGCTCGACTCCCTGTCCGAGCGCGAGGCGGGCGTCATCCGCATGCGCTTCGGCCTGGGGGACGGCCAGCCGAAGACCCTCGACCAGATCGGTGACACGTTCGGTGTGACGCGCGAGCGCATCCGCCAGATCGAGTCCAAGACGATGGCGAAGCTCCGCCACCCGTCGCGGTCGCAGTCGCTGCGCGACTACCTCGAGTAGGCCGATGCGCTTCCTCATCCCGATCCTGGTCGGGCGGGTCCTCCGCGCCCTCGCACGTGCGCGCGGCGGGGGATCCGCCTACCCGGGCTACATCGTCCTCAAGCTCGTGCCGGACTTCCTGCAGCACGTGACGAAGCAGTTCCCGAACGGCGTCGTCTTCGTGCTCGGCTCGAACGGCAAGTCGACGACGACGCACATGATCTCCGACATCGTGCGGGCGCACGGGCTCCGGGTGTTCACGAACCCGTCCGGTGCGAACCTTCCGCAGGGGATCGCCTCGGCGCTCCTGTCCGAGGTGTCGCTGACCGGTCGGCTCAAGGCGGACATCGGCATCCTCGAGGTCGACGAGGCCTTCGCGGTCGAACTCGCGGGGATCCTGTCGCCGTCGACGGTCACGATGCTCAACGTCCAGGTCGACCAGCTCTACCGGTTCTTCGAGACCGAGCGCGTGGCGGCGATGATGCTCGACACGGCGGCGCTCTCGACGGCGAACGTCATCACGAACCGCGACGACCAGTTCCTCGACGCCTACACGGCGGAGCCGGGGCAGCGCGTGCTCCGGTTCGGTGCGAGCGCCGAGGTCGTGGCGGCGGCGCCGAACGGCCTGCAGAACGCCGACGACTTCGACCGCACCGACGGCGAGCCGAACCCGGCCGAGTCCGAGGTGGTCGTCAACACCGGCGACGGTGCGACGATCCGCTTCGCCGGGACGGACATCCCCGTCCGGCTGCCGGCGCGCGGCCTGCACTACGCGGTCGACGCCGCGGCGGCCACCGCGACCGCGAGTGCTGCACTCGGCGCGCAGTTCCGCGCGGAGGCGGTCACGCGGGCGTTCGGCACGATGAAGCCGGCGTACGGCCGTGGCGAGCGGCTCCCGATCGCCGGCGAGTCCGCCGAGTTCACGATGTTCAAGAACGCCGCGAGCCTCCAGCTCAACCTCGACGCACTGCCGGACAGCCCGGAGCAGGTCCTCATGGCGATCGACGAGGGCACCCCGGACATCTCGTGGATCTACGACATCGACTTCTCGAAGCTCGACCACGTCGACGTCGTGTCGGGCGACAAGGCCTGGCAGATCGCGATCGCGCTCGAGCACGCCGGTGTCCGCATCGACCGCGTCGAGCCGGACGTCGAGGCGGCGATCCGTCACATGGAGCAGCTCGGAGCGACGACCTCCGGCACGAAGAACTTCATCGTCAACTACGAGATCATGATGATCGCCCGCAAGGCCCTCGGGCACGGCGACATGGAGAAGACGGCATGACCGCCGACCGGTTGACCATCCTGCACGTGTACCCGCGCCAGATGGGCGTCTCGGGCGACCGTGGCAACGTCGCGGCCCTGGTCCGCCGGGCCGAGGCGGCGGACATCGCGACCGAGGTCGTCGAGTACGCCCCCGGTGACGACCTGCCCACCGCAGCCGACGTCGTCGTGGTCGGCAACGGACCCCTCAGCGCCATGCGGTCGCTCGGGGCGGACGTCGTCCGTGTCGGCGCCCCGCTGCGCGACCTGGCGGCCTCCGGCGTGCCGGTGGTCGCGGTCGGTGGCGGCTTCGACCTCGCGACGAACGAGGTCGTCCCGACCGAGGGCGAGCCCGTCACCGGGTTCGGCGTGTTCGACGCGCGTGCGGTCCGTGGGGCCGAGCGTCGCGTGAACTACTTCGTCCTCGACACCCGGTACCCGCTCCTACCCGGTGCTCCGACGCGCCTCGCCGGCTTCGAGGACCACGCGACCCGTATCGAGCTCGGCGCCGGCGTCGAGCCGTTCGCCGACGTCGTCTCGGGCGGTGGCAACCAGGCCGGCACCCCGGTCGAGGGCGCGATCGTCGGGACGTCCTTCGGCACGCACACGCAGGGGCCGCTCCTGCCGCTCAACCCGCAGCTCACCGACGCCGTGCTCGCTGCGGCCACCGCGCGGCTCGGCCGCGCGTACGCCCTGGACCCGGAGCGGACCGCGACGATCGACCGGTACGCGCGCGAGGCGCGCGCGACGGTCGACCGCTACGTCGACAAGGCCTTCAAGCGGATCACCTGATCCCGCGGGCCGGCAGACCGACCCGTTCCGGGGGACCTGCCGCACACAGCAAGACGGGAGGCGCGGTGC
>Ga0308161_1003491_pt1 | contig 15288 bp, 13 predicted proteins | sample PhyFR2_FD_201034 | JGI IMG/M metagenome (GOLD analysis project Ga0308161, IMG submission 201034) | Phyllosphere microbial communities from UC Gill Tract Community Farm, Albany, California, United States - DLSLF.R2 | ecosystem: Host-associated > Plants > Phyllosphere > Unclassified | place: USA...
GGGCTGACGACACGCACACCCGTTCCGACGACGACGCCCCCACGCACGGGAGTCCGTGCCTGGGGGCGTCGACGGAAAGCGGGTGTCGGCGAAGAGCGCGTCAGGAGGCGAACAGCTTCTGCAGGCGCTGCACGCCCTCCAGCAGCTGGTCGTCGCCCAGCGCGTACGACATGCGGATGTAGCCGGAGGGGCCGAATGCCTCGCCGGGCACGACCGCGACCTCGGCCTCGTCGAGGATGAAGTCCGCGAGCTCGAGCGAGGTGGTGGGCGTCACGGTGCTGCCGTCGCGGCGGGTCCAGGTGCGGTTCAGCAGCCCCTGCACGTCGGGGTACACGTAGAAGGCGCCGGTGGGGGTCGGGACCACGAGGCCCTCGATCTTCGACAGCTCCGAGACGATCAGGCGGCGACGGCGGTCGAAGGCCTGGCGCATCTGCTCGGCCTCGTCCTGGGGGCCGTTCAGGGCGGCGATCGCGCCGCGCTGCGCGACGTTGTTCACGTTGCTGGACAGGTGCGACTGCAGGTTGCCGGCGATCTTGATGGCATCCGCGGGGCCGACCATCCAGCCCACGCGCCAGCCCGTCATCGCGTAGGTCTTGGCCACGCCGTTGACGAGGATCGTCTGGTTCGCGATCTCGGGCAGCGCCTGCACGACCGAGGCGGCCTTCACGCCGTCGTAGGTGAGGTTCTGGTAGATCTCGTCGGAGATGATCCAGATCCCGTGCTCGAGCGCCCACTCGGCGATGGCCTTCGTCTCGTCCGCGGAGTAGACCGAGCCGGTCGGGTTGGACGGCGAGACGAACACGAGCACGGTGGTGCGCTCGGTGCGTGCGGCCTCGAGCTGAGCGACGGTGACCTTGTAGTCCTGATCGGCGCCGGCGAAGACCTCGACCGGGGTGCCGTCGGCCAGGCGGATGGCCTCGGGGTAGGTGGTCCAGTACGGGGCGGGCAGCAGCACCTCATCGCCCGGGTTCACCACGGTCTGGAAGGCCTGGTAGACCGACTGCTTGCCGCCGTTCGTGACGATGACCTGGCTGGGGGAGACCTCCAGCCCCGAGTCGCGCAGCGTCTTCGCGGCGATCGCCTCGCGCAGCGCAGGAAGGCCGGGGGCGGGGGTGTAGCGGTAGTTCGCCGGGTCGGCGAGGGCCTCGGCCGCAGCGTCCACGATGAACTGCGGGGTTGCGAAGTCGGGCTCGCCGGCCGCGTAGGAGATGACGGGCTTGCCCTCAGCCTTGAGGGCCTTGGCCTTGGCATCCACCTTCAGGGTGGCGGACTCGGCGATGGCGGACAGCTTGCGGGAGAGTGGTGCGCGTTCGGTCACGGCATCCATCGTACGCGGGCGCGGATCAGCAGAACGGAATACTGACCCGCGCCCCGGACGATCAGGCGGCGAGACCGTGCGCCTCGGCGACTGCCGGGAGGGTGATCCGGCCATCCTTGACATTGAGGCCCTTGGCGAGGGCGGCGTCGTCGGATGCCGCGCGGTCCCAGCCCTTGCCGGCGATCGCCGACACGTAGGGCAGCGTGGCGTTGGTGAGCGCCCGGGTGGCGGTCTCGGGCACGGCGCCCGGCATGTTCGCCACGCAGTAGTAGATCGAGTCGTGCACGGCGAAGGTGGGGTCGTCGTGCGTGGTGGGGTGGGAGCCCTCGAAGCATCCGCCCTGATCGATCGCGATGTCGACCAGCACCGAGCCCGGCTTCATTCCCGCCACCATCTCGTCGGTGACGAGCTTGGGCGCTGCGGCGCCGGGGATCAGCACCGATCCGATCACCAGATCGGCCGTGGCGAGTTCCTCGGCGATGTCGTAGCGGCTGGAGGCCCGGGTCTCGAGCGCGCCACCGTAGCGGTGCTCGAGCTCGCGCAGACGGGGGAGCGAGATGTCGAACACGGTGACCTTCGAGCCCAGGCCCAGGGCGTTCGCGGCGGCGTGCTCGCCCGCGACCCCGCCGCCGATCACCACGGTCTTGGCGCGTGGGGTTCCGGCGATGCCGCCGAGCAGGGTTCCGCGGCCGCCGTTGGAGCGCATCAGCGAGTACGAGCCGACGGTCACCGAGAGGCGACCGGCGATCTCGCTCATCGGCACGAGCAGCGGCAGGCTGCGATCCGGCAGCTGCACGGTCTCGTAGGCGACGGCCGTGGTGCCCGCATCGACGAGTGCGCCGGTGAGAGCCCGGTCGGCGGCGAGATGCAGGTAGGTGAAGAGCGTCAGCTCGGGACGCAGGAACCCGTACTCCTGAGCGATCGGCTCCTTGACCTTCAGCAGCAGGTCCGCCTCGCCCCACGCCTCCTCGGCCGAGGAGACGATCTCCGCGCCGGCGGCCAGATAGGCCTCGTCGGTGATGCGCGATCCGAGTCCTGCGCCGGACTGCACGAGGACGCGGTGGCCCTCGTGAACGAGCCGATCGGCGCCGGCGGGGGTGAGCGCGACGCGATTCTCGTTGTTCTTGATTTCGGTGGGTACGCCGATCCTCATTGATTCTCCTGGTGCGTGGATGACAGCAGAGCGTAGAAGAGAATCGCAGAAACATCGGGTCTGCGGGGGAGGATCCGAAGAATATTCCGGATCAGGGGCAAAGAAGACAGATTCTTCGTCGAAAGCGGCATCTGGAGCAGTCGGGTCGCGCAGATCAGCGCCCGGCTCTTCTCGGGAGGGGCGGACGTGTCAGTCGCGCTCGCGGTCGCGGACTGCGGATTCCTGGGCATCCAGGATGCGCAGTGCCGCCCGCACCACGGCGGAGTGGTCCTGCGCGCGCACGACGTCCAGCAGATCCTCATGGTCGCGCGACAGCTCGATGCTGCCGGGGCCGTAGCAGTCGCTCAGCTCGACGGTCGAACCGAGCACAGCCGAGAAGCTGCGGTACATCTCGCGCAGCGTGCGATTGTGCGAAGCATCCGCCAGCCCGACGTGGAAGTCGACGTCGGCCTGCACGAAGGCGGCCTCGTCGCCCTCTTCGGCAGCGCGACGGCGGCGCTGCAGGATGCCGGTGAGCCGGTCGAGGTCGCCGTCCGTGCGGCGGAGGGCGGCGGCTCGCGCGGCCGCGATGTCCAGACCGCGGCGCACCTCGATGACCTCGACGACCTCGGCGGCGCCGAGCTGCCGGCGCAGGGCCACATCGGACTCGTCGGTGGCGATCACGAATGTGCCGTCGCCCTGACGGGAGGAGAGCAGCCCCGCGTGCACCAGCGCGCGCGTCGCCTCGCGGACGGACGCCCGGCTCATGCCGAGCTCCTCGGCCAGCCTGGCCTCGGCGGGCAGACGATGCCCCACGGGCCAGCTGCCGTTGTCGATCTGCTCGCGGAACTGCTCGATGGCCTCATCGACGAGCGACCGGCGGGGGATGGGGCGCATGGGGTCCTCCCGGGAGTGAGGCGGTCATCGAAGCCGACCGCCGCGGGCGTCGATGAGGTCGAGGCGCCCGCGCAGACCACCACGTGATCTCATCAGCACACTACCCAGTCATCCGGCCGCCCGACAATGCGCGCGCATCGCGCTCAGCGCTCGACGAGGACGCCGTCCTCATCGGCGTGCAGCAGTGCGCCCGGGCGGAAGGTCACGCCGCCGAACTCGACCACGACGTCGACCTCTCCTGCGCCCTCCTTCGCGCTCTTGCGCGGGTTGGTGCCGAGCGCCTTGACGCCCAGTGGCATCCCGAGCAGCGCCACGCTGTCGCGCACGCATCCGTTGATCACGACGCCGGCCCAGCCCGAGTCCACGGCACTCTGCGCGATCATGTCGCCCATCAGCGCGGTCTCCAGGGATCCGGCTCCGTCCACGACGAGCACCGCGCCGTCGCCCGGTGTCTGCAGGATCTGCTTCACCAGCGCGTTGTCCTGGAAGCACCGCACGGTGCGGATGGGGCCCTCGAAGCGGAGCAGACCGCCGAACGAGCGCAGCTGCAGGGCGAGGGACTGCAGGGCGTCGCCGTGCAGGTCATAGAGGTCGGCGGTGGAAATCATGGGGTCTCCTTCGGATGTGCGGGCGGTACAGATGAACGACGCGGGAACGCCTGCACGATCGGAAGGGGCTTCCGGTCGTGCAGGCGTTCCACGGTCGTGCAGCTGTGTCAGCTGAACTGGTTCATGGTGTTGTGCTGGCCGCCGGCCTTGAGGGCGGCGTCGCCGGCGAAGTACTCCTTGTGGTTGTCGCCGAGGTCGCTGCCGGCCATGTTCTGGTGCTTGACCGTGGCGATGCCCTGGCGGATCTCCTGGCGCTGCACGTCGCGGACGTAGGTCAGCATGCCCTCGTCACCGAAGTAGCCCTTGGCCAGGTTGTCGGTCGACAGCGCGGCCGTGTGGTACGTCGGCAGGGTGATCAGGTGGTGGAAGATGCCGGCGCGGGCGGACCCGTCGCGCTGGAACGTGCGGATCTTCTCGTCGGCGATGCGGGCGAGCTCGGTGTCGTCGTAATCGACGCTCATCAGCTTGTCGCGGTCGTACGCGGAGACGTCCTGACCCTGCTCGACGAGCTGGTCGTAGGCCTGCTGCCGGAAGTTGAGCGTCCAGTTGAACGACGGGCTGTTGTTGTACACCAGCTTGGCGTTCGGCACGACCTTGCGGATGCGGTCGACCATCCCGGCGATCTGCTCGACGTGCGGCTTCTCGGTCTCGATCCACAGCAGGTCGGCGCCGTTCTGCAGCGAGGTGATGCAGTCCAGCACCACGCGGTCGACACCCGTGCCCTGACGGAACTGGTAGAGGTTGCTCGCCAGGCGCTTCGGCCGCAGCAGCTTCCCCTCGCGCTTGATGACCACATCACCGTCGCCCAGCTCGGCCTCGCCGATCTCCTCCACGTCAAGGAACGAGTTGTACTGGTCGCCCAGGTCGCCGGGCGCCTGGCTGACGGCGAGCTTCTGGGTGAGGCCGGCGCCCAGCGAGTCGGTGCGGGCGACGATGATCCCGTTGTCGATGCCGAGCTCGAGGAACGCGTAGCGGACGGCGTTGAGCTTCGCGATGAAGTCCTCGTGCGGAACCGTGACCTTGCCGTCCTGATGACCGCACTGCTTCTCGTCCGAGACCTGGTTCTCGATCTGGATGGCGCACGCGCCCGCCTCGATCATCTTCTTGGCCAGCAGGTACGTCGCCTCGGGGTTGCCGAAACCGGCGTCGATGTCCGCGATGATCGGCACGACGTGCGTCTCGAAACCGTCGATCTGGGACTGGATGAACTCCGCCGCGGTCTCGTCTCCGGCCGCACGTGCGGCATCCAGCTGGGTGAACAGCAGGTCGAGCTCACGGGCATCCGCCTGGCGGAGGAACGTGTACAGCTCCTGGATCAGGGCGGGGACGACGGTCTTCTCGTGCATGGACTGATCGGGGAGCGGCCCGAACTCGGAGCGCAGGGCCGCGACCATCCAGCCCGAGAGGTAGAGGTAGCGCTTGTTCGTCGACTTCAGGTGCTTCTTGATCGAGATCAGCTTCTGCTGCCCGATGAAGCCGTGCCAGACGCCGAGCGACTGGGTGTAGACCGATGAGTCGGCGTCGTACTCGGCCATGTCGCGGCGCATGATGTCGGCCGTGTACTGCGCGATCTCGAGGCCGGTGCGGAAGCGGTTCTGCGCCCGCATTCGTGCGGCCGACTCGGGGTCGATGGCGTTCCACGCGGAGCCGTTCGCGTTCTTGAGCTCCTGGATGGCGGCGATGTCGTCCTGGTAGTGAGTCATGTCATGTCCTTCTCAGTGGGGCGGGTCGTCAGTCGGTCTCGGTCAGGAAGCGGGATGCCGGGAGCGTCAGGAACGCGGGGAACTCCGGGTGCAGGGCGACCTCGCGGAACACCTCGGCGGCGTCGTCGAAGCGGTCGCCCTCGGTGCGCGGGGTCTGCGCGAGCATCTCGGCGATCAGGCGCTCGACGTAGTCGGCGGTGATCAGGTCGCCCTCCTCGGTGCGGCGGTCCTGGTGGATCCACTGCCACACCTGGGAGCGGCTGATCTCGGCGGTCGCGGCGTCCTCCATCAGGTCGTCGAGGGCCACGGCGCCCAGGCCCCGCAGCCATGCCTCGATGTAGCGGATGGCGACCGACACGTTGTCGCGCACGCCCTTCTCGGTGATCGGGCGTCCGATGCGCAGGTCCAGCAGCTGAGCGGCCGTCACGTGGACGTCGTCGCGCTGCCGGTCGATCTGGTTCGGGCGGTCGCCGAGCACGGCGTCGAACTCCGCCTGCGCGGCCGGGATCAGGTCGGGGTGGGCGACCCAGGTGCCGTCGAAGCCGTCGCCGGCCTCGCGCCGCTTGTCGGCGGCCACCTTCTCCAGGGCGCGCTCGGTGACCTCGGGGTCGCGGCGGTTCGGGATGAAGGCGCTCATGCCGCCGATGGCGTGGGCCCCGCGCTGGTGGCAGGTCTTCACCAGCAGCTCGGTGTAGGCCCGCATGAACGGCACGGTCATGGTGACCTCGCTGCGGTCGGGGAGCACGAAGCGCGCACCGCGGCCGCGGTAGTTCTTGATGATCGAGAAGATGTAGTCCCAGCGGCCGGCGTTGAGCCCTGCGCAGTGGTCGCGCAGCTCGTAGAGGATCTCGTCCATCTCGAACGCGGCGGGCAGCGTCTCGATCAGCACGGTCGCGCGGATCGTGCCGTGCGGGATGCCGATGTACTCCTCGCTGAACGAGAAGACGTCGTTCCACAGCCGCGCCTCCTCGCTGGACTCCAGCTTGGCGATGTAGAAGTACGGGCCGCGGCCGGCGTCGATCAGCGCCTGCGCGTTGTGGAAGAAGTACAGGCCGAAGTCCACCAGGGAGCCGGATGCGGACAGCGTGCGACCTGTGCGGTCGATGAAGTCGATGTGCTTCTCGCCGAGGTGCCAGCCGCGCGGGCGCATCACGATCGTGGGGGTGCGCTCCGCCGTGACGCGGTACTCGCGGCCGTCGGCGCTGGTGTGGGTCAGCTCGCCGCGGATCGCGTCGCGCAGCGACAGCTGACCGCCGATGACGTTGCCCCAGGTGGGGCTGGTGGCGTCCTCCTGGTCGGCCAGCCACACGCGGGCGCCGGAGTTGAGGGCGTTGATGGTCATCTTGGGGTCGGTGGGGCCGGTGATCTCCACGCGGCGGTCCTCCAGGCCGGGGCCGGCACCGGCGACGCGCCAGTCGGCGTCCTCGCGGATGTGCGCGGTGTCCTCGCGGAAGCGGGGGTCGTGGCCGTTGCCGATCTCGAAGCGGCGGCGCATCCGGTCGGCGAGGCGGTCGAGGCGGCGCCCGGCGAAGCGGTGGTGCAGCTCCGTGAGGAACGCCAGGGCATCCGGCGTCAGGATCTCGTCGAACCGGTCGTTCAGGGGCCCGGTGATGCGCAGCGCGGGACCGAGCTCGGGTCGGGCGGATGCGACGGTGTCGACGATCCTGATCTGGTCGGTCTGTGCGGCAGTGGCGATGCTCATGATCTGTCTCCTCCGTGAGATGGGATGCCGGGTGGCTTGTCATCCACTGTGGGTGAAGATTCAGGTGCCAACTGACCATTTCTGGGGAGAAGTTTTCTGGAATTTCTGTTTCTGTGACACACTTGCCCCCATGGCCAGCACGGATGCCCCAGAAGAGTCCGACGCCCTCACGATCGGGCGGCGGATCAGACAGCTCCGCACCGCGCAGGGGATGACTCTCGAGGAGCTCGCGACGCGCATCGACCGCGCGCCCAGCCAGGTCTCGATGTTCGAGACCGGGAAGCGCGAGCCCAAGCTCACCCTGCTGCAGTCGATCGCCCGCGCCCTGGGCACGACGATCGACGCGCTGCTCGAGGGTGAGCCGCTGGATGAGCGCAGCACGATGGAGATCGCGCTGGAGCGCGCGATGAAGGGCCAGACGTTCCAGGCGCTCGGCATCCCCTCCTTCCGCATCGGCAAGTCGATGCCCGATCAGGCGCTGGCCGCGATGCTCGCCCTGCACGGCGAGATCGAGCGGCTGCGCGACGAACGGGCCGCCACCCCCGAGGAGGCGCGGCGGGCCAATGTCGAGCTGCGGCACCTCATGCGCAGTCAGGACAACTACTTCGCGGATCTGGAGGCCCAGGCGGCCGACATCCTCGCGGCGGTGGGGCATCCCGGCGGGCCGATCACGCAGCGCACGGCATCCGAGATCGCCGCGCATCTCGGCTTCACGCTGCACTACGCGAACGATCTGCCGCAGACGACCCGCAGCGTCGCCGACCTCGCGCACGGCCGGCTGTACCTCTCCGGCAACGTGCAGGCCAAGGGCGACGCCCGCACCGCCGTGCTGCAGGCGCTGTCCAGTCGCATCCTGGGCCATGGCGAACCCCGAAGCTACGCCGAGTTCCTGCGGCAGCGCGTGGAGACCAACTACCTCACCGGGGCGATCCTCGTGCCCGAGTCGCACGTCGTCCCCGTGCTGCAGGAGGCGAAGTCCCGTCGTGCGATCTCGGTCGAGGATCTGCGCGACGCCTACTCCGTGTCTTACGAGACGGCCGCGCACCGCTTCACGAACCTCGCGACGCGGCATCTGGACATCCCCGTGCACTTCCTCAAGGTGCACGAGTCCGGCACGATCACCAAGGCGTACGAGAACGACGATGTGAACTTCCCCACCGACCGCCTGGGCGCGATCGAGGGGCAGATGTGCTGCCGGCGCTGGACCAGCCGCGAGGTGTTCGAGGTGGAGGACCGCTTCAACCCGTACTACCAGTACACAGACACCGGCAACGGCACCTACTGGTGCACGGCCCGGGTCGAGCCCTCCAGCGAGGGGCTGCACTCGGTGAGCGTGGGCGTGCGCTTCGACGACACGAAGTGGTTCGTCGGCCGCGACACGACCAATCGGGGCGTCTCGAAGCACTCCGTCGAGGTGTGCTGCCGTCGTGCGCCCGCCGAGCTCGAGGAGCGCTGGCGCGAGCAGTCCTGGCCGAACGTGCGCACCCCGCGCACCCTGCTGGCGACGCTGCCGACCGGCTCGTTCCCCGGCGTCGACACGACCGACGTGTACGAGTTCCTCGAGGCGCACGCCCCGCGCTGATCGTCAGACGCGTCGCGCACCGATGGCGCCCAGTAGGGCGTCGAGCCCGAACTCGAACGCCTCGTCGACGTCGCCGCCGAGACGGAAGGCGCCGGCCTGCTCCATGGTGCAGAAGCCGAAGATCCAGGCGGTGAAGGTGCGTGCTGCCGGGAGGGGGTCTCCGGGGACGGCGGCGGCGATCGCGGTCATCAGCGCGGTGAGCAGCGGCTCGGCGGATGCCGGAGTCGGGCCGGCCTGTGCGGAGGGCGCGGCGAAGATCAGCGCCGAGACGCGCGGCGCGCGGGCGGCGTAGGCGCGCAGCGTGCGCGCGAGGATCGTGAGCGTGCCGGCGGAATCGTGCGCCGGAAGCTCGGAGATGTCGGTCACGAGCTCGCGCACGGCGTCGTCCGCGGCCAGCCGCAGCAGATCGTGCCGGTGGGCGGCCCGCTTGTACAGGCTCGGCGTGCGCATGCCGACGGCGGACGCCACCGAGCTCATCGTGACGGCGTCGATGCCGTCACGCTCGGCGATCTCGCGGATGGCGTGCACCAGGCGCTCCTGGCTCACGCGCAGCGGTGCGGGCATGCGGCCTCCCCTGTCCTCGTCCTTCGATCATAAGGCTATTGACATTAGCCATCAAGGCTACGTAATGTAGCCAACATGAACGCACAGCTCATCCGAATCGGCGACGACCTGGTCGCCATGCACGCGATCTCGACCGACCAGGGCATCACGCTCATCGACGCCGGACTGCCCGGCGACCGCCGCGCCCTGCAGAAGGCGCTCCGGGATGCGGGCCACGACGTCGCCGACATCCGCGGCGTCGTGCTGACCCATGGCGACAGCGACCACATCGGCATCGCGGAGTGGCTGCGTGCCGAGCACGGCGTGCCGGTGCACGTGCACGAGGCGGATGCCGCGCGGGCCAGGGGAGAGGAGAAGTCCCATGCCGCGGGTGGCGCGTGGCGGCTCGGCGCCACCATCCGCTTCCTCGCGACCGGCATCCGCCGCGGCGCGCTGCGCACGCGTCATCTGGGTGAGGTCCGCACCTTCCGCGACGGCGACGTGCTCGACCTGCCTGGTCGCCCCGAGATCATCGGCCTGCCCGGCCACTCGGCAGGATCGGTCGCCATCCGCGTTCCCGCGGCGGATGCCGTCTTCCTCGGCGACGCCGTGACCACGCGCAATGTGCTCACGGGCGTGCAGGCGGTGGCGCTCGGGCCGTTCAGCGATGAGCCGGACCAGACTCCGGCGAGCCTCAAGCGGCTGCGCGGGCTTCCCGAGCGCCGGATGCTGCCGGGCCACGGTCCGGAGTTCAGTGGCACCGCCGATCAGCTGATCGCGGCGCTCGCCGGCTGATCGCGGCGGCCTGGTCAGGCGGCGGGCGTGACGATCCTCAACCCGTCGAAGCGCCGGAAGTCGCGGTCGAACGTCGCCACCGGGCAGGCATAGCCCAGCGCCACCGAGGCGATGTACGCGTCGGGGACGAGATTCCCCGTCGCCTGCGACTCCTGGCAGAGCGCGATCAACCGGGTCGCGCTCTCGGCGAGCGGTGCGGCGGTCAGATACGCCGGCGCGCCGACGACATCCTGGATGAAGGACGCGGTCTCGTCGAGCGATGAGGGCTGGGCGAAGGCGCCCTTGAGGGTCACGATGCGCACGAAGCCGGTCCAGACGGCATCCGGGACCACCACATCGTCGTACCCGCCCAGCAGCGCGGCGAGCCACGGGTGCGCGACCGCGTGCTGAGGGTGATCCTGCCGGAATGCTGCGACGAGCACGTTGACGTCGAGGACGATCATGCGACGTCGGTGCCCATCGCCTCGTACAATCCGCGGTTCGTCGTGAGGTCGACGCCGGGGAGCGCACCGCCGGATGCGGACGACACGGTGAGGCGGACCGACTGCCGCGAGGCGGGTCCGGATGCCAGGTCGCGGCGGAGTGCTTCCTCGACGTAGGCGCCCAGCGTCATGCCGGCAGCCTGCGCGCGCCTCTTGGCCTGCTCTAGCAGGTCATCGTCGATGGCAAGAGTGGTGCGCATGATGTGGAGTCTACTGCATCACCTGCATCACGGACTGGTCTGCGTTCAGTCACGCTGCCCGCAGCACGGCCCACAGCTCGGCCCGCGCGGGGAACGACGACAGGTCGGAGCCCAGCAGCCCGGCGGCCTGCGCGATGCGCGTGCGCAGCGTGTGGCGGTGGATGCCGAGGGCAGCGGCGGTCCGCTCGCTGTGGGCGTCGTGCTCCAGCCAGACCCGCAGAGTGAGCTCCAGTTCGCCGCCGGTCTCCTGGTCGTGACGGCGCAGCGGGGCCAGGCGCGTGCGGGCGAGCAGCCGCGTCTCCTCGCTGCCCAGAGTGTCGAGCACGCCGCCGGAGGTGGCATCCGCGTACCGGGTGACCCCGCTCCCCCCGCGGCGCAGCGCGGTGAGTGCCTGCGCGTGCGCCTGCGAGAACCCGCTGTACTCCCCGGCTCCGGAGATCCCGATCCGGATGCCGAGCCGGCCGGCGACCTCGTCGAACTCGGCGGCGTCCGCGGCGGAGACGCAGATCGTCACGCCATCCGGGTCCTCGGCCACGAAGGAGGCGACCCCGGCATCCGTCCGCCGCCTCTCCCACCAGTCGATCAGGGCACCGGCGCGCGGCGTCTCGGCGACGGCCAGCACGATAGGGGCCGCCGGAAGGGAGCCGAGCACGCGTCGCGCCAGCGTCGGGTCGTCCTCCTGCAGCGAGGCCAGCAGCTGCGTGTGCATCCGGCGGCGAGCCCTGGACATCTGCTCGTTCTGCTCCAGCGCGAGTCCCGCCATCGCGATCACGGAGGTGATGACCGCGCGGGTCTCGGCGTCCAGCGCCGCCGCCTCGATCGCGATCACACCGCGCAGCTGGCCGGTGCGCCCCAGGGTGAACAGCGTGAAGGCGCCGTCGGGATCCTCGATCGTCCGGCTGGCCGCACCGCCGCGGACCAGCAGCTCGGCGGCTCCGGCGGCGACGGCATCCGCTCCCGATCCGAGCGCGGCCGGATGCTCGTGACTCAGCGCGCCCGTCGCGTCGTACATCCCCACCCAGCAGCCGAGCCGTCGCGACAGCTCGGACAGCGTCGACTCCAGCCCGTGCGGGCGGAGCGCGGCGATCGCGAGCGCGCGCTGCGCCTCGAGCGCCCAGGTGCGCCGGGCGTACGCGGCGGCCGCGATGGATTCGGCATGCGCGCGGGCGATCGCGAGGAACGGGATGTCGTAGGGGACCTCGAACAGTGCGAGCCCGGCGTGCGCGCACGCGGCGATGAGCTCGTCGGGCACGCCGACGCGGTGCACGCCGGAGCCGAACCCCAGCGCCAGCACGCCGCGGTGGACCAGGCGTGCGACGTACGCGGCGGCGCCCTCGGCGTCCTCCTCGGCGAGCTGCATGCCGGTGGTCAGCAGCACCAGGTCCTCGGCGAGGAACGGCGTGGGGTCCACCAGATCGGAGTTGTGCACCCAGCGAACGGGCTGCTCCAGGGCGCCGTCGACCAGCTCCGACTCGTCGGACACCAGGTGCAGCCCGAGGTCGCGCCGGCCGAGCAGGGTGCGCAGGGTCGGTGCGGCGGCGGGTTCCATGGCATCTCCAGGATGTACGAAGCGGCGAAATGCTCAGCAGTATTGTACGGGTAGGCGAATGCATCCGCGTGCGGCCGGACGTAGCCTCGCCTCATGACACTCATCGACGAGACCTCCACGATCCCCGCCGGCGGACCCACCCTCGAGCAGGTCCGTCGCGTCGTCACCGAACTCCCCGGGCCCCGCTCGGCCGCGATCCTCGCCCGCAAGGCGGATGCCGTCGCAGGCGGCGTCTCCACGTCCATGCCGGTCGCCGTCGTGGCCGCGGGTGGCGGAGTGGTCCTCGACGCGGACGGCAACTCGCTCATCGACCTAGGCTCCGGCATCGCCGTGACCAGCGTCGGCAACGCACACCCCAAGGTCGCCGCGGCAGTCGCAGCCCAGGCAGCGCAGTTCACCCACACCTGCTTCATGATCTCGCCCTACGAGTCCTACATCGAGGTGGCCGAGGCGCTGAACCGCCTGACCCCCGGCGACTTCGCCAAGAAGACGGCGCTTTTCAACTCCGGCGCCGAGGCCGTCGAGAACGCGATCAAGATCGCCCGCAAGCACACCGGACGCCAGGCCGTCGTCGCCTTCGACCACGGCTACCACGGCCGCACCAACCTCACGATGGCGCTGACCGCGAAGTCGATGCCGTACAAGTCCGGTTTCGGGCCGTTCGCGCCCGAGGTCTACCGCGTGCCCGCTTCGTACCCCTACCGCGACGGCCTGTCCGGCGCCGAGGCCGCCAAGCGCGCCATCACGCTCATCGAGAAGCAGGTCGGCGCCGACAACCTGGCCGCCGTCATCATCGAGCCCATCCAGGGCGAGGGCGGCTTCATCGTCCCCGCCGACGGGTTCCTCGAGGCGATCGTCGAGTGGAGCCGCGCCAACGGCGTCGTCTTCATCGCCGACGAGGTGCAGACCGGCTTCGCCCGCACCGGCGCCATGTTCGCCAGCGAGATCTTCGGCATCGAGCCCGACCTCATCACCACCGCCAAGGGCATCGCCGCCGGTCTCCCGCTCGCCGGCGTCACCGGCCGTGCCGAGATCATGGACGCGGCGCACGCTGGTGGCCTGGGCGGCACCTACGGCGGCAACCCCGTCGCCTGCGCCGCAGCACTGGCAGCGATCGACGCCTTCGAGAACGAGGGCCTCGTCGAGCGAGCGCAGCAGATCGGCAGCATCCTGCGCGACCGCCTCGAGGCCATCAAGGCGACCGACCCGCGCATCGGCGACGTCCGCGGCCACGGCGCGATGATGGCCGCCGAGTTCGTCAACCCCGAGACGGGGGAGCCGGATGCCGCGCTCACCGGCGCCGTCGCCAAGGCCTGCACCGCCGAGGGCGTCATCGTCCTGACCTGCGGCACCTTCGGCAACGTCATCCGCTTCCTGCCGCCTCTGTCGATCGGCGACGAGCTGCTGAACGACGGTCTGGACGTCGTCGCGGCCGCGCTCGCGAACGCCCAGGGCAACTGAGACCGCCGGCCGCGATCCTGGTCGGGGGATCAGGGATCGCGGCCGGCAGCACCTTCACACCTCACCCTCTGCATCAAAGGAGATCGCTCATGAGCGAGCACGAGATCAGCCGCGACGTCGTCATCATCGGAGCCGGCGCCGCCGGCCTCACCGCAGCCAACGAGCTGCGCAGGGCGGGCCTCTCCGTCGCCGTGCTGGAGGCGCGCGACCGCGTCGGCGGCCGGCTGTGGACCGACGTCATCGACGGCGCCATGCTCGAGCTCGGCGGCCAGTGGATCTCGCCGGATCAGGACGCCCTCAAGCAGACGGTCGAGGAGCTCGGCCTGGAGACCTTCAGCCGCTACCGCGAGGGTGACAGCGTGTATGTCGGCCCCGACGGAGTCGTGCACCGCTTCACCGGCGAGATGTTCCCCGTGTCGCCCTCGACCGAGAAGGTCATCGCCGAGGTCACCGAGCGTCTCGACGCGATGGTCGCCGAGATCGACCCCGACCGCCCCTGGGAGCACCCGAACGCGGCGGAGTGGGACAGCATCACCTGGGACGCCTGGCTGCGCACGCAGACCGACGACGATGAGGCGATCCGCAACCTCGCCTTCGCCACGGGCTCGGCCATGCTCACCAAGCCGACGCACGCGTTCTCGCTGCTGCAGTCGCTGCTGATGGCGGCATCCGCGGGCTCCTACTCGAACCTCGTCGACGCCGACTTCATCCTCGACAAGCGCGTCGTCGGAGGCCTGCAGCAGGTTCCGCTGCTGCTCGCCGAGCGCCTCGGTGACGACGTGCTGCTGGGGCAGCCGGTCCGCAGCCTGGAGTGGTCCGACCCCTCGTCGGGTTCGGGGACCGGCGGCGTCGTCGCCGTCACCGACAAGACCACCGTGCGCGCGCGCTTCGCGATCCTCGCGCACGCCCCGGTGCTCTACAACCGGATCTCGTTCGTTCCGCCGCTGCCGCGTCGCCAGCATCAGCTGCACCAGCATCTGTCGATGGGCTTCGTCATCAAGGTGCACGCGGTGTACGACCGTCCGTTCTGGCGCGAGCAGGGCCTCAGCGGCACCGCGTTCAGCCCGTACGAGCTCTCGCACGAGGCCTACGACAACACCAACCACGGCGATGAGCGCGGCACGCTGGTCGGCTTCGTCAGCGACCGCAACGCCGACGACCTGTTCGCGCTGAGCGCCGAGGAGCGCAAGGAGCGCATCCTCGAGTCGCTGTCGCACTACTACGGCCCCGAGGCGAAGAACCCGGTCGTCTACTACGAGAGCGACTGGGGCACCGAGGAGTGGACCCGAGGCGCCTACGCCGCCAGCTTCGACATG
>Ga0308161_1003492_pt1 | contig 15284 bp, 10 predicted proteins | sample PhyFR2_FD_201034 | JGI IMG/M metagenome (GOLD analysis project Ga0308161, IMG submission 201034) | Phyllosphere microbial communities from UC Gill Tract Community Farm, Albany, California, United States - DLSLF.R2 | ecosystem: Host-associated > Plants > Phyllosphere > Unclassified | place: USA...
GCGTCACGCTCAGCCAGCCGGTTTACCGACTGGTCGACCTGGCGCCGGACGACGGCATCGCGCCCTCGCTGGGCTGGAGCGGCAATGCGGCGCTGGCCTACGCCAGCGTCTACGATCAGGAAGGGAATGAGATCGCGAATTCCGCCGTCGACGGTTTTGGCGCGGCCGGATTCGACAACGCCTATGCCGCCGCGCGGGCAAATACGGACGGCAACTCGGCCAGCGTGCTGCTGGCGCTGTACAGCGGCTATGGTTACGCCAGCGCCAACCGCAGCTTCAACTTCACGCTGTCTCCGCATACCCAGGTCATCTTCAATGTCGATGCCGGCTTGTGGGCGAGCCCCGAAGCGCCCGGACAATCCGGGCTGACGGCGCTGGCGGAACTCTATGGCTCGCTGCACGGGGTCGGCAACGGCGACTGGACGTTCGCCACGCGCGCCCAGCTCGATCAAGGCAGCCAGCAGGGCACGCTGTCGGTTTCGGCGATCTCCGGGGACGCCTGGATCGACGGTTATCTGGCCTTCAATGCCTATGCGGTCGCGGAATCGCATGCGCTGCCGGTGCCGGAGCCGGCGACGTCCCTGATGCTGCTGGCCGGGATCGGGTTGATCGGCCTTGTACGGCGGCGGTAGCGTGGGCACGGGGTGCCCACCCTACGCTTGGTGGCGCATTCTTTAATGTGCCTCCTCCCAGTTCATCCCAACCCCGGTTTCGGCCACCAGCGGCACCTTCAACGTGGCGACGCCCGCCATCAGTTCCGGCAGCTTCTGCTTGACCAATTCCAGTTCGGCTTCCGGCACGTCCAGCACCAGTTCGTCGTGCACCTGCATGATCATGCGGGTGCCGAGCTTTTCCTGCTCGATCCAGTCCTGCACCGCGATCATGGCCAGCTTGATCAGGTCTGCCGCCGTGCCCTGCATCGGCGCGTTGATCGCCGCGCGTTCGGCGCCGGCGCGGCGTGGGCCGTTCGGTGAATTGATCTCCGGGAGCCACAGGCGGCGGCCGAACACGGTCTCGACGTAGCCGCGGGCCTTCGCCTGCAGGCGGGTCTCGTCCATGTACTGCTTGACCCCGGCGAAGCGCTGGAAGTAGCGCTCGATGTAGTTGCTGGCGGCGCTGCGTTCAATCCCTAAATTCTGCGCCAGGCCGAACGCGCTCATGCCGTAGATCAGGCCGAAGTTGATGACCTTCGCATAGCGGCGCTGCTCACTCTCGACCTCTTCCGGTGCGATGCCGAAGATCTCGGCGGCGGTGGCGCGGTGGATGTCCTCGCCCTGGGCGAACGCGCGCAGCATCGCTTCGTCGCCCGAGATGTGGGCCATGATGCGCAGCTCGATCTGCGAGTAGTCGGCCGAGACCAGCACGCTGCCCGGGTTGGGGATGAAGGCTTCGCGGATGCGGCGGCCTTCGGCATTCCGCACCGGGATGTTCTGCAGGTTCGGATCGTTCGAGGCCAGACGGCCGGTGATCGCCACCGCCTGCGCATAGTTGGTGTGCACGCGGCCGGTGTTCGGGTTGACCATCTTCGGCAGCTTGTCGGTATAGGTCGACTTCAGCTTCGACAGGCCGCGGTGCTCGAGCAGGATCTTCGGCAGCGGGTAGTCCTCGGCCAGCTTCTGCAGCACTTCTTCGTCGGTGGACGGCGCGCCGGTGGCGGTCTTCTTGATCACCGGAAGCTGGAGCTTGCCGAAGAAGATCTCGCCGATCTGCTTGGGCGAACCGAGATTGAACGGGCCGCCGGCCAGTTCGTAAGCCTGCTGCTCGAGTTCGGCGATGCGCACGGCCAGCTCGTTCGACTGCGCGGCCAGCTTGTCGGCGTCGATCAGCACGCCGTTGCGCTCGATCTTCTGCAGCACCACGGAGGTCGGCAGCTCGATCTTGCGGTAGATGAAGTTCAGGCCCTCGTCGCTTTCGACGTGGCCGATCATGGTCTGGTGCAGGCGCAGCGTGATGTCGGAATCCTCGGCCGCGTATTCGGTCGCGCGTCCGAGCTCGACCTGGTCGAAGCAGATCTGGCTGGCGCCCTTGCCGCACACGTCGACGAAGGGAATCGTGGTGTAGCCCAGGTGGCGCATGGCCATGGTGTCCATGTCGTGCGGCTTGTGCGACTCGAACACGTAGGACTGCAGCAGCGTATCGTGGACGATGCCGCGCAGTTTGATGCCGTGGTTCTCGAAGATGTGGCTGTCGTACTTCAGGTTCTGGCCCAGCTTCGGCTTGTCCGGATTTTCCAGCCAAGGCTGCATGCGCGCCAATACTTCTTCGCGGTTCAGCTGCTCGGGCACCCCGGCGTAGCGGTGCGCCAGCGGGATGTAGGCGCCCTTGCCTGCTTCGACCGACAGCGAAATGCCGACCATCTCGGCCGTCATCGGGTCGAGCGAGGTCGTTTCGGTGTCGACCGAGGTCAGCTCGGCCTTGTCGATCAGGGCCAGCCAGCGTTCCAGCTGTTCCTGCGTGGTGACGGTCTCGTATTCGCCCTTGATGATGGGCATATCGGGCTGGGTGGCGCCTACCGCACCTTCCGGCGAATTGAACAGCGGAGCCTGGGCCGGCTGGGTGCCGGGCGTGACGAAGCGGCCCGGGTTGCCGCTGTTCGGTCCCAGTTCGCGCAGCATGGTCTTGAAGCCGTAGCGCTGGAAGAAGTCGCGCAGCGCGTCCTTGTCTTCCGGACGGCCGACCAGCGATTCCTCGATCGACACCAGGTGGTTCGTCAGGTCGCAGTCGGTCTTCACGGTGATCAGTTCGCGGCCCTTCGGCAGCCATTCGAGGGCTGCCTTCAGGTTGGCGCCGACCGCGCCGCCGATAGTGTGGGCGTTCTCGATCACGCCGTCGAGCGAGCCGTGCAGGGTCAGCCATTTGACGGCCGTCTTCGGGCCGCATTTGCTCACGCCGGGGACGTTGTCGACGGTGTCGCCGATCAGGGTCAGGTAGTCGATGATGCGATTCGGCGGCACGCCGAACTTGGCGAGCACGCCGGCTTCGTCGAGCTTCTCGTTGCTCATCGTATTGATCAGCATGACCTTGTCGTTGACCAGCTGGGCCAGGTCCTTGTCGCCGGTCGAAACCACGGTGTTCATGCCGCGCGCGGTGGCCTGGGCTGCCAGGGTGCCGATCACGTCGTCGGCCTCGACGCCTTCGACCATCAGGATCGGCCAGCCCATGTGGCGCACCACTTCGTGGATCGGCTCGATCTGCTTGCCCAGGTCTTCCGGCATCGAGGCGCGGGTGGCCTTGTATTCGGGGTAGAGATCGTCGCGGAAGGTCTTGCCCTTGGCGTCGAACACGCAGGCGATGTAGGCGGCCGGGAAGTCGGCGCGCAGGCGGCGCAGCATGTTGACCATGCCGTGCATCGCACCGGTCGGGTGGCCGTCGGGGCTGCGCAGGTCGGGCAGCGCGTGGAAGGCGCGGTACAGGTAGCTGGAGCCGTCAACGAGAAGCAGGGTATTGTCCATGTAGGGTCGCAAAAAGCAAAAGTGGGGCCATGCCGGGCATGGCGAATCGTCGTCATTATCGCAGAATCGGGAGTGCTCCCTATATGAGGCCGCTTCGCACTTTTCACACGCTTTTTACTGGTGGGCAGCGCTGTTTGTTACAATGAACTAAACGACAAAGGTGACCACCATGCCCCGCATTACCTCCCGCCTGCCCCTCCTTGCTGTGCTCCTGGCCGCGCTGGCCGGATTTGCGTCGGCCCAGCAGTCGACCCCGCAATCGAACCAGAACCAGGCACCGCCCAAGCTCGAGCGCGTGGAACCGGGCAGTGACGTCCCTGCCACCAACATCCCATCGCGCACCCGCACCCAGATCAAGGAAACGCGCGACGGCGGCCAGGTGACCGAGGTCGAAGTCAACAGCAGCGGCAGCCATTACTACATGAAGCCCAACACGCCGCCGGGCAATGCCGTACCGGGCAGCGCCACCGGCAACTCGATCCGCGCGCCGCAATGGAAGGTGGGCGAGTTCGACCTGTCGGGCAAGCGCAAGGCCGCCAGCGAAAACGGGACCAACGCTCCGGCCGCGGCGGACGTACCGCCGCCGCCGGCACTGCCGCCCGGCACCCCCGACAAAAAATAAGACCGAACAAGACCGGCCGCCCGCTATCGGCGCGGCCGTAACCGCGACCAAAACATTCCTGAACGATGGCAGTTTTCACCTCGGTCACACTGGACGACCTGAGCCAGTGGATCAAGCAGTTTCCTCTCGGTAAAGCGCTGGCGCTCAAAGGCATCGCCAGCGGCATCGAAAACAGCAACTTTTTCCTCACGACCGAGCGCGGCGAATTCGTCCTGACGATTTTCGAGAACCTCGGTTTCGAACAACTGCCCTTCTATGTCCAGCTGATGCGCCACCTGGCCGAGCGCGATGTGCCGGTGCCGGCGCCGGTGCCGACGCACGCGGGCGAACTGGTGGTGGCGCTGGCCGGCAAGCCGGCCATCATCGTCAGCAAGCTCGACGGCAGTTCGCAGATGGATCCCCAGCCCGTGCATTGCGCCGAAGTCGGCAGCATGCTGGCCAGGATGCACCTGGCGGGCCGGGATTTTCCGCTGCACCAGCCGAATCTGCGCGGTCTGGCCTGGTGGGTCGAGACCGTGCCCAAGGTCCTGCCCTTCCTCGATGCCGATAAAGCCGCGCTGCTGGCATCGGAACTCGCCTTCCAGCGCGACTTCGCCGCCGGCCCTGTCTACGCCCAGCTGGCGCAGGGTCCGGTGCACGCCGACCTGTTCCGCAACAACGTGATGTTCGTCGGCGAGCGCCTGAGCGGCTGCTTCGACTTTTATTTTGCCGGCTGGGACAGCTGGCTGTTCGACGTCGCCGTCACCGTCAACGACTGGTGCATCGACCTCGACAGCGGCCGTCTCGACCAGGACCGCGTGCTGGCGCTGACCCGCGCCTACCACGCGGCCCGTCCGTTCACCGCGGCCGAAGCCGAGGCCTGGCAGACGATGCTGCGCGCCGCGGCCTTGCGCTTCTGGCTGTCGCGCCTGTACGATTTCTACTGTCCGCGCGAAGCCGAAATGCTGACGCCGCACGACCCGACCCACTTCGAACGCGTGCTGCGCGAGCGCATCGCGGTTCCCGCGCCTGGTATCCAAGCATGAATAACCTGCCCGCCCGTACTGGCTGGGATTGGCTGAAGCAAGGCACCAGCCTGTTTCGCAAGCAGCCGGCCGCCCTCACCACCATCCTGTTTGCCAGCATCGTGTGCAGCATCGGCCTGTCGATCCTGCCCATCATCGGCACCGTGCTGAGCCCGCTCCTGATCCCCTCGTTCTCGATGGCCTTCATGCAGGCCTGCCTGATGATCGAAAACGGCGACCGCGTGACGCCCGGCGTACTGCTGACGGGCTTCAGGCGACCGGCGCTGGGCGCGCTGTGCAAGGTCGGCACGATCTACCTGGTCGTCGGCCTGGTCGAGATGCTGGTCGTGGTGATGATGCTGGGGCCGGAATTCTTCGAAAAGGTCGCCGAACGGCAGGCCAATCCGAACGATGCGGCGGCCCTGCTGTCGACGGAGATCGGGGTCTTCATGCTGATCGCGCTGATCAACCTGGTGATGCTGGTGACGCTGTACTTTGCGGCGCCGCTGACCTACTGGAAGCACATGAAGACCGGCAAGGCCGTGTTCTACAGCTTCTTCGCGGTGGTGCGCTCGGCACGCGTGTTCCTGGTGCTGCTGCTGGCCTGGTTTGCCGCCTTCTTCGTGATCGCCTCGCTGATGAGCATCGTGTTCGGACCAGGCACGCTCGGCCGCATCCTGCTGACCTGGCTGGTGTTCCTGTTCATGCTGCTGCTGCAGTGCTCGATGTATGCGGGTTATCGCACCATTTTCGGCAAGCCGAACGATAAGGAACCAGCGGCAGCGTAAGTGGGTGCGTGGGCACGGGGTGCCCACCCTACACGTTCCGCCATCCGTAGGGTGGGCACCCCGTGCCCACGCCAAGCTTACCTTGCCACCTTCTCCAGCTTGGCCACCGACAGGTCCAGCATCTTCATCCCCGCCCCGCCAAAATTGATCAGCGCACGCGGGCTGCCGGCGCCACCCTCGATGTTGACGATCACGCCCTCACCGAAGCGCGCGTGCGACACCTGCTCGCCGATGCGCCAGCCGATACCCTTGTCGCTGGAAGACTTCTGCGCGATCTGCTTGGCGATCTGATTGTCGCTGCCGCCGTCGCGGAAATTGGCGTCGTCCCAGGCGGTGGTCGACTTGCGGCCGGCAAACCAGTTGGTCTGCACGCGCGGCGACAGCCATTTCAGCGACTCTTCCGGCAGCTCGTCGAAGAAGCGCGACTTCATGTTGAAGCGGGTCTGGCCGTGCAGCATGCGCTGCTGCGTAAAGCTCATGTACAGGCGCTTGCGCGCACGCGTGATCGCCACGTACATCAGGCGCCGCTCTTCGTCCACGCCATCCAGTTCGCGCGAGCTGCTCTCGTGCGGGAACAGGCCTTCTTCGAGACCGGTGATGAACACGGCATCGAATTCCAGGCCCTTGGCCGAGTGCACCGTCATCAGCTGCATGGCGTCCTGCCCGGCCTGGGCCTGGGCGTCGCCCGCTTCCAGCGAGGCGTGGGCCAGGAATGCCGACAGCGGCGACATCACGGTCGCCAGCGGCGCGTCGGCGTCCAGCACCTCGATGCCATCGACGTTGACGATCGCCTGGCCACTGCTGGCCTGCGCCTGCGGGCCGAGGTGGGCCGGCGTGTGCGTGCCGAAGCCCTCTTCCTGCACGAAGTGGGTGGCGGCGCTGACCATCTGCTCCAAGTTCTCGATGCGCTCCGCGCCTTCCTTTTCCTTCTCGTAGTAAGCCAGCAGCGTACTGCGCTCGATGACTACTTTCACCATTTCCGGCAGCGGCAGCTGCTGGGTCTCGAAGCGTGCGCTTTCGATCAGCTTGACGAAATTGGCCAGCGCGCTGCCGGCCTTGCCGGTCATGTGCGGCACCGCCGCGTACAGCGACACGCCATAGCTGTCGGCCGCCATCTGCAGCTGCTCGATCGAGCGCGCGCCGATGCCGCGGGTCGGGAAGTTCACCACGCGCAGGAAGGCCGAGTCGTTGTGCGGGTTGTCCATCAGCTGCAGGTAGGCGATCGCGTGCTTGACCTCGGCGCGCTGGAAGTAGCGCAGGCCGCCGTACACGGTGTACGGAATGCCGGCCGCGAACAGCGCGTGCTCGATCACGCGGCTCTGCGCGTTCGAGCGGTACAGGATCGCGATTTCGCTGCGCGGCATGCCCTCGCCCATCAGGCTCTTGGCTTCTTCGATGATCCACTGCGCCTCTTCCAGGTCGGACGAGGCTTCGTAGATGCGGACCGGCTCGCCCTGGCCGGCATCGGTGCGCAGGTTCTTGCCCAGGCGCTGCTTGTTGTTGGCGATCAGGAAGTTGGCGGTATCGAGGATGTGGCCGTGCGAGCGGTAGTTCTGCTCCAGCTTGATCAGGTTCTTCACCTCGAAATCGCGCTCGAAGGCCTGCATGTTGCCGACGTTGGCGCCACGGAAGGCGTAGATGCTCTGGTCGTCGTCGCCCACTGCGAAGATCGCACCGCCGGCCGGCTCGTTGTGCCCGGCCAGCAACTTCAGCAGGTTGTACTGCAGGTCGTTCGTATCCTGGAACTCGTCGACCAGGATGTGGCGGAAACGCATCTGGTAATGCTGGCGCAGCGGGTGATTGCGCTGCAGCAGCTCGTAGGCGCGCAGCAGCAGCTCGGCGAAGTCGACCACGCCCTCGCGCTGGCACTGCTGGTCGTAGGCGTCGTAGAGCTCGACCATGCGTCGCTGCACGTGGTCGTAGGCCTCGCAATCGGCGGCGCGGCGGCCGTTGTCCTTGGCGTTGTTGATGAAGTACATCAGGTCTTTGGCCGGGTACTTCTCGTCATCGACATTCAGCGCCTTCAGCATGCGCTTGATCATCGACAGCTGGTCCTGCGAATCCAGGATCTGGAAGGTCTGCGGCAGCGCGGCGTCGCGGTGGTGGGTCCGCAACAGGCGGTTGCACAGGCCGTGGAAGGTACCGATCCACATGCCGCGCGTGTTGATCGGCAACATCGACGACAGACGCGTCAGCATTTCCTTCGCCGCCTTGTTCGTAAACGTCACCGCCATGATGCCGGCCGGCGAGACCTGGCTGGTCTGGATCAACCAGGCGATCCGGGTGGTCAGCACGCGGGTCTTGCCCGAGCCGGCGCCGGCCAGGATCAGGGCGCTCTGGGCAGGCAAGGTGACGGCGGCGAGCTGTTCGGGATTCAGATTGTCGAGGAGATTCATGCGGGCATTATAAACGGCGCGATGCACCGAAGGCGGCTTTCGACCGCAAATTTACTGGTTATATATACAGTATCACAACAGTTGCCCCACGGCTCGCGAGCGCCATGCAAACCGTACTTATCGTAAGTTGAACGCAGATGTGTTCTCAAGGCGGCCGATCGCCCTGTGGCATTGCCGCGGGTACGGGCCGGATTTTTCTATGTCGCAATGGAGTTCTACTTGTAATAAGGAGGCAACAATGCTGAATCGCGTCGTTACTGTGGCCGCACTTGCGGTCGGCGGCATGATGCTGTCGAAAAAAATGAAGAACCGTGCGTCGGGCATGGATTCGTCGATCGTCGAAACCATCGAGATCAACGTGCCGGTCCGCACCGCTTACAACCAGTGGACCCAGTTCGAAGACTTCCCGCAGTTCATGGCCAGCGTCAAAGAAATCCGCCAGCTGGACGACAAGCACCTGCACTGGAAAGCCAATGTCGCCGGTGAAGACAAAGAGTGGGACGTCGAGATCACCGAGCAGATCCCGGACAAGCGCATCGCCTGGCAAAGCACGACCGGCGTGCCGAACGGCGGTGTCGCGACCTTCCACAAGATCTCCGACAACGTCTGCCGCGTGACCGTCCAGATGGATTACCAGCCGGAAGGCGCGCTGGAACAGCTGGGCGACGCCTTCGGCGCCGTGCGCATGGAACTGCGCGGCAACCTGCAGAAGTTCAAGGAAATGCTGGAATCGCGCGGCAAGGAAAGCGGTGGCTGGCGCGGTAGTATTGCCCAGCACTGATTTCACTCGGTGTGCGTGAAGAGCCCAGAAGTTGGCATCCAACTTCTGGGTTCAGCTTAAAGAAACTACTTTTTCAACAGCTTCCACCTGAATGTGGCTCGCCCGTTTTCAAGTTGAAGCCAAGGAAGCACATATACCCATCGCTGGGCATATACGAACACCAGACTTCGCCTTTACTTCTCATCCTTTCGCCTTCTTCCAGACTACAGCTTACCCCTTTCACATCCGGTCCAATCGACTCGAATATTTCTTTTGCAGCTTGCCCCCTGATTGCAATTGCAAGCTTCCTATCCAGATTCGTAGGCGGTCCACGATCCCCTGACTCTCCAGAATAGATAAGATAAGTTGCATCTTTCAGTGGCTTGCTCCGTCCCGTCCACTTGCTATTTTCTTCTGCACCCACTGCCGATGCCAGAAGTAGGATAACCCAAAAAAGGCGTTTCATTCAACCTCCGGGCTTGATAGCAACGTAAAAATGGTCATCATGCCTATCCCAGTGACGTACGCCGGGAATACGAGCATCGTTGAACAAGACTTGTTTGACAAACGGATGGGTGAAGAAGATTTCGATGAGTTTAGCGGTGGCTTCGCCATCGTATTCGATCTGCTTCCACGTGACGGGCAGATGAAGACCATCTTTCCGGAGAGGTCTGACGTCTACCTGAAGACCATTGATATGCGAACGGTGGTCCATATTGGAGATAAGGACATTTTCTAACTCTACTTCGTAGTATTTGATCGGTTTGCCATCCCCGTCTGCGCGCATAAATTCCAGCTTTGCTTTAGGAATTGTTTTCCCCATCGAACAATATTGCATAAGAAGAGGCGACGCGAGATCGACCAGTTTTGTCAGGGCGATGGTTTTGTGCTCACATCGTTCTGCGGTATGTCCACCGGCAGTCGAGGCCGTGGCGCTTTTTGGCTGTTTCACACCCATCGAAGCCGAACTGACTTCTATCCAACCTGGATGCCCCGAGTCCTGAGATTCGCCTTTGATACCGTCAATTTGAAGATAAACGTCGATAGCCATGGCAGTACTCCGCTTGTGAAAAATGCTGAAGTCTTGCACGCTTATTGCACGAGCCAATTAATAATCGTCAACAAACAACTTCACAACAAATAGCGGGCAAAGCAGAAGATTTCGGTGTACGCCTGGTGTCGTATTTATTAAAAATTTCCGCGCCTAAACGGATCGGACCCTCTGCCTTGCCAGGAGTAGCATGGCATTCCTTTTCAGGAGGAACCATCATGGACAATGCCGACGATCCGATCGCGGCCCTGGTGCGCGACCACGACATGGTGCGCAAGCTGGCCGACAAATATCTCAACAGCAGCGACATGGAAGTCAAGAAACAGGCGGCGACCCAGCTGCTGCAAGCCATTCACACCCACTCGCGACTGGAAGAATCGATCTTCTATCCGAACGTGCGCTGCCTGGACGACAACCTGGTACGCCATTTCGAGCAGGACCATTTGAAAGTCGACGATCTGCTGGCCACGCTGCAGGGCATGGAAGCGGACGAACCGCGCGCCGAGCAGATGATGCGCGACATGCTCAACGCGGTGCTGAGCCATATCGAGGAGGAGGAACAACAGCTGTTCCCGCGGCTGCGGCAATCGAACGTCGATATGTCCGACATCGGGCTGCAGATGCAGTCGTTCGAGGCGAACCTGGTGCATATGCAGGCGCAAGCGAGCGACCAGGGTTCGCGGCGGAGATAGCTGCGCTAGAGCTACCGTCGTTCCCGCGCAGGCGGGAACCCAAGTTCTGCAAGCGTCACGTTAGCGCACGCAAACTTGGATTCCCGCCTGCGCGGGAAGTCACGCTGGGCAATGCTCAGCGTGACAAACTAACTTACCAGACGCGGCAGCGCTTTTCCTTCACCATCGGCTGCCCCGGCTTGCACTGGAAAGCCTGCTGGAACTGCGGCATGTTCACCACCAGGCCGTTCACGCGGAAGCGGCCCGGCGAGTGCGGGTCGGTCAGGGCTTTCACGCGCAGGTTTTCCGGGCGGTCGTTTTCGCAGGCCCATTGCGCATTACCGACGAAGAAGCGCTGTTCCGGCGTCAGGCCATCGCGCAACTGCTGCGGCTGCGCCTGCTGCGGCATGCTGGCCATCTCTTCCTTCCACGCCATCCAGCCCAGGATCAGGCCGCCCAGGTCGGCGATGTCCTCACCCAGGGTCAGCTTGCTGTTGATCTTGATGTCGTCCACCACCGTGTACTGCGCGTACTGGTCGACGATGCACTGGGCGCGCTCTTCGTATTCCTTCGCGTCCTTCTTGGTCCACCAATCCTTGAGGTTACCCTTGGCGTCGAACTGGCGGCCTTCGTCGTCGAAGGCGTGGGTCAGTTCGTGGCCGATGGTGCCGCCGGTGTTGCCGTAGTTCGGCGCGTCGTCCATCTTCGGATCGAACAGCGGCGGCTGCAGCACGCCGGCCGGGAAGTTGATGTCGTTCATCTGCGGATTGAAATAGGCGTTCACCGTCGGGGGTGTCATGCCCCATTCGCCGCGGTCGAGCGGCTTGCCGATCTTGGCCAGGTCGCGGCGCGTCTCGAACACATTGCCGCGCTGGACGTTGCCGGCAAAGTCGCCCGGCTTCACCTCATATGCGCTGTAGTCGCGCCACTTGTCCGGATAGCCGATCTTGTTGACGATCGCGGCGAGCTTTTCCTGGGCGCGCTTCTTGGTTTCAAGGCTCATCCAGTCGAGCGATTCGATGTCCTTCTTCATCGCCTCTTCGACCTGGCGGGTCATGTGCAGCGACTTTTCCTTCAGCGCCGGCGAGAACGCGCGGCTGACGAATTCCTGGCCCAGCGCTTCGCCCAGCTGGCGGTCGACCAGTCCTACGCAGCGCTTCCAGCGCGGCTGCTGTTGCTGCACGCCGCGCAAGGTCTTGCTGAAGAAGTCGAAGTGCTCCTGGTCGAAATTCGATGCCAGCGCCGGCGACATGTTGCGCGCCACGTGCCAACGCAAATAGGTACGGGTCGATTCGATGTCGGAAGTCTTCCACATCCTGGCCAGCGCCTTGAAGAAGGCCGGCTCGGTGACGTTGAAGGTGGTCTGCCTGGCCTGGCCGATTTCGTTCAGGTAGGCATTCCAGTTGAAGCCTGGGGTCAGCGCCTGCAGACCTTTCGCATCGACCTTGTGGAACAGCTTGTACGGATCGCGCTTGTCGACGCGCGACAGCGAGGCCGTGGCGAGCTCGGTTTCCATTGCCATCACGCGCTCGGCCTGGCGCTGCGCCTGTTCGGGGCTGTCGCCGAGCAGCTTGAAGGTGTTGGCGATGTGGGCGACGTATTTCGCGCGCACGTCCTTCGATTTGGCGTCCGTCTTCAGATAGGAATCGCGGTCCGGCAGGCCCAGGCCACCGGCGGTGGCGAAGGCGATCACGCGGGTCGAATCGCCGAAGTCCTGGCTCGAGCCGAAGCCGAAGAACAGGCCCTGGTCGGCCAGCGCCAGGTGCAGTTGCGCCAGCACGCGCGGCAAATCCTTGTTGCTGCGCAGGGTCGCGATCTGGTCGAAGAACGGCTTCAGGGGCGCCGCGCCGCGCGTCTCGATGGTGCGCTCGTCCATGCAGGCGCCGAAGTAGTCGCCGATCTTCTGCTGGTTGGCGTTGCGGCCGTCCTGGCGTTTGGACAGGTCTTCGAGGATGCCCCACAGGAAGCGCTGGTTGTCCTGGGCCAGCTTGCCGTACACCGACCAGCGCGCCTGGTCGGCGGGGATCGGGTTGTTCTTCATCCAGCCGCCGCAGGCGTACTGGTAGAAGTCGACGCAGGGGTCGGCGCTGCGGTCCATTGAGCTCGGGTCCAGGCCCGGTGTGTAGGGGAATTCCGTTGCGGGGCGCTCGGCCTTGGCGGTCGGTGCCGCCGATGCGGCCGGCGCGGCGGCCGGCGCAGTCTGGGCATGCGCCAGCGCAGCGGCGCCGGCAAGGGACAAGAGGACAGCTAAGCGGGCTGGGCGCATAAGTCGAGCTTTATAAAAAGATTAACCCGCTTATGCTGCCACACGGGCGCCCGCCCGGCAATCCTTACGCCCGCTCAGCCACGCCGATCAGCCCTGCCCCGGCGCCTGCTGCGCCAGGCCGCGCGCCATCGCGTCGCGGATCAGCTCGCGCATGGTCCTGTCGGCGGCCTTGCTTTCCTGGTCCATCTGCTTGCCGAGCACGTCCATCTTCTTGCCGAGTGCATCCATCGGCTGGCCGGCCTCCTTCATGCGCCGGCCGACGTCCCGCATGTCGGCATGGGCCTGGCGACGCTGCATGTCGCTTTCGGTGGCAGCGCGGATCTGCTCGCCCAGCGCATTCATCTGCTTTTCCAGGCTTGCCATCTCGGCTTCGAGACGCCCGCGCTCGCTGTCCGAAGCGCTGCCGAGCTTTTCGCCCACACGGCCCATCTTGCGCCCTACCTCGTCCATGTTGCGCTGCACTTCGCGTAACCGGCGCTGGTCCGGTTGCATGCCGGCGGCCGCCTGCTCCATTTCCTTGCCGAGCGCATCCATTACCTTGCCATGCCGTTCCATCTCCTTGCCGTAGACGTTCATCTGTTCGCCCAGCCGGTTGACCGGTGCCCAGGCTGTGCGTGCCTTCGCCAGGGTGTCCGGATCCTGCACGATCCAGGACTTGCCGCCGTCGCGGAACCACAGGAACTCGCCCTTGACGTTGCGCCTGAGCTGTTTGATGGCGTCCCAGTCGGCGCTGCTGCCGGTCATGGCCGCCCCTTTCTCGCCATCGCCGACCAGGGCATAGCCGTCTTCACGGCCAGGCCGCAGCGTGATGTGATGAAACCCAGGCTTCGGCTGAGCCGAAGGCACCGACGTGTCCGGCGTCGTGCCGGCATGGGCGTGGATCGCAGCCGTCAGGGCCAGGCAGAGTGCCGGCAGCGCGAGCTTCCAGCCTGCCGATGAACTGAGCGGTTCCGTTTGCGGGCGAACCAGGCGTTTGATGCGAGACATGAGCTTTCCTCCTCCATGTGCCCCAAGGGCAAGTTGCTGGGATGAGAGCTGGAACAGGTCCAGCTCGGATAATGCAAGCGCGAGACGCCGCGGTTCGCCCAATGCGCTTGCAGCCAAATCGTCGGCGATCAGTTCCCGCTCGACCCGGATGCGGTGCGACAGCCACCACACCGCCGGGTGATAGAACAGCAGGATCTCGATCGCGCTCTGTACCAGATTCACCAAATAGTCATGACGCCGCACATGGGCCAATTCGTGCGCCAGCAGCGCTTCGAGCAGCTGGGGCGCCATCCCGGTTGTCAGCGAAGCCGGCACCAGCACCAGCGGACGCCAGCAGCCGGCCGTGACCGGGCTGGCAAGATCGTTCACCAGTCCCAGCACGACTTTGCGGCCCAGCCCCATGCGCTCGCCCAGGCGGTCCAGCACGGCCTGCCAGGCCGGGTCCAGGCGGTAGGCCCCCGAACGGCTGCGGCGCCTTACCCAGGCCAGGCCCAGCAACAGCCGCAGGGCCATCAGGGCGGCACCTGCCGACCAGCACAGGATCACCAGCGGCAGGCGCGGCGCCAGCAGTTCGCGCCAGCCGGCCAGGTGCCACAGCGCCGGCACCGCCGCGCCATCGCCGAGCGCTTGCGCGGCCGTGGCAGGCAATCCCTGCAGCAGGGCCGACCTCAGCACGCCCCCGGTTTCGAAACCGCCCTGCCCCATCACGCGCACCAGCAGGCCGGCCACCGGCAGCACCGCGCACGACAGCAGCGCGATGCAGGCGACCAGGTAGCGCCACTGCGGCCGCGCCCTGCCCATCGATCCCAGCAGCACGGCGGCGATACAGCCGGCCAGCATGCCCTGCCAGACGAAGTCCAGCAGTGCCCAGGCCAGGCCCGACATCCAGGCTGCGGTATTCATGCGATCTCCTTTCGATGAACAGGTTAAGCCGACTAGAAAATTTTGTCTAGAACTTTTTTTCTATATTTGGGCGAGCAAACGATGAAGGCAGGATAGGGATGAACGGGGATGGGGGCCAGCTTTGTGCGACAGGCGGCAGGTTTGGTGGCCTGGACGGAAAAAAGCCGGCATTGCGCCGGCTATTCGGGCCCCCGACAAGGCGGCCGGCCAGGTCGGGGGCGACGTTTCATCGTGGCTGGTATCAGTACACGACCACGGAGCGGATCGACTCGCCCCGCTTCATCAGCTCGAAACCTTCGTTGATCTGGTCCAGGCGCAGGTGATGCGTGATCAGATCGTCGATGTTGATCTTGTTTTCCATGTACCAGTCGACGATGCGCGGCA
>Ga0308161_1003494_pt1 | contig 15279 bp, 21 predicted proteins | sample PhyFR2_FD_201034 | JGI IMG/M metagenome (GOLD analysis project Ga0308161, IMG submission 201034) | Phyllosphere microbial communities from UC Gill Tract Community Farm, Albany, California, United States - DLSLF.R2 | ecosystem: Host-associated > Plants > Phyllosphere > Unclassified | place: USA...
GAAAACAGACCTGTCTCTTTATCGAAAAGAGGCAGGTCTGTTTCGTTCAGTGCCGCTGATGCGGCAAGGGAATCGTCAACGGTTTAAAGTCCGGTCCGAGCAGGATCTTCATCAAAAAAATCAGCTGCCCGGCATGATAGGCATAATGCGCGAGCTGCCGTTCAATCGCGTCGACGACGAGATGCGGTTCGCCGCGGATCAAGACGGTCCGTTCCAGATCGTCCGGTGTCAAGGAAGCAAGCGTTGATTCGACGAGTTGCCAGCCGTCATTCCACAGTTTCAGCAAGGTCTCTTTATCATGCCCCTGGTCGACAAATTCGGCGTCCCGGTTGCGGTCCGGCTTTTCCCCGTCCGTCGTTAAAAAATCGGTCCAGCGTGACGTCATATTGTTCGTTATATGCTGGATCAACAAAGCGACGCTGTTCGTATCTGGCGCCAATGTCTGATGGAACTGTTCCTCGTTCAGCCAACCGAGTGCCTGCTCCGCCGGTTCGCGGACGGCCCGGAACCGTGCTTGAATTGCTGTCAAATACACCTCTTCAAACGCCATTTCATTCCCTCCCTTTGCTGTTAATCGATCACGAAGTCCACGCCGTTTGCTCCTGCGACCGGTATCGTCCGTAACGTTTTTAAGTTGTCATCCGTGACGATCAATCGGCCTTTTCCGGAAAGTGACGTTTTACTTTCCGTGAAATACGACGTCTTCTGATACGGGTTCTGGTACAGGTACCGGTAATAGTGACCCTGCTTCCAGAAATCCGGGCGGACCTCTTCAACCTGGAACGCTTGTCCGAACGTCCACTTCACGAGCTGTTGATCCGTATCGTTTTCACCAGTGCCGATGATTTGATAACCGGTCTGTTTGTTGATCATCCGCATCGGTGTCGTCGACGAGTAACTAGCACCATCTAAAATTGAAAACGACTTTTGCTGCATCGTTCCGTCCGTCTTCAGCTGAATCATTACGCCGCCGCTCGTTGCAAAATACGCGGTCTCTTTCGCACCGTATAACGCCGTATAGACATACGGTTCGTCCGCTTTTCGAATGACGCGTGATTTTCCGGTCGTCTGGTCGAGCAGGACCATTCCGGCCGCCCCTTCTTGATCATCCTCAGTGCCGTTATTGGCATAAGCAATCGTCTGATCCAGTTCAAGAATCGGTGAATCAAAGACCGGCATCAGCCGATCTTCAATCGGATACCGCTTGTCTGTCTGGACGTTGATTAACTGAATGTTTTCCTTTGACTTCGAGGCATTCGATTCCAGCCAGACATCTTTCCCGTAATGGGCAACGGACGTGATCGCTGTATTCGGCACTTCGTGTTTTGTAAACGTGCCCCGTTTTAAATCGTACGTAAAAAAGTGATCGGCTTCGATGCCATCCGGGTGATGTGCATAGATGTGCCGCGGATCCGTTCCTTTTTGTGACAGCCTCATCCAATAGAAATCCGGGTCAGCAATCGTTTCCCTTTTCAGTTCTTTACCCGTTTTCGACAGTGTCGTCATCAATCCCGGTTCCTGCGGATCGTCCTGTGTTTCTTTAAAACGGTTAATATCGCTTCCATACAGCAGGATGACCTGCCCATCTTTTGGTGTAAACGTCATCGTCGTGAGATCCTTCGAAATGACCGGGTAGGAAACGGCTTTTGGTTCCTCCGGACGTAATCCGAGATATACAGCACCTGCACTGACAAAAACGGCCAGTCCCGCCGTTCCGTACAGCATTCGTTTTTTCCATGGTTGAAGCATCTTCATCATCCTTTTTCTGTATCGTTATCCTCTTTATTATATGTGCCATTTGGAAAATTGACCCTAATTGAAATAGAGAAAGACCAAGGATTTACGGAATAAATACCCAGTACTTTTTTTATTCAGGTGTCATTCATTTTTTGAAAAACTGTCCGATAGATTAGTAAGCAACACGAATTGCTCATCAGGAGGTTTATATGAACACGACTCGGACTCATTCCATCAGAACACGTTTACTGCTCATCATCAGCTTGATTCTCATCCTGTTCTTTGTTTTCAGCAGTGTCTCGCTTTACCTGACGACGAAACAAACGGCGTTATCGACGCTTAAAAAGACAGCGGAACAGGATGCGCTCCGGATTGCCAAAACGGTTGATTCCGACGCCTACCAAACATTTTTAACGAATCCGACGAATGACGCGACGAATGACCAATTACGCGAATCGCTTGATCAATTACGCAAACAAAACGGCTTGTTGTATGTCTATACGGCAAAAATCGATCAAGGCAAGGTCAAACTGTTGATTGACGGACTTCCGATTGCTGACGCCGCGAAAATCAATGATCCGGCAACTGGAGCCGTCGCCTCTGACATGAAAGAAGTCTTACGGGGAAAAACCCACGCAACCGATGTCATTGATGATCCAAAGTACGGAAAATATATCAGTGTCTATGTTCCCTTAAAAAGTTCGACCGGTGACATCATCGGTATTTTAGGAACCGACATTGCCGCGAAAGACGTCGAGAACTTGACGACGGCAATGCTCAAACAATCGTTGCCGCTCTTCATCGGTCTATTGGTCGGTTTACTGGCTATGACACTGGGGCTCCTCTACTACATACTCGGACGGAAATTAAAACCGCTCGAGACCCTGCAATCCGTCGCTAAGATGATTGCCGACGGAAAACTCGATCAGGCACAGCAAACGATGCATCAGTTAAAAATTCCGGCAAAGGATGAAATTTATGCACTCGCCCGCTCGATTCAACAGATGAATGAAACACTTCGAACGATGATCGTCGACATTAAACGGACGACGGTACTCGTCACGGAAACGAGTCAGGCGATTGATGCCGGAACAACGGAGGTCTTGGACGGTTCGACGCAGATTGCCGAGACGATGTCGGAAATCGCGATCGGAACGGAAAGTCAGACCCATACGACACTCGCCTTGACGGATGAGATGACCGGTTTCTCAAGGCTCGTCCAAAAAACCGCAGCTGACAGTCAAGACATCGAACAGACGGTCGAGACGATGCGGAACACGACGCAAGACGGACAAATGCAGATGAAGCAGTCCGTTGTCCGGATGAATACGATTCATACGCATGTCGCGGAAGCAACGGAGCAGGTCCGGCAATTAAAACAACAGTCAAGTGATATCCAAGCGCTCGTTACGATCATCCGGGACATCGCGGCGCAAACGAATTTACTAGCCTTGAACGCCGCCATTGAAGCGGCGCGTGCCGGCGAACAAGGCAAAGGATTTGCGGTCGTCGCAACCGAAGTGAAGAAACTGTCGACACATGTCGCAAGCAGCGTTGATCAAATTGCGGCAATCGTTCAGAACATCACCGGCAATTCGTCCCAAATGGAAGTCCGGTTTGCTGAGACGTTACAGGAGACGGTATCCGGTCAACAGGAAATTCAGGCAACGGACAACTCGTTTTCGCACATCGCGGCACAAGTCGGATTAGTGGCCTCGTCCGCCGCGGGGATGCGCCAACAAATGCTGGCTGTTGCCCGGACGGAAGAACGGATCCGCAGTGCCTTGACTGAAATCGCCGCTGTCGCCGAAGAACATACGGCAGGTAACGAAGAAGTCGCCGCCGCATCCGAGCAGATGATTGCGACGATTACCGGACTGCATGTTCTGGTCGAGACGTTGAATGAAACATCGGCTTACTTGACAGATCAGACAGAGAAGTTTGAACTGGAATCTTGAAAAACGTCCGTTTCCTGGAGAGGAAGCGGACGTTTGTTTATGATAAAATTTAGTTTGATCTTGCTATTGCCTACATACGATTTGTACCACTTGAAAGGATGATTGACGATGAAACAAATCCATCACCTCTGTATCCAAACGACCGATTACACCGCGTCGAAAACCTTTTACGAACACCTTGGCTTCGAACTGGTCCAGGAATCCCAGGATTTCCACACCCGGGCCTTTAATAGTTGGCTGAAGCTCGGTGACTTTTATATCGAACTTCAGACGAACAAAGTCGACGAGACCTTGACGTCCTATACGAAACATGCGTCCGGTCCCGTTCATTTCGCGTTGTATGTCGATGATTTACAGGCGGAAGTCGCACGGCTCGAACAGCTCGGGATGCCGTTTTTACCGAAACACGGCGGCAACATCTACTTCGTCGTCGACGGGCATCTCAGTAAACTGAAGGCACCGGAAGGAACAATCATTGAACTGCGGGATACATGGACGATTAAAGAGTAAATAGATATTTATTGTTCTCCATAAAAAATTAAGGAGTCGAGCACATGGATAAAAACGAATTTAACATCTCTCAAAGAATGCAAAATGAATCTGACGTACTTTTTAAGACAGTACTTTCGAAAAATATTACTAGCGATTTTATGTTGGAGACGTTAGAAACCTTTAGTTCTATCAAAGGGATTATTCAAGGTCTTCAGAATTTTTCAAAAGAGTATCGAATAAATTATCTGGACACTTTAATATCTCAATTATATATTTTAGGAAATTTCTCAGAAGAAAATATAGAGCAATTAAAGGAACGACTTCAAAATGACGAAATCGTTAAATTTTACATAAGTAGATGTCTTGATATTGCAGACCGTTCAAATTCGCCACGTGCAAAAGCAATGCTCGCAATTTATAGCGGGCGTGTTATCAATAATACAAAATTACTTGAAAGTCCTGAATCAGCCGTAATGCTAGATATATTAGGGAATGTTAATGATTTTGATTTGAATCACTTTGAAATGATTTATAAATATATGAATTATCATAACGAACGTAAAGTTAATATACATGAAAAAGCATCTGATATTATTTCCTTTGCAAGCACAAATCAATCTGAATCTAAAAATGATTGTATTGGAACTGTAAGTGATAATGATAAGTTATCTTTTATTTCTAGTGTAAAAAAATTGATTAACAATATGGCAATTGAACAAGTTACAGGGACATATGAATCTCTTGAATATTTTCTCATTGAAAAATCTCCTTACTCTGACAAAGTAATGGAGTTATGCCAAGAATATAAGATCTTATTCAATAAAGAATTATGAAACATAAACAAACGCTGATGCCGGTCAATTCTGGCATCAGCGTTTTTCTGATTCCTTTAGCTGTTCCTTCACTTGATTCCTAAGTTTTCGATATACGTCGTATCCGATTTGTCGAGTTGATCGGAAACCGTCTCTATGTCCGTCACCCGGACGTACCGGTCAGCCTGCTTTTTGTAGACACTTCTTTCATCTCCCAGCAAAGGTGTATCATAGTATAGTTCAATCCAGTCCCCGTCACCACTGACTTCAATTCCCGTCTCTTTTCGGACAATCGGATCGTGATTCTGCCGCACGAGTTCTTCGTTCTCCAGTTTGATCACGGTCTCGATGGAGGCATTAAACTTCTTTTTGTAGTCGGGCGCCGGCGGTTCCCGGAACAGATAAAAAATCAGTAGGGCACCGAGGCCGGCAATAAGCATCTTCCGAAAATCCATCTGCCCCCTCCTTTGACAGGTGATCCTGATTTTTTAGAACCGGTCGACGATTCGTAAATCAGACCGCTTGTCCCATCCCTTACCGGCGACACGTCTTTGAAAAATCGTATGACGCGGTAATCCCTTTGAAAAGAGCGGTGTCGGACGGATCGTCCGGGTCTGTAAATCGGCTGCGCCGTACGCCAGATACAACTGTAACTGTCCGTCCGTTAACTTTGCCGCAATCGCTGTCACCGTTTCCGGAAAATGCGCAATCGCATCACACGTCGATTGATACGGCGGCAACTCGTTTTTCAGATGCATCCGCGCCTGGTTTTTGACCGACCACGGCAATGGTTGCCATGATTTTAACTGTTCCTCATACTGTTTTTCCGTCGCTTCCGATGTATCGACCGCGTCGTAATAGACGACATCAATATCCTGTTCCTCAGTCAAAGTCAGTCCCCAAATCAACGACCGGATATAGCCGGCGCAAATCCAGGCATCCGGCAGTCCGAGGTGGTCGACGAGAGCCAACTGTTCTTGTAATGCTTCGTTTTCAAGTAACTGCTCGTAGATTCCGGTTGTGTCTTGCATCTGTCTTCCCCCCGATTATGTCTTGATCTTTTTCCATGTCTTCGGATAGGTCCGTAACTCTTTTTTTGTCGGATGTTCGGGGTCGAGTAGTTTTCCACGGCGTTCAAGGATCGTATCCGCCATCAAGAGCATAATGGCAAGCAACAGATAAACCCCGATGCTCGTGAAGAACGGCAGACTCAGGTTTAATACGACCGGCAGAAAAAGACCGACCAAGACGATGAAACAATAATCAATCACGTACTGGACCTGGATGATCCGCTTCATTGCCGGGTTCGGTGTCAGCGCCATATCCCGGTTGACTTCTTTTGAGTGCAGGCGGGCAATCAAGACCAGCGCAACGATGAGAACGGCGAACGGCCAGTAAGCCCCGCGATTGGCGACAATCAGGACAATACTTGTTCCGTACAACAGTGCACTCAACATGCGTTGTTTCATCAGACGCCGTTTTGCCTCCTGAATGAACTGGGTCCGCTCCTGTTTATTTTTCATGAATATTTTCTCTCCTTACCAGAACGGCGGGTCATTTCGATGATGGATATCCAGTTCGTGATCGTTTGACGTATACGCACGAGATCATCCATTAACCGTTCCCGGTAACCTCGTCGTGCCGCTAAAATCGTCATTCCTACAGCAATCACGGTAAATATACCAAACATGATCATCGCCATTCCTCCTTTTAGAAATCTTCTACTTTATATCCTATTCGCTTCCATTTACCGGATGTCCTTTAACCAGATTAAGCGGTCCTTCTGGACGAATCGCAAAAATAAATTGATGGAATTTTTAGATAATTATCGCCATTCTGAACCAAAAAGGTTCTTTAATTGTATATAATGGTAAAATAATCATTTTAAAATGAAAAATATGTCATACAACTTTTGAGGGAGGAACTGTGATGAGCGATGTACGTAAAAATCCAATCGTCATCCGAATGAATGAACCATCATTTATTGAACCTGTTGTTTCGTTTTTTTATAGCCAAAGGATGATCGGAGGAACGGCCGATGCTTAAATTCATCTGGAATTCCTGGTGGCGTAACAAGGAGCGGTTTATCCTGCTCCTTGTCGGCGTCCTGATTGTCAGCACCGGCCTCAGTTACCTGATCGGGACGACGCAGGCAAACAACGGTACTGTAGTCGATGAACTGCAAAAGCGCTGGGGCTCGTCTTACGATATCGTCGTCCTGCCGCCGGACAGCCGCAGTGTAACGGAAGACTTGAAGTTGCTTGAGCCAAACTATATGAGCGGTCTCGACGGCGGCATCACAATGAAACAGTACAATACGATTGAACAGATAAACGATATTGAAGTCGCGGCTCCGATTGCGATGATCGGGAATTATTATGCGGATGCCCAGATTGGGACATACGATTTTAAAGAACAAGGCATCTATAAAGTCACGATTCAAGATGTTCAGGATACCGGTTTACAGCAAGAACAACAGACGAACTCTTACTTTTTAGGTGCCGGGTGGTCTCCTTCCGAAAGCGACGGTCTGAATCGTGATCTTTCGCCGCAAGAGTTGGGAAAACAACCGTTGATTGAGTTCGGCAGCGCAACGATGCTCGCCGGAATCGATCCAGAAGCAGAAGCCCGGCTCGTCGGTCTCGATCGAGCGACGAAAAAAGCGACACACAGCCGCTATTTTACGAACGACGATACCGCGACAGACAACGGGAGATGATGTATGGAGTATTCCGTTGATTTTAAACAGTCACGAATATGTCGATGCGTACCGGAAGTATCGCTATGAAAAAGTCGATGTTCCCTTAGTTAATGATTCGATGACCGAGACCGTCCAAGACATTATGAAAAAAGGCGGGAAATCGTATCTGAAGACGCTTCCGGTCCAACCTGCGAAAGTCTATAAGATTACGACAAATGAAACCTCTAAAAAACTGGTCAACGACATCTTAAAAGGCACGGTTCCGTCTAAACCAGCTGGAAGCTTCGACTGGATGTACTTGAAGCCTTCCTCCGTCGAATACCAGGCGCTCGCGAGTCCGTTCGCTACACGATGGCCGTTTGCCTATCAGGTCACACCACAGGAAGTGCCGGAAGATGTTCAATTGGCCAAACGAACGATGTACCGAAAAGCCCGGTCGTTTGGAGATACGTCCATCAATTTAAATTCCGTACCGAAGATGAAGTTGAAGTTCATTGGTGTGTTCGATCCACAGAAACTGGACATTTCGAAGGATCCGTTAACTGAGCTTCCGATGGAGACGTACTTCCCGGCAAAAGCCCAGTGGGTCATGGACAAAAATGAACGGCCCGTCAATCCGGTCCGTGATGTCAAGCCGACGAATGACCCGTTCGACTTCCTGACGAAACCCCCATCGATGCTGACGACACTGGATGCGGCGTTCAAGCTCCGTGGCGATAAAGCCATTTCGGCCATCCGGGTCAACGTCAAAGGGGTCGAAGCAATGAATGCGACGAGCGAAAAAAAATTGCAGGCTGTCGCTCAAGAGATTGAAGACAAGACGGGACTGATTACCGACGTGACACTCGGTTCTTCTCCGCAACTCGCCCTGACCTATCTGCCCGGCTTAAAAAATGAGTCTGCTTTAGGCTGGGTCCAGCAACCGTGGATCAAGCTTGGTTCCTCGATGGCGATCTTCCAGGAAGCAAAAGTCGGCATGAGCGGCGTCATCGCAAGTGTGATTGCCGTCGCCCTCGTTTATGTCTTCAGTTCAAACATCATCTTGCTGTATGCCCGTAAAAAAGAATTTGCGATTTTACTGTCACTCGGTTGGCGTCCGCGTCAATTGTCAAAGCTGCTGTTCCTCGAAGCGACGTTGCTCGGTACGTTCGTCGCCCTGATTTCCTGGACGATCCTCGGCTCGTTTTGGTTGACGACGGACCATCCGATTGCCCTCAGCCGAATCCTGTTGATCGGTCTCGCCGGTCTATTGATTTACTGGGGCGGGACGCTTGTCCCGATGACCTTGATTCGTCGTATCCAGCCTTTTGAAAGCATGCGGTCCGGTGAAGTCTCAAAAGGCCGCCGACTCGTTTGCTCGCAATCGATTTTCGGGATGAGTCTCAATCAACTGGTCACGTATTGGCAACGGACCTTGCTTTCGATCGTCGCGATCGCCCTGCCGACCAGTCTGTTCATCTTCTTTCTGTTCGTGACTTTCCGACTGAAAGGCGTCTTGTATGCGACCTGGCTCGGTGAATACGTCGCGCTTGAAGTCGGAACGATGCACTACGTCGCAATGGCGGTCGCCCTCTTGATCGCCATCCTGACGACAATGGAAATCATGTGGCAAAACGTCAATGAACGGAAACCGCAACTCGCTGTTTTAAAAGTAACCGGTTGGCGCGACGGTTGGAGCCGCCTGCTTGTCCTGACGGAAGGTATGTTAACCGGTTTGTTCGCCGGTATGATTGGTCTCCTGATTGCGCTCGCAATGATCGGATATGTCTATAATCAGTTCCCAATCAACGAGCTCTTGTTCCTCAGCGTGATGCTGCTCATCCCGGTCGTGACCGGTGTCCTCGGTGCCTTACTGCCGGCACAACGCGCAGTTCGGATTACACCGAATGCCGCGATCGGCAGTGTCGCCGTCAATACTCAGGTGACGGAACGCCGCTTTAAACTGGCACTAGGTTCGATTGGTATCGTATTAGTCGTCGGGGTCTCTAGCCTGTTCTTGTTTGCGTCGAACGAAGACTTGTCGCAAGCACCGAAACAGACGCAAGCTACGACACCTAACGTACAAACGACTGGGGCAAAACTAGCGGACATGAAACAGAACGAATCCAAAAAAACGGCGTCACTTTCACAAACGGAAATCGATAAAAAGATTAAGAAGTTGATGAAAAAAGGCATGGTTCAGACAACACCAGGCGGTAAACGAGTCAGCAACCAGTTCTTTTATGTCAATCCGCTCATTGAAACACCAAAAGAGTTGAACCTGAAGGAGAAATCAGGTTATCGATTTGTGACAATACCCGTTATTTTAGATAATCCCTCCGAAGATGAGGGAGCATATTCTGTCTATCGTCCAAGCACGTATGTTATCACTGCTTTAGATGGAACAGAGTTTTCACCTGTCGATTATGTCAACCATAATGAGAAGGCCTGGAAAAACAGCTATCAACATTTTTCACCGCATAAATCAAGAGTTGATCTTGTTTATCAAGTACCTGTCGATCAAAAGATATTCGTCCTATACGCGTCAGATGAAGCCTTCCCAAAACCAACAACTGTGAAAATTGAATTAGAAGGTAGTTAAATACAATACCCTCCAGTTCAAATTGAAATGGAGGGTATTGTATTTAGAAAATATTTTATATCTTTTATGGTTTACAAGAAATAAGAGCAAACGCGTATGTAAAACGACCGTTATGTATACAAAAATGATTATTCTTTCACAAACGTTTATTTAGTTGATCAATTGTAATGTTTAGTGTCTATAAACTCATCTTTTTATTAATGTGTTTTAAGTAGCCTAGTATACGTAAATAAGACAAACAAGAACTGTGTGTACATTTCGACGTCGAAATGTACACACAGTTCTTGTTATTGATTAATTCATTGAAGTAACACAGGCACTTGTTTTTCAAACAGGGATTCAACGAATCGAAGCTGGGCATCAATCAATGTCACCTTATCCGGTACCTGCTTTCCCTTCGCTTGATTCATGACATCAAACATTTCTAGTATGCTCATATACTCCACTCCTCACTGTTTTCTTGAACACAGTATAGAATGAATTGGGAGTCTGTACGAATCATGTTAGATAAGATAAAAGGAGTTCTATGTAAGATAATCGAATCGTTACGAAATGATGTACGACTGATTTTCCACGCATAAAAAAAACGACCTTTTCTAAGATCATTTCTTTCATAAAAACAGTCATGATTCCTCTCGCACGTCGGATCAATAGAGATAGACAAGTACACATACGATCAGGGTTAGCGGAACTAACAGTACCTTACCTGTCCGGCTCAAGAAGTTCTTCTTTTCTTTTATAAACAAGAAATCGATCAAAATAATAAATTTGAAGTCACTCTTAAAATTGATACTGCATTCAAACAAAATGATAAAAAGAAACTGCCAAACTTAAGAAACAAAGGACCAGTGCAGGGATGGATTTTTGAAATTTATCTCCTACCAATACGATAAGTGTAAAGGCTGCTGCAAGCATTGTTCCTCCAAGTAATAATCCTGCAAATAGAGCAATTGTATGAAACCAAATTCCTGCTAACATACCGACTGCTCCTACAATTTCAAAAAAACCAGTTAGAAAATTAAAGAACGGTGGAAATCCGAATCGTTGAAACTCCTCTGCCATTTTTCCAGAGATAATTTTTATTCCGGTCATCAGAAAAAAACCACACAATAATACTTGTAAAATATTCATTAAAATAGAAATCTGAACCACTTCTTTCTTTTTGATTTTATATAATAAATTTCAATTCTAAGCATTTACATGCTATAGCATGTAAATGCTTAGAATTGAACCTTTTCTTATTGATATAAGATTCTGATTCAATATCGTGTATTGTATAACTTGTTTAATATTAATTTTAGCTGTTTTAATTCTTGCTCATCCAAATCAGTGGTGACGAAATGGTGCGCATCATTCACTACAGGTATAATCTTATTTTTTATATGCTCTCCTTTTTCAGTCAAGAAAATATAATGAGACCGCTTATCCTTGTCATTAAAAACTTTTTTGACGAATTCTTTTTTTTCCATTGAATGAATCATTCTGGCAACTGTTGTTTGATCTCGATCAATGGCTTCTGCCAATTCTTTTTGCGTTAAACCATTTTGATCATTCAAAACACTTATAATACTCCATTGCTCTGGAGTGATGTCATAAGGTTTCAATTGCTTAGTAAAATAATTGGTCATTTTTACATCTGTACGATGAACCAGATAACCGATTAAATTTTGTAATTCCATAGATCACCTCGTAAAGTCTAAAATATTAGCAAAAAACATCATTATACATGCTATAGCATATATAATGCTTGAACTACATCATAAAGTCAACTAGAGTCTCTTATCAGTCTTTTGATGCTCCAAGAATTCCATAGAAGATAGACGGAATGACCACCTTAATGAATGCTTCAGGTTTTTGTTTGCTATTGCGTCTCCACTCGACTGAGGCACCATACATTCCCCAACTTAATAAAACAGAAGTGGCTTTTAATGATTCTTCATCAACTCTGTTTTTTTTATATAGCATTTTATAAAAAATGATTTCAAGTTGTTCTTTAATAATCTGTGCAATTGTATCCTCATACCCTCGATGACATCGATTGGAGAGAGACTTTTGAAAAGTAGTTGTCGCTTCAAAAATTTTCGTGAGGGTATCCTCACTTAGTTCGGCATTTTCATAAATAGCAGAATCTAAGTTTACCATCAAAACTTCAACTAATACTTTTTCCAACAAGTCATAAATATCTTTAAAGTGATAATAAAACGTTCCTCTATTAATCATAGCCTCTGTTGTAATATCTTTTACAGTAATGTCCTTAAATTCTTTTACTCCTGAAAACTTAACAAAAGAATCCATAATTATTTTACGCGTCCTCGTAACACGTAAATCTTTCTTCGGTGCTGTCATTCTCATCCCTTCTTTCACAACAATTTCACGAATGTGTTGTAAATACGACAAATTAAATAATGTATTCTGCCAGTTAAAAGTTAAAGATTATTAAGAAGTATGAAGAAGGTTTTTACACGTTGTCGGAAGTCGCAAAGCTCTTCGAGCTCTCGGTAACGACGTTAAAAAAATGGATGCGATTCTATCGTCATGGTGGCGTCGAGGTTTTAGAAAATCGAGATGAATGGACGAAATACCCGAAGGAATTTAAAATCCAAGCAGTACATGACGTTCTGGAGGGACGCGAGTCCCTGATGAGTGCAATCCTGAAATACAATATTTCCGGTAAGAGCGTGCTTATAAGATGGATAGCAAACTATAATGGTCATAGAAAACAAAAGACATTTCTAAAAGTATGTCCCGTGTCGGTAAATGTATCGATAATGGCCCGATGGAATCGTTCTGGGGAGCATTGAAGTGTGAGAGTTATTATCTACATAAATTTGAGGAGTTCGACGAACTCCGTTATGCGATTCAGCAATACATTCGATTCTATAACGAAGAACGATATCAAGAACGACTAAACGGCTTGAGTCCGTTAGAATTCAGGACTCAAGCCGTTTAAGAGTTTTTTTATTATTTTGCCTGTCCACTTGACGGGGAGCAGTTCACAAGTGGAAGGGAGCATTTTTAGTTAGAGCCGGATCAGCACGATACCGACAATCATCAGCCCGAGGCTGATCAATTGAACACCGGTGACCGGCGTTTTGGCTGCGCCAAACAAACCGAACCGGTCAATCAGCAGACTGCCGGTCAACAGACCGATGGTGACGATGACGACAGCAGCTCCTGCTCCGACAAGCGGCACGATGACAGCATTGCCGGCGATGAACAAGGCGCCGATCAAGCCGCCGATCCAAATCCACCACGGCGTCGGGAGCGACCGGTCAAACTGCCACTTCGTCCGGACGATCAGATTGACAAGCAACAAGGTCACTGTACCGACGATAAAGGAAATCAATGCTGCTTTGATGGCGGAATCGAGCACCACTCCAAGATGGCCGTTGATTGCGGCTTGGGCGGCACTCATCATTCCCATGACGACGCCCATGATCCGCCAGCCGTAAATCGTTGAATCAACCGGCTTTGCTTGTTCCGGATGCCGGCGTTTCGCTAGCCAATCGCCGAGCGCAACGGTTCCGACGACACCAAGCAGGACAAATCCAGCGCCGAGTAGTCGCGTCGACGACAAAGGTGTGACAGCAGTCGAAAACCAACCGAAGTTATCAATTAACAGGCCCATCAAAACCTGTCCGAAAATCGGCATGATGACGGTCTGAACACCGCCGATTCGCGGGAACAACAGAATATTGCCGGTTAAAAAGATGACACCGAGCACACCGCCGATCCAAATCCAGCCGGGTTCCGACCAGACGCCCGGATTCAGACGGAAATTCTGTTCCACGAACAGCGTCAGGACAATCAAAAAAACCGTCCCGATGCTGAACGACAGCAAAGAGGCAAGGAATGGCGAGCCGACAATGCCGCGTAAGCGTGTGTTGACACTCGTTTGAACGGGAACGAGGATCCCGATGATTAATCCAATGATAATAGCAAGAATAAGAAGCCCTCCTTTTTACGAGTCGTTCCTATCATATGCCAGAGCCGGACAGGAAAGCGATTTGCCTGCTTATACCGTCAGTTGAACACAAGAAAAAGCATCCGAATGTTACAGATGCTTTCTCAACAGATGGATTTAGTCAGCGGTATTCTTTGCTCATCGGCTGTTCCGGATCGGCTCGACGGATACGGTAATCAAGGACGGTTTCGATGACAATTCCAAGCAGCATGAAGCCTGCCACGTAAAGGAGCGACATGTCAGCATCACCTCTCAATTCGGAAGTGACGATTAGGAGCAACAGAAGGGCGATGATGCCAAAACTCACGATAGAGCTGAGTCGAATCAACCGCTTGGCACTTATCGAGTCTGACAGGCGGCTGATTTCGAAACTTTCGCGACTTAACATCACGCCGGAAATTATTAATGCGCAGAGAAGCACCAGAATCGACCAAATGGATTGGTCAAAAAAATGAGTTGCCGAATAAGCACCGCTGGTAAAAACGACCGATAGAATCCGTCTCGGTTGCATTTGCTTGCGGATGGTTTGAATGGTCTGAATCCGTTCTTGTTTGTTCATCTTCTCACCTCATGACGATTACACGTGTTCTGGCTATAAGGGCTCTCTCTTTTTGTAAAAATTATGCCAGTCCTTTGCCCCCGTGCGGCTGATCTTCCAGTACCCGTTCGACTTGCAACAGAATCGGTCGTGCCTGTTCAATCAACTGCCGGGTCGCCGGCAACTGTAAAGACGCAGCATGCGCCGCTTGATCCGTCCAAATTTCCCGAACCATCACAATATCAGCTTCACCTGTCGTACTGACGATATACTCCTTACAATCCGAGACATTCTGTAAGGACGTTGCTGCTTCTAACAGTACTTCCACCAATTGTTGTCCCTCACCAGCTTGTGTCGTAAACTTTGTCCATAATCCATAAAACATCTTTATTTCCCCTCTCATAACATGATGGTCGATTGATTAAATCAGATTTCTGGGAACATTTAGTAGAAAAATACGTATATTAAGAATCTTACATAAGAAAAAGGAGGATGC
>Ga0308161_1003497_pt1 | contig 15266 bp, 11 predicted proteins | sample PhyFR2_FD_201034 | JGI IMG/M metagenome (GOLD analysis project Ga0308161, IMG submission 201034) | Phyllosphere microbial communities from UC Gill Tract Community Farm, Albany, California, United States - DLSLF.R2 | ecosystem: Host-associated > Plants > Phyllosphere > Unclassified | place: USA...
TTGTTCAGTTTTCAAAGGTCTACAGTGTTGCGTTAGCAACTTTTATATCATATCAGAGTGACAAGTGATTGTCAACACTTTTTATAAAAGTTTTTTTGACTCGTTGTTTTGCAACAACGTGTCGGCTGCCTTAGCAACTTAATCATAATAACAAATGATTTGTTATTTGTCAACAACTTTTTTCAATTAGTTTGTTGTCATATCAACAACGATCAATCAATTTATTTTTGCGACTTCGTTATAATATCATCTGTTCTGTTGTGCGTCAACCTTTTTTTCAAAAAAGTTTTTTGAATGTATTAGTTATTTGGCACATGTAATAATATACCAACTTTCATTCCATTCGTCAACCCTAAAACGCTTGATAGAACAACGTTTCTAGATAGTGCGTTTCCAAAGGTATTGGATGCTTATTTCTTTATTTTTGTTCGTTAATTCATTCAAATCACTCATTTCATCCAAACATTGTTCGTGTTTTCTTTTCTGCTTCTCTCGAATTCCTATCATTCTTATAAATTTAAGTCTGAATTTGTTCATTTTGTTGATTATTTGCTAAAATAGAGAAAAGAATATTGTTCCTAGGAGGATACATATGAAGATATTGGTAGCAGATGATGATAAAGAGATTGTTGAACTATTAAGTATTTATTTACACAACGAAGGATATGAAGCTGTCAAGGCATATGATGGTAAAGAAGCTTTGTCCAAAATTCGTACCACTGCTGAGATCGAACTTCTTATATTGGATATCATGATGCCAGAAATGGATGGCATGCAAGTAGTCAAAGAATTGCGCAAGGAATCGCAAATTCCAATTATCATGTTAACTGCCAAAACAACTGACATGGATAAGATTCGCGGGTTGGTTGCTGGTGCGGATGATTATGTAACAAAACCCTTCAATCCTTTAGAAGTCATGGCTCGTGTGAAATCATTACTAAGAAGGACCAAAATGCAGACCCCTTCAAACCAACCGGAAATATTAGAAGTTAGTTCACTGATCATCAACCGTGACTCTCATGAGGTCAAAACGATCGATGGCAATGAGATCCAACTGACCGCATTAGAATTTGGTATCTTATATTTACTTGCCTCCCACCCTAACCGCGTATTCAGTGCTGATGAGATTTTTGAACGCGTGTGGAAACAAGAGAGCGTTGTTTCAGCGAAAACCGTCATGGTCCATGTAAGTCACCTGAGAGATAAAATCGAAGAAGCAACTGATGGAGAAAAAGTCATTCAAACTGTGTGGGGAGTTGGCTACAAAATAGATGCGAAGTAAACCAGTCGAAAAAAAGAAACGTATTACACTAACTTCTAAAGAAATCAGCGAGCTTTTTGCTGAAGGCATCATTACTGTTGTTCTTTTACTTCTATTAAATGTCGCAATTATTGTCGTTGGTACTTCGGTGCGCGAAAATTCGCCGCTTTTAGTAGAAGCCATCTATGAATCGAAGACAGCATTTACTGATGCATTCAATACTGATATTTTCAGAAGCGGTCGAAATTTTATTCTTCCCTTGTTCTTCCTATTGGATGTTATCGTTTTGTATTGGCGCTTGATCCGTCGTTACCATCAAATGCAGTTACGGCATATTATCAGTGAACTGCATTATATTGCTGAAGGTAATTATGATCATCGCATCCCTTTTGAACTGCGTGGAGATCTTAATCGGGTAGTATCAAATATCAATGTACTCGTTGACAGTACAGTAGCCGCCATTCAAGATGAACGACGAATTGAGCAATCAAAGGATGAACTGATCACGAATGTGAGCCACGATATTCGAACACCACTGACATCAATCATTGGCTACTTGGGATTGATTGAGGATCGGCAGTATCACTCTGAGGAAGAGCTATTAAAATATACGCATACAGCTTATGTGAAAGCCAAACAAATGAAATCACTGGTGGACGACTTGTTCGAGTACACGAAGGTACGACAACCAAGTGTTCCTATTAACTTAGTTCCTTTTGATATGGCCCAATTTGTCGAACAGCTTGCAGCAGACTTCGAGTTAGAAGCCACACGCAAAGGAATCAAGATTGAAACCTATACACGACCAGACCATATTGAAATGGATGGAGATACCGAAAAGCTTGTCCGTGTATTCAATAATCTCCTCTCCAATGCGTTGAAGTATGGTAAAGGCGCCGACACGATCCGTATGGAAGTTGAAAAAGTTGGTACCGAAGCAATTCTAACTGTAAAAAACAATGGTCAAATGATTCCTAAGCAAGCACTAGATTCACTTTTTGATCGCTTCTATCGAGTTGAAGAATCACGCTCCCAAGAAACAGGTGGTACTGGCTTAGGCTTGGCCATTGCACAAAGTATCGTTGCGCTTCATGGTGGCTATATCTATGCAAAATCAACGCCAGAATGGACCTCCTTCATTATTCACTTACCATTGAAACGTAACAACCTTGCAGCAACACAGAACTACGGTTGACGAAAGCCCTATTTTTCGTTATGCTATGATAAATAATATAAAACACAGAACCTAGTATATTCATATCCTATCCAGAGAGCTGATGGTTGGTGAGAATCAGTGATGAGATGAATAGAATCCAGTTCTTTGATGTGTATTTTTCGAAAGAAAAATCGTCGGCTCACGATACGAGTATCAAGGGCAGCAACAGCTGAACTTGGGTGGTACCGCGAATGGTTATTTCGTCCCAAGCAACAAGGGATAGGAATAACCATTTTTTGTATACAAAAAAGGAGGATACAAACATGTTAGATGTAAAAATGATTCGTCAAAATTTTGAAACTGTCCAACAAAAACTAGCAACAAGAGGTGTAAAAGCAGAAGTGCTTGAACAGTTCTTGTCACTTGATGAACAACGCAGACAGCAATTGGTCAAAACAGAAGAATTGAAAAAAATGCGCAATGACGTTTCAGCTGAGATTGCCACTTTGAAACGCGCCAAAGCAGATGCAGCAGATAAAATCATGCAAATGAAAGAAGTCGGTACTCAAATCAAAGGATTGGATGAATCGATTGGTCAGATCGACGAAGAAATCAAACATATTGCAACAACATTGCCTAATTTGCCAAATGAGTCTGTACCTGTTGGGAAAGATGAAGCGGACAATGTAGAAGTGCGTCGTTGGTCAACGCCAAAAAATTACGATTTTGAGCCTAAACCGCATTGGGAGATTGCTGAAGATCTGGGTATTTTAGACTTCGAACGAGGCGCTAAAGTTTCAGGCAGCAGATTTGTTTACTACAAAGGACTGGGTGCCCGCTTAGAACGCGCATTGTACAACTTCATGTTGGACCAACATGTATATGAACATGGCTATACAGAAATGATGACGCCTTACATCGTCAATAGCCAATCAATGTTTGGCACAGGACAATTTCCTAAATTCAAAGAAGATGTTTTCCAACTAGCAGATACTGATTTGACATTGATTCCAACAGCAGAAGTGCCATTGACAAACTATTACAATGGTGAAATATTAGATGGCGCCCAACTCCCTATTTATTTCACAGCATTAAGCCCATCTTTCCGTTCAGAGGCTGGTAGTGCTGGTCGTGATACGCGCGGTTTGATACGTTTACATCAATTCAACAAAGTTGAAATGGTCAAATTTAGTGACGCGCAACATTCTTATGAAGAATTAGAAAAAATGACCAGCAACGCTGAGGACATTCTCCAAAAATTAAACTTACCTTATCGTGTCATGGCATTATGCACGGGAGATATGGGTTTTTCAGCAGCGAAAACATATGATTTAGAAGTCTGGATCCCAGCACAAGATACTTATCGCGAAATCAGTTCTTGTTCAAACTGCGAAGATTTTCAAGCACGACGTGCCATGATCCGTTACCGTGAGGCTGATGGAAAAATTCAATATATGCATACCTTGAATGGTTCTGGTTTAGCAGTCGGTCGTACCGTCGCTGCTGTTCTAGAAAATAATCAAAACGAAGATGGCAGTGTAACGATCCCAGACGTGCTTGTTCCTTACATGGGTGGTTTGACCAAAATCGAAAAAGCATAACAGCTTGCTATGACTACCTGTTACGTAGTCATAGTTTTTTTTTGACCTTTTTCTTCTTTTTCCCCATCTCATAAAGAGCTCTATATAACAACATGCGTTTTTTTTAGATAATATAATTAGAAAAAAACAACGTTTCTTTAAATATAATAAGAATAAGTTCACGACCATTGTGCTAATGTTACAGTTATGTTACGGTTAGTTTACTTTATGATGATAGATGAAGGGAGTACGTCAAATGTCTGATAAAGAGTCTTATGCTCGCCGGAGTGATTTGCATAAAAAACAAATAGATCCATCATTTGAACATACAAAAAGGAATCATGATGTATTAAATTCAAGAGAACCTGAGAGATTACCAATCTCAGATAAGTCAAAAAACTTGACTTCAAATCAGAAGAAAACGCCTTATGGAAAATATATTCTTGGTTTGATCACATTATTAGTCATAGTGATTATTGCAACAGCAGGCTATATAGCCTATACGCTGCAACAACAAGAAAAAGAAGCCAAAGCAAAATTTGAAACAGCCGCTAGTGGTTTACTCGACAGTATTTCTGAAGAACAAGCACAGAGCGGATTAGCCAATCAAAGTCAGATTCTAGCCAATGGGGAACGAAAAGAAATCATTTACCATCCAAAAGATGACAGTACCAGCCCAATCAGTGATGCCACAAGTAAATTAACAGCGATGGTTGAAGAATTGGGAAAGAAACATTCTGAAAATGAAGTGGTCACGATTGCACAAATAAAATCCAAGTCTATTTCATCCAATGTATCTATTTATTCATTGCAAGCTGATAGCTATGTCTGGAACCGTGAAACTGGCAAATTCCAAGAACCAGATTCGGTCACAGAATCTTCTATCTATGTTTCAGAAAAAACAAATGCTGAATTGACCCTCAAAGATTTGATTCCTGATGAAGCGAGTCTCCTGGGTGTACAACAAGTCATCCAACAAAAAATACTGGAACAAGCTGACGATCCAAATAAAATTATTGATGCCGTTCTAAATATGGATCGAATTACTTTTGATTCAAAAATGACCTATGATCCTAAGCAATTGACCCTTGAGTTACCTGAAAATCAAACAGGTGTAGACAAAATCACACTGGACTATAAAGATATTGCTGCTTTTATCGATACAGATTTGGTTGATTCAGGAAGTGTCAAAGATGCTTTACCTGTTCTAGATGAAAATAAAAAATATGTTGCACTGACTTTCGATGATGGACCAAATGATTCTTCTACTCTAGACTTACTAGACATTTTGAACCAAAACGATGTGAAAGCGACTTTCTTTATGCTGGGTCAAATGGTAGAACAATATCCAGATTCAGCGAAGAAAATTGCTGAATCTGGTCATGAAATAGCCAGCCATTCTTATTCTCACCCTCAGTTGAACACATTGTCCACTGATGATTTAAAAGATGAAATCTTTAAAACAGACAAAACCATTTTCAAAGCCACTGGTAGTCTACCAAGAAATTTACGCCCGCCTTATGGCGCAATCGATCAGAAAAGTGCTGAAACGATTGGTATGCCGATTATTCAATGGGATATTGACTCACAGGATTGGAAGTCAAAAGATCCTGGGAAAATCAATGCTGTCGTTAAACAAAATGTTTTTAACGGCGCCATTATCTTGATTCATGACATTCATCCAGAATCTGTTAAATCCGTACCCGGAATCATCAGAATGTTGAAAGATGAAGGATATACTTTTGTAACAATTGATCAATTATTGGCTGGTAAACAAAAACCATTACATCAATACTTTGAGATGTCTGACGAACGTGTCGTTGAATAAGCAAAATCACAAAAAACCGCTGATCAAATAAATCAGCGGCTTTTTTCTATTATCGATCATACACATTCGTAGCAAAGATTTGGACGAGTAATGTAGCTACCGCATGAGGTGACATCTCTGGAAAATCTTTCAGCCATCGTTCAATCAATCCTATTGATCCGCAAACGAAATAGCTTAAACATAGCTCCAACTCCGCTGTTGACGCATGTGTAAAGTATAATTGAAATCTTTTGAATGTCTCTGGTCGGATCTCAGTTAACAAAAGGTTCAATAAATGACTGTTGTTCAACAAAATCAAATACGTCGTACTTGGGTTCTCATATAATAGCTTTAATAATTTAGCAAGCCATAGATCAAGAGATAAATCTTCCTTTTGTAGATTATCCGCAATTTCATGGACCAATTCTTCTTCGATTTCTTCAAGTAATGCGGCTGTATCCTTATAATATTTATAAAAAGTGCCCCGATTGATATCCGCCCGCTCAGAAATTTCTTTGATCGTTATCTTGGTTAAGTCTTTTTCTAATAATAAATCTTGAAACGCCTGTCTAATCACTTTCTTTGAATACAAGGTGCGACGATTTCCCGCTACTCCAGCCATCTGATACTCCTTTCACTTCAACAGATTCCTTCCATTTGTTTATTTCATAACATTATCATAAGCATTGAGGATTGCTCTCGCTTTTCTTTATTAGTATACTAACACCATGTGATTAAATCAACACGTGTTTAATAAATGGAGGATTTTTAATGAGTTATGTTGAAGTAAAGAATGAATGCAAAAGATATCAGATGGGTGAAACGACGATTACTGCCAACGATCACCTTTCATTTTCAATCGAAGAAGGCGAGTTAGTGGTGATATTAGGCCCCAGCGGAGCAGGGAAATCAACTGTCTTAAATATTTTAGGTGGAATGGACTCTCCGGATGAAGGACAAATCATTATTGATCAAGTCGACATCGCCCAATTCTCGGACAAACAATTGACAGAATACCGTCGGAAAGACGTTGGTTTTGTATTTCAGTTTTACAATTTGGTGCCGAATCTGACTGCCAAAGAAAATATCGAGCTCGCAACAGAGGTCTCCCCTAATGCACTTGATCCAGATGAAGTATTGGCTCAAGTTGGATTGGAAAATCGAAAAAATAATTTTCCCGCCCAACTTTCCGGTGGTGAGCAGCAACGAGTTTCTATCGCAAGAGCCTTAGCAAAGAATCCGAAATTGCTGCTCTGTGACGAACCCACGGGCGCTTTGGATTTTGAAACAGGTAAGCAAGTATTAAAACTCTTGCAAAATGCTAGTCGTCAAAATGGCAATACCGTACTGATCATCACACATAACAGTGCCATCGCACCAATCGCTGATCGTGTGATCCATATCAATGATGCTACTGTACGTTCAATTGAAGAAAATAAACAGCCGATCTCAATTGATGATATCGTTTGGTAGGAGAATCCGATGAAAAATAAGACCTATTTAAAAGCCAGTTTTCGTGAGATCAGCGAATCAAAAGGCCGCTTTATTGCCATTACCTTAATTATTTTTCTTGGTACTTTTCTTTTCGTCGGCGTTAAAGCAACAGGCCCGATTTTAAATCATTCAGCAAGCGCCTATGTCGATGGACAGCAATTAGCAGATCTACAAGTCACTTCCACGATGGGCCTGACAGATGAGGACATTGCTCTTGCAGAAAAATCTGATGCACAAGTTGAATCTGCTTATCAGTTCTATGCTGCAGTAAACAGTGATGAAGTTGTGCAAGTCAATTCTTACAACAAAGACCACACATTGAATCAGCTGCTGATCAAAGAAGGCCATCTGCCTAAAAATAAAGATGAAATCCTGTTAGACACAGAAGCCAAAAACTACGGCTACCAATTGGGCGATACCTATACGTTTGATCAGACAGAAAACTTATCGCAAGAAAGTTACACGATTGTTGGTTTTGCTGATTCGCCCATGTATATCAGTGTTGCAGAGCGTGGCTATGCGAATGTAGGCAGCGGCGTTGTATCCTACTTTGCCTATATACCTGAAGACACGTTTACGATGGAAGTCAAATCGATTCTTTACTTCTCCTTTGATGATGTCCAATCCTTGGAAACCTATTCGGATGCATATGAAGAGAAAATGGACAACCATCAAGAAACGATTGAAGCACTTTTTGCTGATCGACCGCAAACGCGGTTGGCTGAAATCAAAGCAGAAGCCATGGAAGATATTACGCCTGCGCAAGACGAGTTGACGGACAATCAGACCAAACTGGATGATGCACAAGAGCAGCTTGATGCTGCTAAGGAACAGCTTGCCACTCAAAAAGAGGCACTAAGTCAATTGCCGCAAGCGCAACAAGCAGCGCTAACAACTGAAGTCACTGCTGGCGAAGCGGAATTGACACAACAGCAAGAAACACTTGATGCACAACAAGAACAACTAGACGACGCACAACAGACGATAAACGATAACCTAGCAGACTTAGATGCGTTAGAAGAACCGACCTATCTATATAATCAACGGAAAGACAATCCAGGGTTCCAAGAATATGGCGGTTTATCTGATCGAATTGCAGCTATCGCCAATGTCTTTCCAGTATTCTTCTTCTTTATAGCTGCATTGATCACCTTTACGACATTGTCGCGAATGGTGGAAGAAAATAGAAAAGAAATTGGCACCTTGAAAGCATTGGGTTACGGAAAAGCAGAAATTTCAATCAAATATTTGATTTATGCTTTACTCTCTTCAGCGATTGGCATCCTCAGCGGCGCCGTTCTGGGCACTGAGTTGTTGCCGCGCTTGATTTATTTCTTATCGAGTGATCGTTATCTATTAGATGGGATTCGCGTTTATTATGTCTGGTCCCCCATCATTTTAGCCGCTAGTGCCTTTTTGATTGCCGCGCTTGGTGCTTGCCTGTTTGTTTTGATCAAGGAATTACGGGAAAAACCTGCCCAATTATTACAAGTACGCGCACCTAAACCTGGGAAACGCATTTTCTTAGAACGTATCACCCCATTGTGGTCACGTCTAAGTTTTAATCAAAAAGTCAGTTTTCGGAATATTTTCCGTTACAAATCACGTATGGTGATGGCAATCATCGGCATTGCAGGTTGTACCGGATTGATGGTCGCTGGTGTCGGGTTAAAGGATTCTTTGGGTTCAGTGACCAGCAAACAATTTGGACCGATCACCGATTATCAAGCAGTTGTTACACTCACCGACAGCAAAGAGGCCACATTGAAAAAAGCCGAAGCTGCGCTCGATAAAGATACGGGCGTAACAGATACTTTAGCTGTCAACAGTGAGAATATTGAAATTCGTCCTGAAAACCAAGGCAAGCAAAGTTTGACGTTGATGGTTCCTGCCGACAATGATACTTTCACAGACTATGTACATTTGACCTCATTGGAGGGTAACGCGTTATCGTTGAATGACAATGGTGCGGTTTTAACCATGAAATATGCCGAACTTTATGATATCAACGTAGGTGATAGCCTGACTTTCTATACAAGTGATCAAGAATCTTTTACTGTAAAAATCAGCGGGATTGCTGAGAACTACTTAGGAAATTCTTTGTACCTTTCGCAAGAAACCTATGAAGCAATCACTGACAGCGACTTTACGCCAAATACATTGTTGCTCAAGAGTGATACAATGAATCAAAAGCAAGAAGAAAACCTCTCTACCGCGTTATTGGAAACCGATAGCGTGAAGAACACGACGTTTTTATCTACCCAAATCAATACACAAAATGAATCCATGGGCAATCTGGACTCTATTGTCTTGATATTGGTAGTATTATCTGGAGCATTAGCCTTTGTTGTGTTGTACAACTTAACAAATATTAATGTTTCCGAACGGATTCGCGAGTTGTCGACCATCAAAGTCCTTGGTTTTTACAACAAGGAAGTCACTATGTATATCGTTCGCGAAAATATTGTCTTTACTTTGTTTGGTATTTTGGCAGGTTATGCTGTGGGATACTTCTTGACCGACTTTATTCTTATGCAAGCATCAATGGAAAACATGGTCTTTCCTCTTGTGATCAATTGGCCAGCGTATGCTTTAGCAGGCGGCATGACGATTCTTTTTACTGTCATCGTGATGTTCGTTACGCATATAAAGTTGACCCATGTCAATATGATCGATGCATTGAAATCGAATGAATAAAAATTGGTTCTTATGGTTTAAATGAGTGTACTATCAAAAAAGACATCCGTTCCTCGCTTCGTTGAGCGAAGGAATAGATGTCTTTTTGAATGTTTCACGTGAAAACTATTATGATTTAACGGAGTAATTAGGTGCTTCTTTCGTGATTTGAACATCATGCGGATGTGATTCTTTCAGTCCATTGCCACTCATTTGGATAAATTGAGCTTCATCACGTAATTGCTGTAGATTAGCTGCACCAACATAGCCCATTCCTGATTTTAATCCACCGATCATTTGGAAGATAATATCAGAAACACTGCCTTTGTATGCGACACGTCCTTCAATGCCTTCTGGAACCAATTTATTGGCCTCATTGACACCACCTTGGAAATAACGATCACTCGACCCTTTTTCCATTGCACCTAATGACCCCATGCCACGATACGTCTTGAAACGACGGCCTTGATAAATTTCAAATTCACCTGGTGATTCATCCGTACCCGCTAACATGCTACCTAACATCACTGCATGACCACCAGCTGCTAATGCTTTGACGATATCACCTGAATACTTGATGCCGCCATCTGCGATAATCGCTTTGCCATATTGACGGGCAACAGAAGCTGCATCATAGATAGCTGTCAATTGGGGTACGCCTACACCAGCAACGACCCGTGTTGTACAAATTGATCCTGGGCCAATACCAACCTTGACAACATCGACGCCTGCATCATAGAGTGCCTTTGTCCCCTCAGCAGTTGCTACGTTTCCAGCAATCAACGTTGCTTCAGGGAATTGATTGCGAATTTCTGAGATTTTGCGCAATACACCGGCACTGTGTCCATGGGCTGTATCAATCACGATCGCATCAGCACCAGCATCTAACAATGCTTGCGCCCGTTCAAAGGTATCGCTAGTCACACCGACAGCTGCGGCTACGAGAAGACGACCATGGGTATCTTTAGCAGCATGTGGGAATTCAATCACTTTTTCGATATCTTTGATGGTGATCAAACCACTTAGACGGCCTTCTTCATCAACGATTGGTAATTTTTCGATTTTGTGTTGTTGCAGGGTTTTTTCAGCATCTTTCAGTGACGTACCCACAGGGGCAGTGATCAATTTTTCTTTGGTCATCACATCATCAATCGCCATCGTATAATCAGTTACAAAGCGCATATCGCGGTTGGTAATAATACCCACAAGTTTGCGGTTTTCCATAGTTTCAACGATCGGTACACCGCTAATACGGTATTTGCTCATCAAATGTTCCGCATCAGCTACTAGATGGCTTGGCGTTAAGAAGAATGGATCAATGATTACGCCACTTTCTGAACGTTTCACTTTCCGGACTTCATCTGCTTGGGCAGCAATACTCATATTTTTATGAATCACGCCTAACCCACCTTGGCGAGCCATAGAAATAGCCATTTTACTATCAGTTACTGTATCCATACTGGCACTCATGATTGGTATATTCAGCGTAATATTGGGGGCAAGCTGCACACGCATATCCACATCATTTGGCAATACGTGACTTTCAGCAGGAATCAATAGGACATCATCGAACGTTAACCCTTTTTTTACAAATTTGGTTTCCCAGTTGGACATTTTTGTAACCACTCCTTAAAATTTTTAGGTATTTTAAAAAAAATAGCAAAATTTTTTTCATAAGTCAACCATTCGGACAGTTTTCTTATTTATCGTTAGTAAATGGGTCAGAAATTCTCATAATCACAGAGAATTCTCTTTGAAATTTTTTGTCCAAGTGTTTGCTATCTTCTCCACCAGTAGATTGGATAGAAAAACAGTCAGAAAATCTTTTAAAGAAATTTCTGACTGTAGCAGCTGATGCTGTGCTCTATTGAAGAATCTTTTTTATACTACTGTTTTATTTTCTCGCATAAACATTGCCGCACCAATAGCCCCGATCACGACAACGATACCTGCGACATAACATATATGGGTCAATCCGCTATCGAACGCTTGAACAACAGTCTTTTGTAATTCAGCAGCAAAAGGTGCTTGGTTCACTGTGTCCGAAAACGCAATTTCATGACCAGAAAACGGTCCCGCACTAACCAAACTATCCGTTAATTTGATTGGTAAGTTCATATTATCTGCCTGGGCATTGACAACTTCTGCATAACGATTTGCCTCAACTAGTCCTAGGATCACCACGCCAAAGCTGGTACCAAACTGACGGAAAACATTTAATAATCCTGAAGCCATACCCATTTCTTGTGGTGCAACGCCTTCTAAACCTGCTGAATTCAGCAATGGGTTGACGATACCGTTGGCAATACCGATCATCACTAATGTCGGCCATAGTTGGGCATAGCCCATTGTCGGTGACAGTTGACCAATCAAGAACAAGAAGCCTCCTCCACTGATCAACAGTCCTGCAGCAATCATCCACTTTTTCGCAAACTTGTTGCCCAAAATACCAACAACAGGTCCTAAGATCAATGACCACACTGAAAGTGCCAGTTGACGGACGCCTGTATCAAAAGCAGACCAGCCAATGTAATTTTGCATCAGAACGGTTAAATACGTATTAAATGCATAAATGCCTGAGCCTAAAGCAAATGCCACAATAACTGAGCCAACAAAATTGATATTTTTGAACATTTTTAAATTCATCATTGGGTCTTTGACTTTTGCTTCTGTAAGGATGAACAAAATCAAAAAAATGATCGCTAACGCCAACCAGCCACCGACTCTTAGATCTGTCCATGCCCAGTCAACATTGGTTTCCTTTTGAATCAACCCGTAAATGGCGCTAAACAACGCCGCAGTTGAAAGAACCATCCCGAGCAGATCAATCTTTTCGTCTCGGCCATAACTGGGGGTTTCATCAACAAAACGTATGGTCATCAAGACGGCGATGATCCCGATCGGCAAATTAATAAAGAAAATCGATTCCCAGCCAAAGGCATCCACCAATAGACCACCAACTAATGGGCCAGAAGCAGAAGACAAACCAATAACTGAACCCAAAATCCCTAAAGCTAATCCTCGCTGTTTTCCTTCAAAGTTAGAAGCAACCAGTGCCATTGATAAAGACATCATGCCCGCACCGCCGACAGCTTGGATACCGCGACCAATATCCAGTATCAGCAAAGATGGAGCGAAACCATTCAAGATAGAAGCTGCGATAAAGATCACCAAACTACCTAAGAAAATCTTTTTTCGTCCATACATATCTCCTAGTTTAGATACAACCAATAAGGTAACTGCAAAAACTAGTGTATAGGCATTTAATACCCATTGTAGTTGCGTAAAAGGTGCATCAAAGGCCTTTTGCATCGTAGGCAATGCTACATTCACGACTGTTACATCCAAAAGTCCCATAAAAACACCTAACGACAAGGCAATTAATGAAAACCATTTTTTTGACGTTTTTTCCATAATGATTCAACACTCCTATATATTCATTCAGTTGCTTTTTTACAAGTTGCTTTTCGCTGTTCGATCTGTTGCTTGATCCACGAAAGTTTTGTTTGCGCCAATTGGATATCAAGATCATAAGCTGACACAATCACATCGAAACGAGCTGCTTGCTCAGGATATGTTTCCCGATGATCTTGCATATCAAGTTGCGCTTGTTGATAAAATAAAAGATCACTTTCGATAAATGCCTGAAAGTCAGTCAAGATTTTTAATTGAACCGAAACAGATACACTATTTAACGAACGTAATTTGAAATGGATCATATCGTTTCGTTTGGCATCAGAAGGAATATCCGCTCGCATCAATTCGGCAAAACGGCTAGTACCCGCTGGGGTGATATGCCATAACTTCGTATTCCGCACATCTTGCAGATTTTTAGACATAATCAATCCTTCTTTTTCTAACTTCTCTAAAGATGGATACAACACACCGCTTGACACTTTACGCATCGGTTGTAAAGCGGAACCAACTATTTTTTGCAGCTTATAGCCGGTTTTATCCCCGCCAACCAGGGAGCCCAACAATAATAAATCGTACATGATTGCCTCCTTTGCAATTTTTCATATCAGTCTTTTAGACCTATTGACTTGCTTATTATAGGTCTTTTAGATATATTGTCAAGCAAAAAAAAATCAGTTGGCTCTCTTTTTATAAGAGAACCAACTGATTCACTGATCAGCCTCTTGGGACTGATAAGCTGCTGATAATGTTGTATTTACGTTTCAAGTAATATTTAGCCGCCAATGCCACTGCGCCGATCACGGCTTCGATGACGGGATCTACTTGTGGATTAAATGGTGCTGGTATCATCGCAGAAAGAGAAATCGCAACGATCCATAGTAAAAATGCCCCAACTAAAATCAGAATGATTTTCCACATTTTAGGTCGCTTGCTTTTATCTGCGCCTGGTCGTTCATATTGATACATATACTTATACATCAAATAGAACACCCAGCCAGCTAAAATCGCCATCAAGAACAACGTCAACAGACCATATGGCTGTGCTTGTCCGCGAGTAAAGACGCCCATGACACCCAACATCAAGCCAAAGATACCTAATATCAACAGAGTGTTGTCTAGCCACATCAAAAATGGTCCTGATTCTTTTTGCTCAACGGGTTTATTGATGATTGCCTCTGTTCTTTCGGATACTGTACCAAACAATTGTCGCGCTGTTTTGCCGCCTTTTTGTTCCTGTACAAGGATCGGTAACATATCATGTAAGGCAATTGTTTTTTCTTCCTCAGAAAGATTGGCTGCTTCTAGTGATTTTTTTAAATCAAAAATATATTGTTGATTGCGTTTTGTTAATTGTTGTTCTAATTCACGATTTTCGGAAACATAATTTCGCAGAGTTTCTGGTTCCATGAATTGATTCTCCCTTCTGCGCGTTTTCTTCACAATGGACATTTTACCACAAAATCCCTAGGAAGAAAGCCCTTTATACGTTAAAACGGAACAACATGACATCGCCATCTTGCACGATGTATTCTTTCCCTTCTAAACGAACACGACCGGCTTCTTTCGCTGCATGCATCGTGCCATATTGGTTCAAGTCTTCAAAGGAAACAGTTTCCGCACGGATGAACCCTTTCTCGAAGTCTGTATGAATGATGCCGGCAGCTTGTGGGGCTTTGATTCCTTTACGGAATGTCCAAGCACGAACTTCTTGCTCACCAGCTGTAAAGTACGTAGCCAGGCCTAGTAGGTCATAGGCAGCCCGAATCAATTGGTCCAAACCTGACTCTTCAATGCCTAGCGCTTCTAAGAAATCTGCTTTGTCTTCTTCTTCCAGTTCAGCGATCTCTTCTTCAGCACGTGCGCTGATCACAATGA
>Ga0308161_1003498_pt1 | contig 15266 bp, 11 predicted proteins | sample PhyFR2_FD_201034 | JGI IMG/M metagenome (GOLD analysis project Ga0308161, IMG submission 201034) | Phyllosphere microbial communities from UC Gill Tract Community Farm, Albany, California, United States - DLSLF.R2 | ecosystem: Host-associated > Plants > Phyllosphere > Unclassified | place: USA...
ATGCGGTTATCAAGCCACTCATCTATAAACTGCGCACCGTGACCATCAACATATTCAATTGGCTGTGCAATGCCGGCCTCCTTCAGGCTGTCGTGCCAAGCCGGGATGAAACGACGTGGCAAAATAGAGGTGTTCGCCTCAAACAGTACCGCGAGCGTTTGTTTCGGTGAAAACGGTGCGAGTGCGATTGCAACATCAGCCAGCAGCTTCTGAAGCCGGGCCTGAAATACCAGCAGATCCTGTTGTTCGGGCCCCAGTGAATCATCACTCTCGCCGCCCACCGGAGGGGGGGGGAAAAATGTATGTAAATAAAAGTCTTCCTGACCGCGACCGGGCTGGCTTTTAAGTATTGAGGGCCCTTCCATTAACAATGTCACCGGAGTCTGTCCCGGTTCCTCTGGTAACGGAATATCCACGCTTATATGCAGGATCTGGAGTGCCCGGCGGCCCCGTCGGATTTCCCACAATAATGTTTCTTCACGCATTCTGTCCCAGCCATCAGCATGATTATGCTGAAACAGCCAGAACAGCAATCGTAGAACAAACACCAGTAACCAGACCAGCATGATGATCGCAGGAAGAAGTATCCAGAATTTTGTCCCCTCACCCTGCCGATCAAATGCCAGGCCCGCTATTACAGCCATAACAGTCAGCATCGCCAGAGCCGATAACCAATAGCCGAAACGGATGGGGGTCGGGCGCCAAGCTGCGGGGGGAATAGTTTTAAGATTTACCGACATAATCAGGGTGTAAAGACCAGTTCAGGTGAAACAGTATTAAGATTCAGTTGCGCGCGGAGGTTGGTAAATTTGGGCGGCACAATCCAGTCAAACGTAACTCCATCCTTATTCCATGTAATCGATGAAAAATCATCCTGCTTCTGCCAGCTATTTAATTCCACTGAACGCCAGCAACTGACAACCATTATACGTTGTACTCTAGTCGCTTTTTTAGCTTCAACCTGGTAAATATCGGCATACATTTCCTGCCCAATCCCACACTGGCCGGTGGGGTTCCCCGGGCGTGAAGGGAATCCATTGATTAAAAGGAAATACTGTCTGTTACCTACGGTATGCAACCGCCCATCACTATATAGTGATGCCAGTTCTTTTTGAGGTGTGATCGCTATACCTTCAATCATTAACGGTTGCTGGCGGTTAAATACTTCTTTAATTTCTGACGCAGAGGCATTCAGTGTTGCGCCAAGAAAAAAAACAAGGAGTAAAGTATTTTTCATGTATTTATTGTCCATAAACTTTATCGGCATAACACAACCCTGAATAAACCCATGTATGCTCCGCAGACTGCCCTGCAGAGCCAGAGGCGTAGGTTGGCTGATCACGGTTATGTAGCTGTTCTTCAGTCTGGCCAGCATTCACAGGATTATTCATATTCCAGCCAATATTTCCGGTGGTACTGTCACACAGGTGGTTGTATTTACGTACCCAAGCGCTTGTCGTGTCATCCCATTTGTAATAGTACCCCCCGTTCCACAAAGCGATTGCTTCCCGCTCGACCATTTCGTCCGTATAGGTTCCGTGCTGGCTGAGATGATGTATCGCTTGCTCCCGCTTAGTCTGAAACAGGTCACGTCCGGCTTTAACATTTTCCTTCCAGCTCCAGGTTGTGGTGTAGTCCGGAGCCGGATTTGTCATTTGAGCCATACCATAGCCTTGGTCAAAGGACACAACAGGTTCACCATCACGATTAATAAATTGCTTATTGTAACTTTCGTGAGCCAGCAGTTTTTCAAGCCCGGATGAGTTTTTAAGGGTATCAATAAAAGCGTGCAAATCTGCAACAGTCGGATTCTGGCCTTTTATTCTAATATTACGCTTAATAGTCAACTCACCAATCGTGACCGAAACAACTAGATCACCCCCCAGTACTTTTCCTTCACCAAAATTTACCGTCCTAATAGCGACCAACCAGAAGTGGTTGTTATCGATGTATCGCCCGAACATACGCATGAGCATCACGCTGATGACCAACATCGCCACCAAGACAGCAATCCAACGTGTTTTTTATGGTGTGAGCGGTCGTGGAAAACATTCAGGGGGATGCTTTAGGGAATAAAAAAGCTCTCTCAACCAAATAACCACAATAAACTTTAAACACTACACTTAACAAGCTTAAAATCAGGTGCCCCAGCAAAAATCTTGCATGAGGGCATCTAAGAATAAAACTCATGAAATCATAATGTTTTTGTTTTTTTACCAGTTTTTGACAACTGATATACTTCTTCAATTAAATAATTTCTTTTATCCAAAACCAGATAGCATTCAAAATAATCCATATCAGCGTCTGTCTCTCCAAATCTAGACGACACTCCTGTTTTAATTACTATCTCTTGGTCAATTTTTTTAGTGCTGAGTATTCCCCCCCATCAGCAATGTGCAACGAGTATTGCCCATAGACATCGTAACCAATTATTCTTGTAGAATGAGTACGATATTTGTTAAGTAATTTAACGTACTCATCTTTTGCCTGAAAACCAGTATTTTCACTTAAATTTTTCGTAGCTTATTCATTCCACTGCTCATAGTCAATTATAAAGTTAATGACTGTCTGCTGAGGAGCTAATTTTGAACCTGAACTCATTGCAAATGCAGAAAAGTTCATCGACACAAATAACACGATTAGCAATTTTATAATTTTCACACTTTTTTCTTGTTGGCATAGCAATCAGATCCTTGCTCTGTTGGAACGTTCAGCACATACCTGACTTGCTCAAATGCAGACCACCTTAAATATTTAAACACTATTTCTCTAGATTTATTATCTAAGTACTAATTTCCTTATCAGACCGATAGTTAATGCCTTACTTACCTAATTCTCACGAATATATCGACAATCTTTTTACTTCAGGGTTTTAAGCGGCATAGTGCATAATTTTGGAGCGTTATCATCATAAATTACATTGATTAAATCCCCCCCATCAGTCCGAATATTAACAAAATCATCGCCGCATGTAGGTTTAATCTCTTTGAATTTTTTTTCAGTTTTACTAAATATAAATAATCTATAAATTTTATGCGTCCCCATCCCTTCATCTAAATGCCATAAACTGAAGTCTTTATAGCCATCACGATTATAATCCTCGATTATAATGTGATTTTTTTTCTCGGATGAAACATCTATATCTTCTGTGCTAAGAACATTACCATCATTTAATATCGACACTGACAATGAATCATTGTCTTTCAAAAAAATATTCGCAGAAATTCCTTCTGCACTATTAACATCTAAAACTGTATTATTACACCCTAATGCAACATTTGTAAAAGCACATAAAAGAAAAATAATATATCTCATAATAGCCCCTTATGATTTTGTTAAGTCTACAACAATGCGTGATTTTCCAGTAGGGCTTACACTGACAGTTGCATCAGTATTTATTTCATCCATTAAATAAATACCAATAAATTTCGTATAGGCTTGTCTTTCATAGTACCCATTCGATCCCCCATTAACCAAACGATTGATTAGCCCTACATTGTCTGCTGTTAAATTTTCATCCGCGACTCTGTTCATTGAGGTTTTTCGTTTGTAAACCTTCGAAGCCCAGTAAAACCCACCAGAATCACAAGAATTGTATTTATCTTCAGCCACGATATCGGGGTCGAATCTTGGAGACCATCGGAATAAAGTACCACCATCATCGGGATGGGCTGAATAATGTGTTGAGACTGAAGTAAGCCGAGGATCCTCAGGGTGTAATCTATCAGTATATGGACCTGAATGATTCGGAAAACGCCGATATTCACCGTAGGTTTTATACAGTCCTGCCCATGTAAGTTGCATAATCCCTCGACCATAAAAAACAGTATAATACTCCGTTGCAGGATTCACTGAGTTATAACGACCAAACCCCCACTCATGTAATAACCTTTTACTTCCACCTAAACCTCTCCACTGAGCAGTTTCTAGTAATGTTTGAGGTAGGAAGAATGATATCCTTTTCTTATCTCCCCCAATGTATTTCCTAATACATAAATTCAACGAGCTATAATTTGACTCAATCCTATTTTTAGCTTGCGTATGATTTATTGAATACACACTTGCAGGCTGCTTTTGAGCAGTTCTTGGGTTGCCGTTTGATGAGTAAAATAAATACTTCGGAAATGTGGCAGCTAACTCGTCAAGACTCATCCAACTACATTTCCTAAAATGCTCAATAAATGCTTTAGGCTCAAAATGCCACAATCTTCCGCTACCGAGAGCTCCTGAATCAAAACACAGCGCTTCTACGTGTTGCTTAAATTTGCCATAGTCTTCCTCACTCATCAGCGTTCGTTCATTTGATTCCTGCGTCCCCGGGACCGTCCATATCGCCGTTTTCTCTGAAGTGCACTGCTCCCAGGGCAGACCGGTCATCAGCCATTTATACCGGGCATCTGTGGTGCTTTTTTCCCACTCGAACGGTAAACAGCAGACAAGCCTGCTGCGCTGAGCCTCAAAAATGCCCTCTTCCCGCAGCTTTCTGATGATGGCCGAGTTGCACTGGCTGTGCGTGTCTTTGTCATCATCTACCAGCAGCCACCCCGTCCAGTGGGGAAAGTCTGCGTCACTGAACTTTTTAATGACGGGCGCTGCGAGATTGACCACCCCCGTCCCACCCGGATAACTCACCGTCATCCACAACGGCGCGTCTGCCGGCACCAGCGTTTCATGCTCCGTATTGATTACCCGCCCAAAGCGGAGCAGCTCAAACCCGGCGCTGGGGCTCTGCTCATAATTTCGCATAGCGGTTTTATAAAGATTATATTCATAATCTTCACCGTCAGCATTAACCAGCGGTTCGCCCAGCAGATTGTACTCCCCGTCCGTTTGCGTATTTTTTTGCCGGGTCACCATCGTACAGCTGCCCCGTGCCAGGGTCATGCTGGCATACAGGGGCACACTACTTGTATAGCGTTCAGAAAGACCCGTTGTGGAACTGCTGTTGTTCGCGGGGGCTTTGTCGTAAAACGTTGTTCCTGCCGGCAGATAAAAATGGATATCACCGTAAACCGCGTCCGTGCGCCCGTCTTTCGAAATATCCAGTTCCTTCGTTTTTCGTCCCGTCAGTTTACTGACGTTGTTATCATCACAGAAAATCTGGAAGTGATATTCATTCTGGCCGTCAGTCATCCCGGAAGAGCCAAGCGGGTCCTTACGGTAAATTTTGGCGTCAGCTTTTATCTCTGCTTCCAGAAACTTCAGATGCATATACAGAGAGTAAAAAACGACCTTTCCGTCCTCGCCGGAGCCAATTTCTGTCTCATGTTTCAGTAAAACATAGCCGTCGTCCGTTCCCCTTATGGGGGCATACTTCAGCGGAAACTGGTCTCTTTTCCACGGAGGAGACGGCTTGCGGAACGACACCACGGTCCCGTCGGCAACTGCCCTGACCTTCTCAGACGATGTGCCTGCATCCGTATGCGATATATGGATGCCCCCATGCCAGGACTCTGATGCATTGAGAGGATATCCCCGACGAGCATTGACAGGCATCATCGCTTCAATCCAGTCGGCGTCAGACTGAGTGGCATCTTTATCTCTCAGAAACGGAGGACTGATAATCATGTTTTGACTCCCTGTCAGGAAAAGCTGAAGTTACTGGAAGGTTCGGTGGTTTCAGGAGCCACATTCGGGAAGTCTTCTGGCTTGTTAGCCTTTTCTTTTCGTCCGTAATGCCCGGCTTTAGTCCGGTACTCCCCCTGTGTGGCAGATTCAATGCCATTGGCATCGAGGGTGATATAGCTTCCACCCCCGTTAATCGTGATTTTTTTCTTCGCGATGATTTTGATTTCATCCTCCGTGCTGACAATGCTGATTTCCTTACGGGCCAGCAATTCCATCAGGTCGTTCTGCGCCTGTACCTGCACCGGCCCCTGGTTCGCGATGAGCTTAATACCCAGCTTGCGGACAAACACGCTCAGGGCATTCCCCACCCCGATGAACAGGTTTTTCACCACGCTGACGTCGGCATTTTTACCGGCCGTGGCAATCAGGTTCTGGCCGGCCGATACCTGCAGATGTTGTCCGCTGGTCAGCGCCATACCCTCCGGTGCGCTGAGCAGCAGCACCGACTTTTTGAGCTCCGTCAGCTGCTGTTCCAGCAGTGTGATTTGCGCCTGGAGATCGGCCGGGTTCGCGGTCGCCTTCTGCGCGTCACCGGAGATGGACGTCATCTGCTCCCGGGCGTCACCCAGGTTGCTGACCGCCGGCTGCATCTCCAGCACCTGGCCCTGCGCCTTAGCCTGCCCGTCAGCGCTGATAAATATCCCTTTCTGCGCCCGTATCGCCCCCCAGCCGTCGGTTCTGAGCTCAAAGCCCTCGCCGCGCCGCTGCTTTTCGCCGTCGACCAGATGGCCGAGGTTCAGCTGGCTTTTGCCGCCGTACTCGGTGCTGACCTTGATATGCTCTTTCCCGCGCTCGTCGTCGAGGCGGATTTTGTTGTTGGCGGGCGTGCGCAGCACGTTACGTTTGTAGTTGCGGATGGTGACGTGGTCGCCGTGCGCCGAGTCGTGAAGTACGCCGGAAATGTACGGCCTGTCCGGGTTACCGTCCTCGAAGCCAATCGCCACTTCGGTGCCCGCCAGCAGCGGCAGGTGCAGGCCGTACGTATCCCCGGCGTACGGGCGGGACTGGCGCACCCACAGGCTCTCGAACCCGGTCTCCCAGTTATCACGGTCAAACAGCATGTTGACGCGATAGCGGCCGTCTTTATCGATGTGGCCGTAGGTGTCGTTTTCGGTGGTGCTGGTGACGCGGGCCGGTAACGTGCCGGCCATCACCGGGCGGGTGCCGGGCTGCGGGCGGAAGCAAAAATCAGGGCTGTCCGGGATGCCGTCAAACCTGACGCAGAAGTCCTCGTCACGCCGCGCATGGCTGTGCATCGCCGTAACGACCACCCCATGAGCAAAGACCTCCGCCACCTCAATGCCGCCGGTGACCCTCAGCACCTGGCCGGGGGCCAGCGTCGGGCAGCTGGTGACGGCCCGCGTCTGCGTCTGTCCGTTCAGGTAGCGCTCATGGCGGATGCGGGCAAAGAACGCCCCCGACTCCGGGGCCGGGTTGCGGTCATAGTGGCTTCCCGGCGTCAGGTAGTTGTCGGCATAGTGATACGCATCCCCGTAAGTGGTGGCATCCCCGCGGGTCACATCCACCCGGGTGTTCATGTCGTCCGTGGCCTGGCGGTAGTTGTAATCACGGGTGCTGACCTGCTTCTGCACCACGTTATGATGGCTCTCCATGCCCCAGACCGAGTCCACACCTTCTGAATGTTGTCCTGACGGCGGCACCGACGGCAGGATCAGGCCTTTGTCATACCCCTGCTGGCCGTCGTAAAACTCCACCACGTCGATGTTCAGACGCGTATCGGTGGTAAAGCGGAACCAGATGCCGGCCTCACCCAGCAGGCGGGTGATAAAGTGCAGGTCATCCTCACCGTACTGCATCACCTGCTCGCGGCGCGGGTACTCTTTTGCAAGCGAAAACAGAAAATCCTGACCGCGCATGCTGTGGCGCTCGCGCAGGATTTTCTCGACGATTTGCGGGACCGACATGTCCTGATAAATCGCGTTCTGGTGCGAACGGTCGAGCAGCGCCAGGCGGGGCCGGAGCGTCAGGGCGTAACGGGTCTCATCCCTGGAGGTGCTGAGGCGTTCAAAACCGCTCACCACGCCCTGAAGGGTGCGCACCACCTGCTGCATTTTGATGCCGAACCCCTGATCAACCGGGGCCTGCAGCGTCAGGGAGGCCGCTTTCATCAGCATCAGCTCTTTGCTGATGGCATGGTCACCGCTGGTAAATTCAATCCGGTAGCTGAACGGCGTGCTCAGGGCTTCATCGCCCTCAAACGCCAGTACGTCGAGGGCTGACTCGCACCCTTTTACTGCCAGCAGGTGGTGGCTGTGGCTGAATATGATGGTGGGATTACTGCTCATATGTACACTCCTTGTGTAAGATCAAACGCCAGCCCGATACCCTTTTCCTCGCGTCAGCCCGGCGTGAATTTCCGCATGGGCACGGGTCTGGCAGAGCGAAGCCGCGCCTTCCACCGCACGGGCACAGTAGGGGTCAGACGTCGCAACAGAATGGCTGGATGTCCCATAAATCCTTTTCTTTGTCGGTTCCCGGACACGCTACCGCCCATCGCTGTTTCCTCTTAAGGGGACCAAAGCGCATACGGTCGGGCTGGCAGTTTGAGGGCTTCCTTACTCAACCCGCGCGGACAGGCGTTGAGCAAAGAACGGGCAGAAGAGACTGCCCGTCAGGACGCTGTCCCTGGACTACTCTCGAAAGTGTTGTGAAACGTCATCATCCTGCACTGATGCTGAAGGTTTGCCCGGGAGCAGGCAGGCATCGGCCTGGGGTAGCAGGCTGATTTCGACACGACGGTTCCGCGTCCGGCCTTCCGGGGTATCATTGGTTGCGACAGGACGGCTTGCACCGTAACCCTGCACCGCAAAACAGCTTTCCGGCACATCGCCGGTGTCCCGCATCCAGTTACGCACCGCTTCGGCACGTTTCAGGGACAGCGCCTGGTTCAGTCCCGCATTGCCGGTGTTATCGGTATGACCACTCACCACAATCAGCCAGCCCGGCTTCGCTTTGATACCGACCAGTGAATTCACCAGCATTTTGGTGGATCCCGCTTTCAGCACGAACTTGCCGGAATCGAACAGCGACATGCTGTCGAGCCGCACAATTGTCGGGGCCGGTTTGGCTTTCGGCTGCGGTTCAGACGGCAGTTCAGACGGCGCCGGAGGAGGCACATACGAGCGGATCGCCTCCAGCACCGGCATTCGCAGGCGCTCCCCCCGATACAGACCCAGGCTCATCCGGGCCGGTACGCCATTACGCGCCAGGTCATCAAGCTGTGCCGCATCGTCACGCAGGACGGAAACGGCGTCGGCTTTTGGTGCGAAATCATGCATGGGGATACGGTTGTAGCGGGCAATATCAAAACCCACCCGTTGCAGCAGCTGGCGATTGTTCCAGCCACTGCAGAGCAGCGCGGCAATGGCCGCCAGCGTGAAGATCCCGAGCGCACAACGCCAGGTTCGTCCGCGCGGCGTCAGGCCTTGCCCTTTCGGCAGTAGCGGCAGGATAAAATCCGGGAAGGGGGAAATCACCGTGCTGTCAGTTCCTACCGGCTGCCAGCCCGTCACCTGCTGCATCGCGGTGTGCCGGGAAAGCCACGCCGTCCAGGCCGATGTGGCCAGACTTCCGGCAAGGATCGGTCCCATTCCCCACAGCACTGCAGCAGGGGCGATGATCGGAACATCGGGGTTCTCATCCATAAAGACGGCCTTGACGTGCTGATGGAACCAGCTCATCAGGCTGTTCATCAGCACCTGCTGCTGCATCGCAGGCGTCCCGCCGGTAGTGACCCATGCAGCAATTGAGCCCGGCGCTGAACACGCCCGCCAGACCCTTACCCCTTCCTCCGGAATAGCGGCCTGCCACAGCATGTCATTTGTCATCGCACTGCCGATCTGACCATTCAGAATCAGCGGCACAGAATGACCGGTTTCTTTACGCAGCTGGCTGATTTGCCAACGCAGGGCCAGCAGGCGACTGGTAAGGCGATCGCTGTCAGCGTGTTTCTGCGGGCAGACACTGACCATCACCGACAGCTGACGTCCCCAGTCTGGGCGCAGCCACAGTACCTGGCGGGCGACCTGCTCCGGATCCTGATGATCTTCCACGCGGATCCAGCACCCCTGCGTGACAGTGAGCACCGGTGACTGCTGCATACATGCCAGCGGCAGATCGCCGCAGACCAGCACCACGGGCTGCCGGTAAGTGGCGTCCGGAAGGTCATCCAGACGCAGGCTGACATCGTGATCCGCACGACGACGGGCGACAGCCCAGAACGCCATGATAAGCCCCAGCATTGCCAGCAGAAGGAGCACAGAAACCAGTCGGGTGACCGGCAGAAAACCCAGGCAGACCACTGCACTCAGCAGGGCAGCCCACAGCGCAAGCCCGCGCTGTTGTGCAGGACTCATTTCATGGCTCCCGGCAACAGGGTCAGCAATGTCTGATCCAGCCAGCGATCCAGACCCCACCAGAGTGCAGCCACCACCAACACGCTCAGGCCAATACGCACGGGCCATGACGCCAGCCAGACGCCCATTCCCCGGCCGGCAGGACTTTCCGCCAGTACCGGATGAGTGTGTGGATAGCTGAACGGCATAACCTGTTCACTGAGGGCGTTGACAAGTTTCTGGCGCTCCGGGTCGTTCAGAGAACGGAAGTTGCCGAGGAATCCCAGCATCATAACCCGCTGGAAGCAGGTCACGACGGCGTGGTCAGGCACCGGTTCGCGCAGCACATCGCGCATCCGATCGCACAGCGTGTCACCGGCGTCCATGGTGCCGAGGAAGTGTCCCTGCAGGGGAATGTCATACCACTGCACACAGGCGTCATCCTCTACGCCCCGACCTTTGACCGCCTCATCAAGCAGCGCACACTGCGCGGTGAGAATATGCTGACAGCTGGCTTCATCGAGTTCGCTCGCTTTCAGCTCACGCTGCACGCGCTCCACATCAGCGATGCAGCGCTCCCACAGCATCCGGCCTTCACCGTCCTGAAACTGCGGGCCGTGGCGCAGGCTGATGACCTGAAGCCAGGTGTCCTGAAGCAGGGAATCAATATCAATGGATGCGGCAGCGCCGCATTTACGCTCACTCATGTTCTTAATACCGCAAAGAGTTCAAGTTCAGGCTCGCCCAGCATTCCCGGAACATAAAACATACAGGTCCCGCCCTGGAGCATTTCAATGGCTAGTGGATGAGAGACATCAAGGCTGAAATACTGGTTTTCCAGACGCAGTGGAATGGCAGCCGGCACATGACGCAGCGGCACCAGAGGCACCCCCACCCGCGATGAATTAACGATACTCCTGACATGATCGGGGCTACCCGCCTTGCACTGGCGCGGGAACTGTTCCTGGAGTTGTGCTACCGGCATTGGTGAACGCACGGAGAGATAGTAATCAGCGCCTTCGCGCAGGCGTGGGTCATGCAGACGAGCCTGCCAGAAGTGAAGCCGGGCATCATGCTCAAGCTCAATCGCCACCACCCGCGACGGCAGGCTGGCTTCCAGCAGGTCGCCCAGTAAATCGAACAACGGCGGGAAGACGTCATTCAGCTGCTCGTGCTGCCAGACCGGTATCGCGCTCACCTGATGCGCCAGCGAGAAGGTCAGCAGGCTGCCTGCGAGTCTTGCCAGTTCAGGGTAAAGACGCTCAGGCGGGCTTTGCGGATGGCGCTGAAACTGCCCCAGTACAGGCTCTGCGCTGTTCAGGGCATTGAGCAGCCAGAACAGGGAGACGTCAGCCACGGCAAAATCGGCCATACGCTCATTGCTTTCACGGCGCATCGCCATCAGGCGGCTCAGCCGAGCGCGCAACTGGGTTATCAGTTGCTCCAGTTGGGTCGTCAGCCAGCGGCTGCCCTGGAGGGTCAGGAGCGGGGGGAGAAACGTCTCATCACATTGCCAGGAACCCTGCGAATCCTGCTGTAGTCGGGCGACCGGACAGCACAGGTAATCACTGTTGTTCTGATGAGCAAACCGCAGCGTCAGCTCTGGCTGCATCACCGCGATCTGGCGGGTATCGTCGCCGAAAGTATTGCGGACATCACGCCAGCGCTGGCGATAGCGAACAGGCCGCTCGGCCACCTCATCGGGTTTCAGGCAGTTGCCACCATTCGCCCGCAGCAGTGGAAGCGCCAGAAGGACCACCACCTCATGCGTAATGCTTTCAAGTGACAGCACCGGTGGCAGAGTATCTGCATTGTCTGTATCAATCAGCGTCCCGTCCTGAAAACGGATGTGCAGATGACGGGCCTGCAGACGGCCCAGCTTTAGTGTTTCCGGTTCGAAAGCGACATTGATCACGCCCCAGGGCTGTAATAACCCCATCCGGGCGATACCTTCAGCAGACCAGGCTCCATACGCGACCTGCTGCTGGAAATGCTGGGGAGCGATCATCACGCCCCTGCCCCATAACGGTTGTTCCGTTTTCATCGGCTTCCTGCCTTATGTTACGAGCATGGCCTTCCGCTGGGGAGTCGCCGGGAGACTTGCTCTGGAGAAAAATCTTTCTTGTTCTGGAATATCAAACTGATGTTTTCTTCACTACCGTTACCGGTAAGCGTGTTTTTAACGGTCAGATTTTCTTTTGGGAATATTCGGAAAGCCCAGGATCAAAGTTATTTTTATTCCTATTCACCTTTTGCACTCAGATAATGGTGCAGTTCCCTGGCCATGACTGAAATCTCCCGCCACCAGTAATTTCAGAGTGAGTTCAGTCTTCTTGCTTGCCCCCCGTATGCACATCGCGTTTTAGATTAACACCGGCCTTTGGCACTTCATTCTGGAAACTATCAGCCATCTCACCCGCCTCGAGGTATCGCTATGGATACTTTTTAGACTCAGGGTGTTCACATGCGATAATAGAATAATGATCGACATAAAATCAAATTTACCGAACTCTCACCAGAAACAAGAAAATTCTTAAGAATTTTACACTAAACGTTAATCATCACCCCCTAACACACCAGCGAATTAAACTATTAGCAATACAACAAACAAACATTTATATCGGGATAGTAAAGAACACGGGAACATGTTAATAAATCAATTTTGAATTGATGAAAATCAATATTTGGCCACTAAAAGAAACACTTTTATGTCGAAGTTATGGCTGTAGGGTGAACGGTAATATGAGAAGGAATGCAGGCATCGATGCCGACGCTTAAGGAGAAAGGCCCCTCAACGTCAGGGGGCCTGTAAATCAGCTCGCGGCGGCTATTGCGTGTGTCAAAGCATTAAGACGTTCGCCGATGCCTCTCTCTTTCAGCAACGGAAAGTGGTCAGCCTGTAACGTGACAGATTGTCGAAATGGCTCGCGGTCATATTCTTGCCTTTTTCAGGCAGAGTTATCCATAAGGTGGTTTTTAGCTTACCCTGCCTGAGGCTTCGCAGCCGTCCTGTTAATTAATAAAAAAGGTTATCGGTGTGCTTTTACCTTAAAGCTATTTTCAGTCGCGGTTGCTTGTGTTTTTCTTGCAGCGGAACTTTTGAAAGCCAGATGCCCGATACAATAATCACGACGGAGAGGAGCTGAATCCATAACATAGCATCAGGGTGACTCAGATTGTCTGTAATCACCCCCGAGATCATTTGCCCGCTGATGATCAACATCGCCGCTGAGTGGATCCCAGTCGCGGTAAAATATAGCTATTAACTGCGACAAACAGCGCACCCATGGCACCACCACTATACGCATACCAGGGTGCATTAAAATGGAATGATGTCATATCATCGCGCTGAACAAACAAAATTAAACTCAGAAAAATAAAGCCGACAATATGATTCCATAAGGAAGCATAAAAGGCATTACGCCCCATGCTCAGGCGACCATTCAGTGAGCGACTCAGGCTGATGCAAACACCATTCAGTAAGGAATTAATAATATAGGTTATCATGAGATTACCTGTATTTTATAAGTAGTGCACTGCCGCATAGAATTAATGCGACTGAACAAAAATCCAGCAGAGTAAAGCGGCATTTAATGACGCCAACCATTCCCTGAGATCGGCTATCAAACCGAAAACGATCTGCCCTGTCAGCATCAGTCCCAGCGTGCCGGCCAACTCCAGCGGACTGTTTACGGCGATCGCGGCCAGCAGAACCGTAAGCGCGCCGGGGATCCCCCCAGATAACTCCATTTTGGCGGTGTTCCGGCTCCAGGCCCCGCTTTCAAAGGACGGAGAGTGCGAAATCCTAGCATCAGCAGCGCCCAGGCGATGACTGCCCCGGTTCCATGAGCAAACCATGAGGTCATCAGCGGCGAATTGATTTTCACACACTGATGTTTCCTGCCCTGATGCTCTGAAGAGGGAGATCGCGGTATTCTCAAAAGTCGTCCGCCGCCCTTCACCGAGCCAGTAGCCCTGATAATTGAGACATCCTCTCCCGCTCTCACGTCACTGACTCTCGCATTAACAGACAGAAAAGCCCGCTTGCGCGGGCCCGGGTAAAGGTATTCAGCCGCCAAACACCAGCGTTGTTGACTTCGCTCCGGCATTAGCCGCCGCGAAGGTTTTCGCCTCACTGGCAGACTTCGCGCTGTAAGCGTAGTTGGACGACGCCGTCCACTGCGCTTTGGGTGACTTCTGGTTGGTAATAGCGGGTATGCTGCCCGTATCTGTAAAGGTGCCTGTCCCTTTATCATCCAGCATCCCTTTGTTCGCACTCCCCTCACCGAAATAGTTATTCTCCGAGAGGATATTGGCATTTTGCGCCAGGGTGAAGCCCAGCTGAAACTTGTTAATGTAGTTACTGTAAACGTGGAAATAGCCATAGCGCATCAGGCCGGGAGCCCGAACCTGCATATTTTCGAAGTAACTGTGGCAGATGGTCAGATGTGGGAAGCCGTTATAGGCCGCGTTGTTATCATCTGCAGGATGGCCAAGGATCAGGCCATATTTATGGTTGCCAAAGTAGCAGTGACTGATGGTTACGTAGTCGGCTTTATCTCCGACATACACCAGCTTATCCAGGCTGCCGTCGCCGTCGGACCAGCTATGGCCGACAAACGAGCAGTGATCGATCCAGTATTTACTGCCGTAATTAAGGTAAAGCTGGATATCATCATTGTCTTTGATATTCACCGAGTGCTGGAAAATCAGGTTCTGTAAAATAATGTTCTGCGACGCAGTCGTGGCCCGGAAATGGATGTTGTTCAGCGTCCGGTTCTGGAAGGAACCCACGATGGTTTTATTCGCCCCCAGGCTGACTTTTGTCAGCGTGGCAGCGGTGATATTACTGTTAATCACCAGCACGCGCGCCGTGCTGTCGCCCGCATACTGGATAAGCTGGGCCAGAGAGTTAATTTCCACTACGGACCCGTTCCAGCCGCCCGTCACATTGGCCGCTTTGGCAAAACCGACGAGACCATTCAGCTTACTTGTTGGATATGTCATAAAAAGCCCTTATACGCATTGCGTTATGGTGTAAACACCGTGATACGACATCCTGTCGACAGAGCCTTCCGCTATCAGTCTGTATGACTAATAACATCGGCTAACCCGCCAGTGACCGGGTATGGGCTAGTTATACGTCATCGAAAAAACCCCCGGCCAGTCAGTCCATTCCGCTGGTCGACTGGCAAACATAATGGCGTTTTTGACACGGGCTTTGTAAAGGCAGGCTGGTTAAATGTAACAGGATATATTATCCCATCAGCAATCCTTATTATT
>Ga0308161_1003501_pt1 | contig 15259 bp, 7 predicted proteins | sample PhyFR2_FD_201034 | JGI IMG/M metagenome (GOLD analysis project Ga0308161, IMG submission 201034) | Phyllosphere microbial communities from UC Gill Tract Community Farm, Albany, California, United States - DLSLF.R2 | ecosystem: Host-associated > Plants > Phyllosphere > Unclassified | place: USA...
CGTTTGCTTGAGCAGGCCATCGAGCGCTTCCCGGATTTCATCCTCTTCTTGAGGGGTCCAAGTACGCCCAAGAAGGGGGCGGAAGGACGCCGCAAAGACGTCGAGAGCGCGCTTCTTCAGATCGGGGACCTCATAGATTGTTGCTCCGGCCTGCGCTAGGTAAAGGAGACGGATCAACAAATCCTCGTGAGCCCGGCGCTTACTCCGAAAACGTGCAGCACGAAACAAGTCCTGATCATAAATCAGCGGCAGTACAACTTCCCTCAGCAACGCACCCCGACTACGCTTTTCAGCGGCAGTCAGGGGGACGCCCTCGTTCAGTCTAAAAAACAACTCCTCAATCACATCGGGATCCTCCGCTTCGACCACCGTTACGGGCAACTGATAGTCCAAGAAACGGTAAATGAGTTGGGGCGAGAGTTCTTTGAGGTCGTTGTACTTAAGGCCTGCGTAGCGAGAAGTCGGTAGGGCTGCCTCCTCAGTGAAGGCGGGCTGGGCCTCAGTCATCTCCTCCAACAGGTGGAAGTCGCTAGAGAGAGCAAACTCGTTATCAGCAAAGCTCATCAGCGCTTCAAGTCGTTGACGACCGTCTATGACGGCGTAAGTTGCCGCAACGTCGTCTTGAAACTCGGGCGGCTGAAGGCGATGTAGATACAACGGCGGAACATCGAAGCCGTTGAAAATACTGTCTATAAATAGTTGTTGCCTATCTCTAGTCCAGATGCCCCCTTCCCGCTGATATCCGGGGTCCATTTTGAACACTCCGATAGAGCGAAGGAGTTCATTCACACTCCAAACACGTCTCGAAATCGAGATCTTTGTCATGCAAACATCGCCTTCACTCGGTCTCCTAAGCGATACAGATCCGGATATATCACCCGTTCCTCGATCCCCAACGACTTCAACTCGTCAAGTAAGTCTGACTTAGCATTTGCGTCCACAGCGATGCGGCGTAGAAACTTCTCAGCTTGCTCGTGGTCCTCAAGAGCGACCTGCTGATCCGTAACAGTGAAAGTGCCCCACTGATTCACAATACGGGGGAAGTTTCGGACTGCTATGCCTGCGATAGGGTGCCTCGGTTCTTGGGCAGGCGCTTGATTCGCTAGAGGCAGCGGGTAGTACTTATCAAACGTAGAGTCCACCCCGATCATAGGCAGGTCTTCCGGATGTTGGCCCGTCCAGCTCCCCACAACCTTATTCATGTTCGTCGGCAAAAGCACCCAGACATCACCGTTCGGTGGATCCGTCCCTTCCACCTTCGCCTTGTGAGGTTGACACGCGAAGTAGAGGGCAACGAGCGCATTCTCAGTCCAGTCCATAAGACGGGTTGGCACATGGTGATGTTGCGCCAGGAACAGCCATTCCCATGGGCTACTTGGGGCGTCCGCCAAGATGCTCTGGGCATCCTGCATGAAGCGCTTTAACATGACGCCTTCGTTGTCTCGCAGGCGCGTATTTCTCAGCGCTGAGGCTGTCAAGCGGTACGACGCGTCGGAATGACCACGAAACCAGAAAGGCCGGCTAAGCCCGGAGGCTGCGCTGCCTAATTCCCGCAGGGTGCTCGCGTACTCGGCCACCGAGTCAATCTGCCTTACCGGTTCCACGCATCCCCTTTAATTTGCCTGATCACCTGCCCGGCGTCTGCGTAGGATGGTTGCACATCAACGCGATCGATAGGTAATTTAGGGCGGTCATCTTACGTGCATCCCTGTCATATTGAGGAGATTTTATATGACGCCTAGTCCCAACCGGGCGGTGGGCCCTGCAACTGGCCGGAGATAGCGCCTTCGACGACGACTTACGCATCAGTGGTTATTGGCTCAGAACTGATTTGCCTCTATTTCACCTCCACGGGCAGGGGAAACTTCTCGACCACTAATTCCGTAAAGGCCTGGAACCCGCATCTGAAAGCTCTAAAACTACAACGGCGGTTACGTGTACACCCCATCACCAAAGACGCAACAACCGGTGGCCCCCATGGCCACATTACGTAACTTCTAATGACGTAGCCGTCACCTCCGACAATGCGGCCGGCGACAGCTAAGCCCCTAAGACGCGCTTCGAAGGCGTGCTCCAGCATCGACCCGCCACTCGTTGAATGCTGACTCCGTCAAAAATTTCACTCTGGCTAACAGGTCCTCGGGCGTTTGCGAAAGATCAATAGGAAACTCCACCACCGAAATCTCCGTGTTCCTGACACGCCGCACGCGCGGTATTCCTGCTCCCGCATAGATGAGCCACGCTCTCGAAACCTCCAGCGCCGTGCAATAGGCAAGCATTTGATAGTGATCAGCGTTTGGATAGGCACCGGAAGTCGAGGCGGCCTTGTACTTGGCATCGAACACCATGGCCGGCGCGCTGTCGACGGAATGGACGATATCTACCAGCATCCGGACTCGATCTCCCGTTCGGCTGTTCAACTCTGCCTCGTCTAGGAATGCCGGATATTGCCCGACGGTCTCACCCGGGTACACGTCCAGCGCCTCTTTCAGCGCCGTCGTCAGAAAATCTTCAAACACCGCCGCCATATCCACCACGAACGAGGCAACGGAGTGGCGCCCCAGCCCGGCCTCCGCTGACACGTTCTGGAGGATGATCTCCGCCAGCCGCAGCGCAGGAACGTACCGCTCGTTTAGGCGGGATTCGGCCCAGACAGGCAATGGGGCGCCAAAGCGCAGCTCCGAGACCCCATCCAGCTTGGAATCCAGATGCGCCAATCTCAAACGCACATCGTCGGAGAGCCTGGGCACCTGCATCATGAGCCGCAGGGCGGCACGAAGGATTCGATTCTCCGGGATGTCCACAGTGAAGTCGTCGTAAGCGACTTCGAGCGGCAGGAGCATTCCCGGGCGACGGGTCATCTGATCCCCAACCCGTATGCGCCCCCGGACTGTCCGCAACGACTCCTCCACATGGACATAACCGCTGAGTGCACCGCGGTCCAAAGCCCGTAGGCCCTGCCTGGCCAATGACTCTCCGAGCGCCGCGAACAAGTCCGTGTCTTCAACCCCGGTTACATCGTCGGGCCGGAAACCCGGATTAGCGGCGTACCCCAGGAGGAACAGCAGCCGGCTTAGTCCCACCTTCTGCTTAGGTTTCACCTCGACCAAGAGCTGGCCAACTTGAACGGCTCCGACATTCCCGGCAGGAAGTACAGTCCACAAGCCACCGTGAGCGGGAAGCACCGTAACCAACCGGCTATCCCGCAGCGTCGCGGCAACCGCTGGATCCAGATCAACTGGCTCTGCAGAGGTCTGCAGCTCGTCCAAAACGATCGATTTTGGCATCACCGGGGCGTGTCTTCCGGATCCGCCAAAAACTCAAATTCCTCATTCGCCTCGCCATCAAGTTTGTCCGAATCAGATGCACGCGAAAAATCCACAGCCCCCGCCTGCACCTCTACTTTGCGTCGCATAGCTGAGAGGCTGAACTTCTCCCTGACTTGTTCGCGCTTAATCCGGCCGAAGTACTGCTCTTCCAGCAAAGGGAGCAGCTCGTACTTCCAGATTTCCTCCAACCCTTGGTCTGAATCGGCGTGCGGTTTCATGAAGTAGGAGGGTCCGATCATTAGGTCTCGGTTGGTGGCCTCAATCTCGCTGTTGAGCGCATTCAATAAGTCAGCCCGCAACGAGGGCTTGCCTCTGGCCTCCAGGAACCGCTCGAGCACGCCCTTGATCATTCCGTCTTGTGGGTGCAGTTCAACAAACGCGAAGCGCCGCCGGATAGCAGCATCCACCATCGCGATGGAACGATCTGACGTGTTCATGGTTCCGATGATGAACAGGTTCGGCGGCAGGACAAACGTCTGCTGCGGGTTGTACTGCAGGTTGATGCCCTGGTCCCGATACTCAAGCAGGAAGTAAAGTTCCCCGAATATTTTGGCCAGATTTCCACGGTTCATTTCATCGATGATCAGGAAGTATGGCTTGTCCCGGTTCCCATCCAGCGAAGCTTCCGCAGCAATCCTTCGCAGTGGACCGGGTTCCAGACTGAACCCCACGTTTTCGCCTTCCGTCTTCGCGGGCCTGTAGCCTTCGAAGAAGTCCTCATATGCATATGAGGGGTGAAACTGGACCGTTTTGACATGATCCCGGTGTTCCTCCCCGGCCAGGAATCGGGCTATCTTTCCCGCCAGATACGTCTTGCCCGTACCAGGAGGCCCGTAGAAAACAATTTGCTGGCGGCTCTGAAGCAGCCGGATAACTTCCTGCACGTCGTTCCGTTGTACATGGAGTTTGGCTGCCAGTTCGGCGGTCGCGTCACGGAGTTGCGGCACGACGGCGATCTGCGGCTGTGCGGTCAGTTCAGCTTCTGGCGGGACATCGCCAAACTCGTCTTCCGCATACCAGGCCGTGATGACAGAAAGCCCGTCCGTCAGGTCCACGACCGATCCCTGCTGCTCGAGCAGGCGCGGCATCGGTGCAGGCAGGTCGTCAGTTTCCAGCGGCTTCTTGCGCCATGCAACACCCCGACGAAGCCGCGAAGTCTCATCCTCCACATACTCGGCCTCCCCCGTGACAACGCCAATGTAGAGATTGCTCTCGAATGCGGTGAGGACGAAATCGTCCACCTTCATCTGGCTCAGAAAACGGTAGAACTCTTGCGCCCGTGCCCTCTGCTCCGAGTAGTCGATATGCTGATAGCCAGCATCTACGGCTGCCTTGACTTGATCAAAGCTACTGCCGGACTTGGGCGATCCTAGATGCTGTGCTCGCGTGGAGATAAATGCGCCCGCCAGCCAAGTGTCGAGCATCGCAACACCGCCCTGGTGCTGGCGCACCAACCAGGCTCGCTGACTCGCATCCTCACTCGAAGGCTGCCACTCGCTCAGGTAGGGGTCTCGGTACCAATCAACGTACTCTGGTGAGTTCCCCTGTTGTGCTCCCCTAATGGCATGTAGGTCCTTGACGATGGGCAGATCCCCATCGCCGCTGGGACCTCCTATTACTCCGGCAAAGGCATTTCGGATCTTCCTGCGATGTTCTCGGTTTACGATCGGCTCACAGAGATCAGGCCGGGCAAGGTACTCGAGCGTATATCGGATTGCCGGTACGTCTTCCGGCATCGAGTGGGTCACGGCCAGAAATCCAAGTTCTCCGTTTAATATGCGTTCCGCGCTAAGCGTGGACTCCCGCAGGTGCAGTATGAGGCGCGCTTGCCAGCACAGATGCCTCCACTGACTCATGTTAAAACCAGTACCTCCGTTGAAGGCGCCTTTTGCCTCCAGACCCCTTCGTATCGAATCCGGAAGAGTCGTCCCGTTAGCGGCCCATTGCAGTATAGTGTTGACCTTGCCCAGTTTTGTCTGGGCTCTGACGTTGGACAAAGGCAAGGTCTGCAAAGTCAGCAGTTCCGCCGCGAGTATCTTGACTCCGGTGGAGGCGCCGTCAAGCTGTTTCTCCAGCTTTTGCATGAACGAGCCGTCACCACCGTCATAGTTGTCAAACACGCGGTGTAGCAGTTCGGTAGCGTTATGCACGGTCCATGTTGGCTCACTTCCGCCGAAAGGGGACGGCTTGAGCAGAATCCCGGCCTGGATAATTTCACGTGCTGCCGCCTCGACGAGCGGCGCCTTGGTGACCATCGGCTGGCCAACGTCCTTCGTGTCCGTAACGCCCATCCTGTCACCTCTCCATTTGTGAAATTCTGCTCGCTGCTTTGAATCCCAGCTGTCGTCCGGATCGACGTTCATCACGGACCACATGAGCCCTTGCGCGTCCAGCCTGTCCCTAAGCCGAATCCCGTACTCCGGCGCTCGGGTCGTCATCTCATCAAGGGCGTCCAACAGGAGCTCGTAACGCCGTGCTGGGTCACCGTTCGCGCCTTTGTCCTCCCAGCCCACAAGCTTGAGGAACTTCTTAGCAGCACGCGCTCGGTACGGCGGATACACGAAAGGGTCCCGGCCGAGAAGAAGAATCGACGCGAATCCAACTATCCCGCCTACCGAAAATTGCTCGGGGTTGTAAGGCCTTAGCTGCACGGTGAACTCGTCAATTCGCTTTGGATCGGGATCACCGAGCCAGAGAACATCTACGACCCGCCGCAATTCTTCCGGACGAGTCCGCCCCAGATCCACCAGGCGCATCATAAAGAACTGATTCATGAGATTCGAGGAGGAGATGTCTCTGCGCAGCATTTCGAACCATTCAGCGTTACCGTCCACGTACGCAGCACGCGTCGTCTGCAGTCGCTTGGCCAAAGCAAGCTTATAATCGTACTCTTCCGCATCAAGGTCGACGGTTTTCGCAAATTCTGCGGCAAATTTCATGAAAGTGTCCCATAACTGCGACTTCATTCGAACCGCTCCAGCCCAGCCTCTAGCTCAGTCGCGAACGCACTCATTTTGGATCCCCGTCTATTTATGAACTCATCGGAAACCGCGGCAACGGCTCCCCACCACATTTGATCAGAACTCGCCTGCACTGCGTCCACAACACGCGTACCGGATGTGGATGCTGGCAAGAGTGGCCTCTGCTGGAGCAGACCGAACATTTAGCCTGACACGCATCATTTCGCGTCGTAGCAACAGCAAGTGCCAGAGATCAGAAGACATCCGCCCTGCCGGCAGCTTCTGATCAGGCGCTTCTGAAGTCGCGGTAAGCGACTTCGAGCAATCCGGGGTCCGGCATTTCCGCACGATTGCCAGGCAGGACCATCAGCGGCTGCCCGTGGCGCTCTTGGATACCGTGTCGCAACATAGGACCGTCGACTTCCCGAAGAATGTCTTCCCTAACTTCAACGACCATGTCCGGCCGGATTCCAAGGATATGGGCGTCAAAAGCGGCGTGGTGGATCTTGCACAGGGCCAATCCGTTCACCACGGAAGCGATGCCACCCTCATGGCGGTCCGCCACGATGTGGGCTGCGTCCAGCAGTTCTTTATGAGCGAGTGAACATACCGCGCACCTGGATCGGTATGCGTGCAATACCGTCGATCGAAAGACCGGCTGGTGCAGACGCCGTTTAGTCTCGACAGTCAGGTATCGCCGAAGGTGCTCTTCGAGAGGGCTGCTCTGATTGACAATCCCGCGGCCCACATTCAGGTCTATAATGAACTGCCTGCTTTCCGGCTCTTCCCACAAAATGTAAACGGGAAATATCGCCTGGAATACAGACGGCCCCATCCCGACACCGTAAAACCAAATTAGTGGCTTTTCTAGCTCCATCGCGGCCCTCAGGGCGCGGTTGTCGGCCTGGTCAGGGTCCTCCCCCCGCCACGCATAACGAAGCAATCCATCCGGGCCCGGTTCATCGTCATAAGGACGCTCTCTACCCGGGGCTCGATAAACTGTCTGAAACGAAAGTGCAGCTGGAAGGTCTCGCGGTTTCCAAATCCCCTGTTGCGTGGGTTGCAGCCGCCGGCTTTCGCCATCCAGCGTGAAATCGAGGATGTCCTCTCGGGTGAGCCAATCCGCTCCGTTATTGGTGCGGACGGTTAACCAAGCCATCGCCTCTTGCCTCAACCGTGTGTCAAAGGAGATTCCCGGTGGTTCCCCCGTAAGTGTCATGCGCCCAGGATAGTCCGGATGCAGATTCCGGTCGGTAAAGACTCCTACCGGCAGCTTGCGAATGAAAGTCGTAAGGCCTCGAGAAAAGTAGGGCTGACTGCTGACATGGATAAAATGGCCACTTCCCACCCCCATCCACACTAAGGATCATCCGCGCCGTGACTCAGAACGAACCGGGGCTCTTCGACCTGCCAGAGGCAGCACCCACAACTCCAGTAATCGAAGACACTCCGATCTCGCCCGCCCAGATCGCTGGCATCCGAAACGCCTTTGACAACGCCGGAATCGCCGGCATGGCCGAGCGCCAAGAGGTCATTCAGAGCTGCGTGATCCGGAAGATTTCGAACATCAGGGAACTATACTCACGCGAAGTGCGCCAGGTGCTGGCACGCGTCGAAGGGTGGAACCGAACGACGGATACAGTTACAGGCTCGGCCTGGGACAACCGGGAAGAAGACACCTGGATCGACAAGCTCTAAGCGTCCCTGGTCGAAAAGCCACGACTCGCCGCCGCGCCGCCGCAAAGGACCCAAAATACGCCTGCCAAACGTTGGTAATGTAGCCCAGTGGTAGCAAAGAGTTCGAAAGCATGTCTCATGGGGGAACTGGTGTGGCGCAAGACCGCTGGATCGAAGTAAGCGATTCCCAGTTCCCCCATGAGGTCGAAGGCCTCGCTTACCTCAAGAGCAAGATCCCGGGCCAGAGTCCCTACCGCGTATGGAGCAACTTCGAGTTCCGGGACGGCCGCGGCGGCTGGCATGAAGTCGATGCCCTCCTCTTGGGCCGCGGCGCCCTTCACCTTTTGGAACTCAAGTACTATTCCGGCCGGCTGACCGGGAATGACACGCAATGGCTCCGTGACGGCCGGCGCGCGGAACCGTCACCGCTTCTGCTCGCTCGGCGCAAGGCCCAGTACCTGGCCTCAAAGCTTAAGGACGCGCTGGCTGACTGGGCACGTGAAAAGGGCATTGGGTTCGACGAGGTGCGCGGTCTCGTACCCTTTGTCAATCAGGCCGTATTTCTTCATCACCCACGGTTTGTAAGCGAACTCCCCGCTTCCTCGGCGCTCGGCCTCTATGGACTCGACGAAGCCGAAGCCGTCAGTCATCTTCCGGGCGTCAGCGACTTGATAGGCCAGGAACCGCGTGCCAATGCTGCCATCGGTCAGAACCAGGAAGCGATCCTCGTAGATCTCATGGCGCGCATCGGCCTGGTCCAGCGCCGCGAACGCGAGGCCGGGTCATGGATCATTGCAGACGGAGCCCTAGATGAGGGTCCGGGATGGCAAGACTGGAGCGGCTATCACAAGGTGTCGAAGCAGGAAACGGTCCGGATCCGCTTCCAGACAACGCCGCTGGGAACATCGCAGACCGTAGCCAGTCACAATTACAAGATCGCCGAACACGAGTTCCGGCTCATGAGCCGGCTTTCACACGATGGACTCTTGAGGCCCCGCGACTTAGTCGACTCTGAGCTCGGTGTCGGACTGGTCTACGACTACTCCGATGGGATGCAGCGCCTGGACCTCTGGCTCGCCGGGCAGCCGAACGGGCTGCCCTTGGATCAGCGCTTGTCCATCATTCGTCAGCTGGCAGAGGCCCTCGACTACGCTCACCGCAACCAGGTGGTGCATCGTGGCCTCAGTCCAAAAGCTGTCTGGGTCAAGACGGTACACGGACAGCCCAGAGTCCTCATCGGCGACTGGCAAAGCGCTGGCTTGGCCTCAGGCCAGGTCCTCACCGGACACGCAGCCGACGGCGTCACTTCCTTGCTGGACCGCAGGCCGGACGCCAATCAGGCAGACGCATGGCTGACGGAAGCTTTTGAGGCCCCAGAGGGACGCTGGCAACCGGAATCAGCAGATCGTATCCGGGCGGATGTTTTTTCCCTTGGCGCCCTTGCTTACTTCATCCTCGCGTCGCAACGTCCCGCTGATTCATCGCTGATCCTCGCGGAGCGGCTGCGGAACCAGAATGGCCTGGATCTGTCCCTGGAGTTGCCCTCGATCTCGCCAAGCATTCGCGACGCCGTGCTGGGTGCCACCAGGCCGGGACCTGGCGAGCGGTTCGACGGCGTCGGTAGGTTCCTGGATGCTCTATTCAATTCTTCCTCACCCTCCGCCGTAAGTGAGGACGTCGACGCCGTCGAGGCTATTCCGGGCACCGTCTTAGCTGATGGGCGATTCACTGTCGTTCGCCGGCTCGGACGCGGCTCGACTGCCGTCGGGCTGCTGGTTAAAGACGCGGACGACGACGGCGTGCAGCGGGTGTTGAAAGTTGCGGTGGATGCCAAGGCGGCGCAACGGCTCCACGAAGAGGCTGCGGTGTTGCGTGGGCTGTCGGGTCCGCGCTTGGTCAAGATTCTCGATGGGCCGCTCTCCCTCGGCGACCGCGCAGCCTTGCTCTTGGAGAGCGCTGGCGAACAAACGCTCAGCGAGCTGCTTCGCGAGCGTAAACGTCTCTCCCTGGACCTGCTGGAAAGACTCGGACGAGACCTCCTTGAGGCACTTGTTCAACTGGACAAGGACGGTGTCGATCACCGCGACATCAAGCCAGGCAACTTGGGCGTACGTACAGAGCGCAGCGGCAAACACCTCGTACTCTTCGATTTCTCTCTTTCCCGCGCTGCGGCGTCGGACGTCGCTGCAGGCACCCCTCCCTATCTTGATCCATTCCTGGGTGGTGTCCGGACTCGATTCGATTCCGCAGCGGAACGATACGCTGCGGCCGTCGTTCTGTTTGAAATGGCTACAGGTCACACGCCGTTCTATGGTGACCCGCTTGCTAACCCCGCGTCCGTACCGGATGAAGCCACGATCGAAGCTCACGACTTCGACCGGGCCGTTGCACCAGGCCTCGTCTCCTTCTTCCGCACCGCGTTGGCGCGCGACGCCAAGCGACGCTATGACACCGCTACTGAGATGCTGGAGAACTGGCGTGCTGCTTTCCCGACGGATGCCACTACCGCCCCTGAGAACTCGGATGAACTCGCGGCTGTGGCCACACCGGCCACCCCGCTGGAACAGTCCGGCCTTTCGGCGCGCGCCCTTTCCGCCTTGGAACCACTCGGAGTCACCACCGTTGGGGAACTCACAGCCGTTGACCCAATCCGGCTGAACGCCCTTCGGGGCGTTGCAGTCGCCACCCGCCGGGAGGCTTCCGCGCGAGCAAGCCTCTGGCGGGACAAATTCGGAGAAAAGAAGCAGGGAAACCAGGCGACCGCTCCGCTCCCCTCGGTGCTGGCCCTTGCCGAACAACTCATCGAGGCAGCTGGAACACGGAAGGCAGTGCAGTCCCGAGCTGCCGCCGGCCTGATCCTTGGCACGTACGGCGATGTGGATGCATTTGCCACCCAGGCACAGCTGGGTGCAAACCTGCCCAACCCTGTCTCTCCGGCCGGCGCGAACCAGCTCGTCGCGAAACTCCAGACTTCTTGGGCCGAAGAGCCACGCGTGCTGGGCTACCTTCGTCACCTCACTAGCGTGGTGAACCAACGACTGGCTGCCCTTGGCGGGACGGCAACGGCCGACGAACTGGCCGCGGAAGTGCTCGCCCAGACCACGATCGAGTCCGAGCGAACCGGCGAGAACGAGCGCATCGCCCGAGGTCTCCTGCGGATCGTCATTGACCGTCAGCGGGCCCTCAAGCGCGCGGATGTCAACGATGAACCCCTTGAGCTGCGCCGGCGGGAGGGCAGCACGCAGCTGATCGCTAGCGAGGCAGCGTTGCTGGATGTGGCAGAACGACTGGGCCGTGAAGGCGATGCGCTGCTTGCGGAGTCGACGGCGCAGCCCGCCCTTGTTCCCGCCGAACGGGTCCAGCAGCGGCTGTCAGCGATAGTCGACGCGGCACGCATCGAAGATCCTTTGCTGCGCGACAGGGTCCGGCTGGCCCGGTTGGCCGCCGCGCTGTCCCGTCATGCCTCAGCGTCCGGTTCCGGCGAGCTGCACCATCGGGATCTGTCTCAGGTCGAGGCGCTGGGGCTTGCCCTGCGCGGAGTGTCGGGGCCGCAGCGACTATCGCCCCGCGAAATCGTGGACCGCGTGCGCGTCCGCTTTCCGGCCGTGCAGGGACTTCCGACTTCGGGGCGTCTCGCCGAGCTGCTTCGTGAGGCTGGCCTGGATCTGGTCCACGACCCCGATTCCGGGACCTACGGTACGCCCACAATTGTGGAACCAACACAGAGTACTTCCTCGCGTCTAGGGACAGGTACACATGTCGGCGGTCTTGTGTCCGCCGAATCCGCCCCGGAGCAAAGACTCAAAGAAAGCGTCACCCAGCGTTCCTTCTTGGCGTTGGGCGCACGCGCCGACCGCTGCGACGCGCTGGTCGACCGGCTGGAAGCCGATTTCAATGCGCTGCGGATTGATGTCGCTGCCCTGCTGCTAGACGAGCTGAAGTCCCTGAGCCTCCGCGAGGGTTTCCCCTCATGGGAGGCCTTGGTGCGTGCAGACGCACAGCCAGAGAACGACCGTGCCACCCGCGGTGTTGCCGCAGCGGTAAAGCTGGCCGTGCCCGTTGTCGTAGCGGCCATGGAGCAGGCGACTGCCGCCATTCCGGCACAGGAACCTCGGCCGGTGCTAGTCGTCGAAGCTTCGCCCCTGGTGCGCTATGGACATGCCGACCTCATCCGGCATTGGAGCGACCTGGCTACGCCACGCGGCCAGGCGGTGTGGGTGATCCTTCCGCAGGTCGGAGCGAACCAAGGACCCCTGCTCGACGGCGTCTCCGTCCAGACCTCCCCCAACCAGTATCTGCGTGTCGACACCGCTTGGATCGACGCCCCTACAAGCCTCATCCAGGCGGCCGTCGAAGGAGCCACCCTATGATCGTTGGCAAGGACCTCACCCCCAAACTGCAGAAGCTGGTGCTCCGGGTCGAAGACGACCTGCGCATCCGGCTAGACGAAGACTCGGAGCTCAAGGCCCGTTGGCAGTCGGAGCACTCCGAGGCGCTGCGCGCCGAACGCACTTCTTCCGCCTGGGTCAGCTGGCGCGACGACCGCATCACACAGGCCGCAGTCGGCTGGGTCCTGACCACAGTGTTCCTGCGCTTCTGCGAGGACAACTCGCTGCTCTCCAAAGTCTGGATCGCCGGCCCCGGCGCCCGTCGACAGGAAGCATTCGATGCGGAAAACGGATACTTTCGCGCCCACCCGGAGAACACTTGGCGCGAATGGATCCTGGAAGGCATCACGCACCTTAAGGCCTTCCCCGCCACTGCGGCCCTGGTCGACGAACATGCGGCTCTTTGGCAGGTTTCCCCATCCGGCGTGATGGCCAAAGAAGTTCTGGACTTCTGGCGCGCCACCGACGAAGCCGGCGTCCCGCTCTACGATTTCAAAGACAATGAACTCTCCACCCGGTTCCTCGGCGACGTCTATCAGGATCTCTCTAAGTACGCGAAGAAGACTTTCGCCCTGCTCCAGACACCCGAGTTCGTCGAAGAATTCATCCTCGATCAGACGCTCGTCCCAGCGCTGACCGAACGACCGCTGGAGGGTTTCAAACTCATCGACCCGACCTGCGGTTCGGGGCACTTTCTCCTCGGCGGTTTCCAACGACTATTGGACGAATGGCGGACCAAGGCTCCGAACTTGGAAACCCGCGAAGTAGTGCAGAAGGCCCTCAACGCCATTCATGGCGTTGACCTAAATCCTTTCGCTGTAGCAATTGCCCGCTTCCGGCTGACCGTCGCTGCGTTAAGGGCCACGGGAGAGCAAGATCTCGAAAGAGCCCCTGCTTTTGACTTTCACTTGGCCTCTGGTGATTCACTGCTGCACGGTCGGATACAGCGCGAACTGGACCTAAGCGATTTCGGGATCTTGGATACGGACACGGCCGTGGGCGGATTTGCTTACGCTACTGAAGACCTTGACAGACTGAATCGGATGTTGAGCCCGGGCCAGTATGACGTAGTCGTGGGAAATCCACCGTATATCCAGGTCAAGGACAAAGCGCTCAACCAGCGCTACCGCAACCTGTACAAGAAGACCTGCAAAGGCAAGTACGCCCTGTCAGCACCGTTTATGGAACGTTTCTTCCAACTCGCGAAGGAAGGATCGCTAGCTCAGCCTGCAGGATGGACTGGGCAGATCACGGCGAATTCCTTCATGAAGCGTGATTTCGGCGCGCCACTTATTGAAGACTTCCTGCCTCGTCGAGATGTCACCGCTGTGATCGACTCGGAGGGGGCATGGATTCCTGGCCACAATACTGACGGGACACCGACGGCCATCATCATCGGGAAGAACCAGCCGCCAGTGGGTCAGTCAGTCCGTGTGGTGCTCAGTAAGGGGCTGAGGGAGTCTCGGGAATCTTCCGTCAACGGCACCGGACCGTATTGGCGCAGCATAGTGGATCATATTCATGGCCCCGATACCGACAATGAATGGGTCACAGTTACTGACCTGCCACGCGAGAGGTTGGCCAAGCATCCGTGGAGCCTAACGGGAGGGGGCGCGCCTGAATTGCTCGATGCCATTGCCGCCGCTCAGGCGTGCTCACTGGGCGACAAGGCTACGCGAATTGGGTTCTTTGGTATTGCTGGCGCAGACGATGCCATGTCCATCGACTGCGCTTCAATACTGCGTTTTCAGCTCGAAGAAGGCGCCACAGCGTCTTTGGTCGGAGGTGATCAGGTTCGCGATTTCCAATTCGACGATCCCAACACGCGAGTATGGTTTCCTTACACCCAGGACCACGAACTTCAGCCGATAGAAAATTACCCGAATTGGCAACGCTTATTGTGGAGAGTCCGAACGGAGCTCGGCAATCGGGCAACCTTTTCAAACGGAACGTACTTCTCAGACGGGCGACCGTACTATGAATGGCACCAGTTGCCAAAGGATTCAGAGTCGAGCAAACTGTCAATCGTGTTTGCGGAAGTGGCGACACACAATCATTTTGTGCTCGACCGAGGGGGTAAAGCCTTTAAGCAAACAGCGCCCGTCATTAAACTGCCGAAAGGTGCAGACGCTGACGAACACTTCGATTTAATTGGCGTGCTCAACTCCTCCACTATCTGTTTCTGGCTTAAGCAGAAGTCCCAGCCGAAGGGGGGTGCGGCCGACTTGTTCTGGTCACGGACATACCAATTCAACAGCTCTAATGTTGCCGAAGTTCCGCTGCCACGGATACTTCCGAAAGGGCAGGGACGCCGCCTTGACGAACTCGCGCAGTCTCTGACCGCCACTTCGCCATCGACGGTTGTCAACGGACCGATGCCATCTGCAGCTGCTCTGGCTGCTGCAGAGCACCAATATCTGTCCCTGCGGAGACAGATGGTGGCGATACAGGAAGAACTGGATTGGGACTCCTACCGGCTTTACGGCCTCGTCAATGAGGACCTCGTTTATACCGACGGTGAAGTGCCGGAAGTCGAGTTGGGTTCTCGTGCGTTCGAGATCGCGATCGCGCGCCAATCAACAAGAAACCACGAAGAACAACAGTGGTTTGCTAGTCACGGTTCAGTTCCCCGGACGGAAATCCCCCCAGCTTGGCCCCAGCCATACCAAAACGTCGTACAGCGCCGGCTTGACGCTATCGCAACGAACCCCTTTATCCGGCTGTTGGAGAGGCCAGAGTATAAGCGGCGCTGGGCCTCAGCTTCGTGGAACGAGCAGCAGACTGATGCACTCAGCACGTGGTTGCTGGACAGGTTAGACGATCGTTCCTTCTGGTTCGACGGGCAAGGCCGTGCAGTTGCGCGCAGCATCTCCCAGCTGGCCGACTTGGTGTCGCGCGATGCTGA
>Ga0308161_1003504_pt1 | contig 15250 bp, 13 predicted proteins | sample PhyFR2_FD_201034 | JGI IMG/M metagenome (GOLD analysis project Ga0308161, IMG submission 201034) | Phyllosphere microbial communities from UC Gill Tract Community Farm, Albany, California, United States - DLSLF.R2 | ecosystem: Host-associated > Plants > Phyllosphere > Unclassified | place: USA...
CCAGGCGCAGGAAGCTCTCCTGAACCAGGTCGGCCGCCAACTGCGGGTCCCGTACCCTGCGGGCCAGATACCCGCGCAGGGTATCGGCGTGCTTGAGAAACAGGCCCTTGAGATCCACGTCCGACAAACCGACTCCCTGGAATGTAAAGGAAACAGGTGGGCATCTTAAGCGTTGTCGAGAATGATTTTCAATTGATATCTAATCTGATTCTGCCGTAGGACGGGCCTGATTAAGAGTTCGGTAATCGAACACATCCGTTGCCATCAATTGACCAAATTAACTAACCAGTACATTTTATCCACACAACGAACAAGAACTGTGGAGATACCCCCAATGCCGCCTATCGTGCTGGTGCTCAACGGCCCCAACCTCAACCTGCTCGGCACCCGCGAGCCTGCCACCTATGGCCACGAAACCCTGGCCGACGTCGCCGCCCTGTGCGGACGCAGCGCCGACAAGCTCGGGCTGAAAATCGAATTTCGCCAGACCAACCACGAAGGCGAACTGCTGGACTGGATCCACGGCGCCCGCGGCCGTTGCGCCGGTATCGTAATCAACCCGGCGGCCTGGACCCACACCTCGGTGGCGATTCGTGACGCGCTGGTGGCCAGTGAAGTACCGGTGATCGAAGTGCATTTATCCAACGTGCATGCCCGTGAAGCGTTTCGTCATCACTCCTTTGTGTCGCCCATCGCCAAAGCGGTGCTCGCCGGGTTTGGCAGCCACGGCTATCACCTGGCCCTGGAACATTTCAGCCAATTGCTGAAGGGATCGGCTCAATGAAGCCGCGCATCCTCGCCGGCCTGATCGGCGCCGGTATCCAGGCTTCCCGCACCCCCGCCCTGCATGAACAGGAAGGCGACGCCCAAGGGCTGCGGTACCTGTATCGCCTGATTGACCTTGAGCCCCTGCACCTGGACATCAACGCCCTACCCGATCTGCTGGACGCTGCCGAGTTGATGCACTTCACCGGGCTGAACATTACCTACCCGTGCAAGCAGGCGATCCTACCGTTGCTCGATGAACTGTCCGACGAAGCCAGGGGCATCGGCGCGGTGAATACGGTGGTGTTCAAGAACGGCAAACGCATCGGCCACAACACCGATTGCCTGGGCTTCGCCGAAGGTTTCCGGCGCAACCTGAATGATGTGCCGCGCCAGCGTGTGGTGCAGATGGGCGCCGGTGGTGCGGGCGCTGCGGTGGCCCATGCGCTATTGGCGGAAGGTGTGGAGCACTTGAGTATTTTCGACGTGGACGTCAGCCGCGCCCGCGACCTTGTGGATAACCTCGCCCAGCGTTTCGGCGCCGGCCGCGCCCAGGTCGGCACCGAGCTGGAAAACGCCATGGCCGAGGCGGATGGCCTGGTCAACACCACGCCGATGGGCATGGCCAAACTGCCCGGCACTCCCGTACCTGCGTCACTGCTCAGAGCCGAACTGTGGGTGGCTGAAATCGTGTACTTCCCGCTGGAAACCGAGCTGCTGCGCGACGCCCGCGCCTTGGGCTGCCGCACGCTGGATGGCGGCAACATGGCGGTGTTCCAGGCGGTGAAGGCATTTGAATTGTTCAGTGGCGAAGTGCCGGATGCGCAGCGGATGCTCGCGCACTTCAAGAGCATGAATACCTGAAATGTGGGAGGGGGCTTGCCCCCGATTGCGGTGGGTCAGCCACACATAAGCTGACTGATCCACTGCTATCGGGGGCAAGCCCCCTCCCACATTTGGTTAGGCGGTGACTTCAGGCCTGAAGGTAGCGCAACACCGATTCGCAGATCATCTCGCGATGCCGCTGCTTAACCACGTCATCCGACAGTTCGATCTGAAAAATCTCACTGAACGTATGGCGGTTGGACACCCGGTAAAAGCTGAATGAGTTGATCAGCAGGTGCACGTCCAACGGCTCCAGGCCTTCACGGAACACGCCCATTTCGGCGCCCCGACGCAGGGTCGCGCCCAACCCCTCAAGGATCTTGCTGTTCATCGCCTTGATCGTGTCGGTGCGTTTGACGTACTCGGCATTGTGGATATTTTCGATGCTGACGATCCGCACAAAGTCCACGTTCTGATCGTGGTGATCAAAGGTGAATTCCACCAGCCGCCGAATCGCCTCTCGCGGCTCCAGCTCGGTCAGGTTCATGCGCGTTTCGGTGTTGCGGATATCGCCGTAGAGCTTCTCCAGCACCTCGACGTACAACTGTTCCTTACTGCCGAAGTAGTAATAGATCATGCGTTTGGAGGTATGGATGCGCTCGGCGATGGCGTCCACGCGAGCGCCGGACAGGCCCTGTTGGACAAACTCCACGATGGCTTCCTGAAGGATGTTTTCGCGGGTCTTTTCCGGATTGTTCTTACGACTCTTGCGCGGTGCGGCTTGCACCTCGGGGAGTTCGGGACTTGAGGTCATGGTGCGCTCACGGCCATTTTTATTGTGCAGGCCGCGATTATGGGCCCCGGTGCTCCCCGAAGGAAGCACCCGACAACCCCTTATAAACGTGCCTGGCGCACCGCACCGCTACGGGACTTGGCCATCGCCGCCAGACGCACCGCCACGTTGGCCGCGCCATAGCCGGCATAGCCATTCTTGCGCTGGATGATCTCGAAGAAAAACCGTCCTTCGAAGGGTTCGGTGTACACGTGAAACAACTCACCGCCCTGGGCGTCGCGGTCGTACAACACGTTGTAGTACGCCAGCTCGCTGAGGAACTCGTCGTCGAAATCGAAACGTGCGGCCAGGTCGTCGTAGTAGTTGAGTGGAATATCCAGCAGCGGCACGCCGGCCTCTTTGGCACGGCGCACTTCGGCGAAAATATCCGCACAGTCGAAGGCAATGTGGTGCACGCCCGAGCCGCGATAGCTCGATAGCGCGTGGGAAATCGCGGTATTGCGGTTCTCGGAGATGTTCAGCGGCAGGCGGATCGAGCTGCAGCGGCTGCGCAAGGCGCGGCTTTTGACCAGGCCGTAAGGGTCGGGCAGCACCACTTCGTCATCGGCTTCAAAGTCCAGCAGGCTCTTGTAGAACAGTACCCAACTGTCGAGGCTGTCGGCCGGCAGGGCCATGGCCATATGGTCGATGCGCAGCAAACCGCCGGCGTCGGTCGAGGCAGTTTGTAGGTTGAAGTCGGTGTCGTACAGCCCGCCCTCGCTGGGGTCCACCAGGTAAATCAGGCTGCCATCCGGTGCGCGCACGGCCGCCAGTTCCAGCTCGTTGGGGCCGACCAGGCCGCGATAGGGTTGGCCTTTATAGGCGACCGCTCGCTCCAGGGCCTTGGCGCTGTCCTTGACCCGGATCGCCGTGGCGCACAGCGAAGGCCCATGGGCTTCGAAAAAGTTATGGGCGAAGGAATAGGGTTCGCAGTTGAGGATCAGATTGATATCACCCTGACGCAGCAGGCTCACGCTCTTGGAGCGGTGCTGCCCGGCCTTGACGAACCCCAGGCGCTCCAGCCAGTTAGTCAACTTGGCGCCGAGGTTTTCATCCACGGCAAATTCGAGGAACTCGATGCCGTCGTACTCACTCGCCGCAGGGGTTTCAAACAGGATATCGACCGGCGTGGCAGGCGCTTCTTCGGCCAGGCGCTGGCGGGTTTTCTCTTCCAGGTACAGCAGCGAACGCAGGCCATCGGCGGCATTCGCCCGGGTTGGCGCGGCGCGGAAACCATCGTTGAAAATTTCCAGGGACAACGGCCCGGTGTAGCCACTCTTGATGATCGGTGCCAGAAAGCCCGCCAGGTCAAACTCGCCCTGACCGGGGAAGCAACGGAAATGCCGGCTCCACTCCAACACGTCCATGGCCAGGATCGGCGCATCGGCCATTTGCACGAAGAAGATTTTGTCGCCAGGGATCTCGGCGATGGCACTTGGATCGCCTTTGAGCGACAGGGTATGAAAGCTGTCGAGCAACACGCCCAGGCTGGGGTGATCAACCTGGCGCACCAGGTTCCACACTTGTTGCCAGGTGTTCACGTGCTTACCCCAGGCCAGCGCTTCATAACCAATGCGCAAGCCACGGCGGCCGGCGTGTTCGGCCAGCAGGCTCAGGTCATCGAGCAAAATCTGTTGATCGCCGACGCAATCGGCCGAGGCATTGCTGCACACCAGCACCAGGTCGGTGCCCAGCTCCTGCATCAGGTCGAACTTGCGCTCGGCCCGCTCCAGGTTGCGCGCCAGGCGGTCGCGGCGGCAGCCTTCAAAGTCACGAAAGGGCTGGAACAAGGTGATGGCAATGCCGAGGTCGGCGCACATCTGCCTAACTTCACGGGGGCTGCCGTCGTAATACAACAGGTCGTTCTCGAAGATCTCAACCCCGTCGAACCCGGCGGCGGCAATGGCTTCGAGCTTTTCCGGCAGGGTGCCGCTCAATGAAACGGTGGCAATGGAACGTTGCATGGACGACTCCCGGCAATTGTTGTTTGTGGCAAATTATTCGCCCCCAGCCTACACGCAGCAATTAAAATGTACGAACCGGTTAGTTTTTAGTGCGATTATCGAACACTAAGCCTCTTTGGCGAATTGACGATTTTTTAGCCACTGCGCACCATCAATCCCGCACCAACGTTTAGCAAAGACCCAGAACACACCATAAAAATTTCAAAAAACGGGTACAACCACATGCCTTCGCAAAATTCCGCCCTGGCCTCGCGCCCCGGCACCCCGCACGCCGGCATCGGCGACAAGATCCGCGGCGCCATGGCCGTCGGTAAAACTCGCTGGGGCATGTTGGCCCTGGTGTTCTTCGCCACCACCCTCAACTACATCGACCGCGCCGCCCTCGGTGTGATGCAACCGATCCTCGCCAAAGAGATGAGCTGGACGGCGATGGACTACGCCAACATCAACTTCTGGTTCCAGGTGGGCTACGCGATTGGCTTTGTGCTGCAAGGCCGCTTGATCGACAAGGTCGGCGTGAAGCGCGTGTTCTTCTGCGCGGTACTGCTCTGGAGCCTGGCCACCGGCGCCCACGGCCTGGCGACCTCGGCCGTCGGCTTTATGGTCTGCCGTTTTATCCTCGGGCTGACCGAAGCCGCCAACTACCCGGCTTGCGTCAAGACCACGCGGTTGTGGTTCCCTGCGGGTGAACGTGCAGTGGCCACCGGGATCTTCAACGCCGGCACCAACGTTGGCGCCATGATGACCCCGATGCTGCTGCCGCTGATCCTGCATGTGTGGGGCTGGCAGGCTGCCTTCCTGTGCATGGCGTCGCTGGGCGCGATCTGGCTGGTGTTCTGGGGTTTGAAGTACTACAACCCGGAAGATCATCCGAGCGTTAAACAATCCGAATTGGACTACGTGCAACGGGAAGTCGAGCCGGAACAGCCTGGCGTGCCGTTCAGCCGTATCCTGCGCATGCGCGGCACCTGGGCTTTTGCGATTGCCTACGCACTGACCGCGCCGGTGTTCTGGTTCTACCTGTATTGGCTGCCGCCGTTTTTGAACCAGCAATACAACCTGGGCATCAACGTGACCCAGATGGGCATCCCGCTGATCATCATCTACCTGACTGCCGACTTCGGCAGCGTGGGCGGGGGCATCCTGTCGTCATTCCTGATCGGACGTGGGATGAACTCGATCAAGGCGCGGCTGCTGTCGATGCTGCTGTTTGCCTGCTGCATCGTCGGCGTGATCATGGCGGCCGGTTCCAGCCAACTGTGGGTCGCGGTATTTGCCATCTCCCTGGCCATCGGCGCGCACCAGGCCTGGACCGCGAATATCTGGAGCCTGGTGATGGACTACACGCCCAAGCACATGATGAGCACCGTGTTCGGCTTCGGCGGCATGTGCGCGGCTATCGGCGGCATGTTCATGACCCAGATCGTCGGCCATATCCTCACCGTGACCAACAACAACTACACCGTGTTGTTCACCCTGATCCCGGCGATGTACTTCATTGCGCTGACCTGGATGTACTTCATGGCGCCGCGCAGGATTCCTACCGTAGACGTTTGAGCCATCCCCTGAGCTATCGACGCCGCTGCTGCCAGGCAGCGGCCAACCCGCTCATGCAGATCACCCCGATACCGACCACCGTGGTCATATCGGGGGTATGACTGAACACCAGCCAACCCAACAACCCCGCAAACACGATCTGGCAATAGCCGAACGGCGCCAGCAAGGCCGGCGCCGCAAAGCGGAACGCCTGGGTCAGCATCAGGTGCGCGGTCATCCCGCACGTGCCCAGCGCCAGCATCATCACCCCGTGCCACAACGTAGGGATCTGCCAGAAGAACGGCACCATTGCGCTCATCACCAAGGTATTGCACAGCCCGGCGAAGAAATTACTGGTGGTCGGTGTGTCGTACTGGCTGAGGATGCGTGTGAGCAACTGGTAGAAACAGAAAAACAGCGCCGAGCACAGCGGCAGCAACACCGCCGGGGTGAAGAGTTCACCGCCGGGATGGATGATCACCAACACGCCGACAAACCCGCAGATCACCGCCAGCCACTGGCCACGCGTGACGTGCTCACCCAGCAGCGGCACCGACAGCGCGGTTACCAGGATCGGCGCGAGGAAGTTCACCGCAGTGGCTTCCGCCAAGGGGATGTAATGCAGCGCCGAGGTAAAAAACAGGCTGGTGCCCAACAGGCACAGGGCCCGCACCACCTGCATGCCCGGCCGCTTGCTGCGCAGCACGCGCAAGCCCGATTGCGGCAGGAAAATCCCGGCCATCAGCACGGTGTGCACCAGGTAGCGCGCCCACACCACCATCACAATCGGGTAGAAACCGGCCAGGTATTTGGACAATGCATCGTGGCTGGAGAACAGGAACGTCGCCGCCACAATCAGCACGATGCCTTTGAAGGGATGGTTGACGCCGGACAGCGGGGTACTGACAGTCATGGAATTCTCTTGCGTGGCGGACGGAACACCGAGCACTGAACGAAGTAGCGCTCAACCCGGTAATCTAGCAGCCGGGTCGGAGTCTGCCCCAAGAGCATAACCAAACACCGGGCGAACAGCGCACTAAATCATGGGAATCGAGTCCAACCCAGCACGTTCGTCCCCGTGCTGCACACTTTTTAACCAAGGCCTGCTGCTATGAAAAAAATCCTCTTTGTTCTTTCCACCCTTGCCCTGCTCACCGCCTGCAACCAGGAAGCCAAGGAAGCCCCTAAACCCGCACCCGCCTCCGTGCAGGCCACCCTGGTGCCCGAGACGCCACCGACCGACAAATGGGTCGGCAAGTGGATCGGCGTTGAAGGCCTGAACCTGACCATCACCAAGGACGACGCCGTTGGCCGTGGCCACTACGTGCTCACCATGCAGTACGGCCTCGACGCCGACGACTCCGGCACCTTCAAGGGCGAAGCCTCCGAAGACGGCATCGCCTTCACCCGTCCGGACGGCCCGCAACTGCTGCGTGCCGGCGATGGTGAAGCCACCGGATTGAAATGGCTGGCAGATAAAAAAGACTGCCTGATCGTCGACACCGGCGAAGGGTATTGCCGCTAATACCGGCCATACTCAACCCACATCTTTGTAGGACCGTTCATCAAGAGGATTGCCCCCATGCTATGGAAAAAAGGCCGACGCAGCGACAACGTGGTGGATGCCCGCGATGACAGTGGCGGCGGTGGTGGCGGCATGCGCTTTGGCGGCGGCAAGGGTCTGAGCCTGACGGCGATTGTGCTGATCGTCGGCATTGGCTGGCTGACCGGCCAGGACCCGATGCAGATCCTCGGCCAATTGACCGGCCAGATGGAACAGGCACCGTCGGTCAGCACACAGTCGCGCCAGGCGCCACCGGCCAATGATGAACAGGCCGATTTCGTCCGCGCAGTGCTCGGCGATACCGAAGACACCTGGGGCCAGGTCTTCCAGGAAAACGGCCTGACCTACAAGAACCCGAAACTGATCCTGTTCCGTGGCCGGGTCAATTCCGCCTGTGGCGGTGCCACCTCGGCCAGCGGTCCGTTCTATTGCCCGGCAGACCAGCAGGTCTACCTGGACCTGGATTTCTTCCGGGAAATGTCCCAACGCTTCCAGGCCGCCGGCGATTTCGCCCAGGCCTACGTGATCGCCCACGAAGTTGGGCACCATGTACAGACGTTGCTCGGGATTTCCTCGAAGATCCAGGCCGCACGCCAACAGGGCCGGCAGATGCAGGGCGACGGTGGCCTGCTGGTGCGCCAGGAACTGCAAGCCGATTGTTTTGCCGGGGTGTGGGCCAACCGTGCGCAAAAACGCCTGAACTGGCTGGAACCCGGCGACATTGAAGAAGCCCTGAACGCCGCCAACGCCATCGGCGATGACCGTTTGCAGCAACAGGGTCAGGGCCGCGTGGTGCCGGACTCGTTTACCCACGGCACCTCGGCACAGCGGGTTCGCTGGTTCAAGACCGGCTTCGCCCAGGGCCAGATCACGCAGTGCGACACCTTCACAGCCAAGAGTCTCTAAATGAATAAACAATGGGGCTGGCTGCTGGGCTTATTAGTGTCGTGTTCAACCCTGGCGGCTGAACACGGCGTCAGCGTCGTCAGCCCTGCGCGTTTCCACCTGGACGCCGGCGACCTCAGCCTCGGCGTAAGCCAGGACTGGCGCCAGCCGCTGCCCAACGTCTCCCGCGTGTTGATCATCGTGCATGGCCGGCTGCGCAATGCGCAAACCTACCTGCAAAGTGGTGTCGATGCCGCCGAGCATGCAGGTGTGGGCGCGAGCACCCTGGTGATAGCGCCGCAGTTTCTGAATGCTTCTGATGTGAAGCGCAACCACTTGGACGGGCAAGTCCTGCGCTGGAGTGGCAACGACTGGATGGCCGGCGAGCCTTCCACCGGTCCCGGCCAGGTCAGCTCATACGGCGCCCTCGACCAGATCATCAAGCACCTGGGCAACCGCACCCTGTTTCCGGCCTTGAAGGACATCGTCGTCGCTGGCCATTCCGGCGGTGGCCAAGTGGTGCAGCGCTTCGCCCTCACCGGCCATGATCACCCCACCCTGCAGAACGAAGGCATCCGCCTGCGGTATGTGGTGGCCAATCCTTCGTCCTACGCCTACTTCAGCCCGCAGCGGCCAGTGCCGTTCGACACTGCCAGCTGCCCCGGTTTCAACGACTGGAAATACGGCCTGCAACACCTGCCCGCCTACGCCAAAGGCCGGGGCGCCCCGCAGTTGGAACAGGCTTACGTGTCACGGGACATCACCTACCTGCTGGGCCAGCAAGACACCGACCCGAACCATCCGGCGCTGGATAAAAGCTGTGAGGCCGAGACACAGGGCGCGTATCGGCTGATACGTGGACACAACTATTTTGACTACCTCAAGCAACGGCATCCGCAGCTGACTCAAAAGCTGGTGGAAGTGCCGGGGGTTGGGCATAACGGGGACGGGATGTTTACGTCGCCCGAGGGGCAGAAGGTGTTGTTTCCCAAGTAGTCACTGAAGAGACCGGATAGAAATGTGGGAGGGGGCAAGCCCCCTCCCACATTTGATATTCAATGTCTGGACTGGATCATTTGCCGCAAGACCGCACAATCCTGCGCATGCCAATCCGCCAACTCCGGCCACGGGTTCTCCGGCAGGTTAACCAACACCGTCCTGGTCCCCGCCGCCCGACCGCAATCCAGGTCGAAGCGATAATCGCCGACCATCACCATCGCGCTCGGCGACACATCCCAGGCCTGCGCCAGTTTCAGCAGGCCGCCTGGATCAGGTTTAGGTGGCGCATCATCACGGCCCAGCACATCCTCGACGGCAAAGCAGTCCGCCAGACCGATCGCCTCCAGGGTGATATGCGCCAACTCACGCGCATTGCGGGTCAGGATACCCAGGCGGTAACCGCGCCCTGCCAGCTCACGAACCAGCTCTACCGCACCCTCAGCCGCGACCGAACCCAGCGCCAGCTCGCGCTCGTGCTCCAGCAACCAGGCATGTTTGGCCGCCGCGATATCCGCCGGCAACGCCGCCAGGTGCGTGAGGATGTCGTCCTCGGCCGGGATTTCCAGCGCCACGCGGATGGCCGCGAAGTCATGCACGGCCACCGTGAGGGTGCCGTCCATGTCGAACACCCAGTGCTTAATGTTGCTCAGGCTCATGCCCAATCCTTGCGATGGCGGATCAAACCTTCCTGGGTCACCGAGGCAACAAGTTGCCCGGCGCGGTTGTACACGCTGCCACGGGAGAACCCACGGGAATTGCCGGCCCAAGGGCTGTCCATGGCGTAAAGCAACCAGTCGTCGGCACGCAGGTCGGCGTGGAACCACAGCGCGTGGTCAAGGCTGGCGACCTGCATGTCTTTCTGCCACACGGTCTTGCCATGGGGCAGCAGCGAGGTGGTCAGCAGACCGAAGTCCGAGGCGTAGGCCAGCAGGTATTTATGCAGCGCCGGTGTGTCGGCCAAAGCACCGTCGGCACGAAACCACACGTACTTGACCGGATCGGAAGGCTGCGGGTTGAACGGGTCTTTTTCGGTGACCGGGCGTACTTCAATCGGCTTGGGGCACAGCAGCTTCTCGCGCATGTGCTCGGGGATCAGGTGCGCGCGCTGCTGGGTCAGTTCCAGCTCCGACGGCAGGTTCTCCGGGCCGACCACCACGGGCATGGTGGTCTGGTGCTCGAAGCCTTCTTCGTCGTACTGGAACGAGGTGGTGCAGGTGAAGATCGGATGGCCCTTCTGGATCGCGGTCACGCGGCGCGTGCTGAAACTGCCGCCATCACGCACACGATCGACCGAATACACCACCGGCAATGCGGCATCGCCGGGGCGCAGGAAATAACCGTGCAGGGAATGCACGTGGCGCGCTTCTTCAACGGTCTGGCTGGCGGCCGACAGCGACTGGCCGAGCACCTGGCCGCCGAACAGTTGGCGAAAACCCAGGTCCTGGCTGCGGCCGCGAAAGAGGTTTTCCTCGATCGGCTCCAGGGTCAGCAGGTTCACCAGATCTTCCAATACTTGGCTCATAGAGCAACTCCTACAATCTATGGGGCATTCCGGGCTGCTATCCGTGCAGCGTGTCCAACCATTGGGCGCGGGTGATGCGGTACAAAACGTGTGGGCGCAGCGGATCATCGGCTGCGACCTTGGGGTGTTCGAAATCGGCCTGGGGATCGTAATGCATACCGATGGCCTGCATGACTTTTTGTGATGGCAGATTGGCTTCGGTGGTGAAGGCGACAATCTCATCCAATTGCAAGCGGTCGAACCCACAGCGCAGCGCGGTCCACGCCGCCTCGCTGGCATAACCCAGGCCCCAATGCTCACGGGCCAGGCGCCAGCCGATTTCCACTGCGGGGGCAAACCCCGCGTCAAAACCGACATGCTGCAGCCCGGTCAGGCCGATGAAGTCGCCGGTGTCCTTGCGTTGCAAGGCCCAGAAACCAAAGCCGTATTCGGCAAAATGGCCGCGAATCCGCCCGATCAGCGCGGCGCTTTCCAGATGGCTCAGCCTGGCCGGGAAATAGCGCATCACCTGCGGGTCGGCGCACATGCGCGCAAAGTCCGGCAGGTCCGTGTCGCGCCATTGGCGCAGCACCAGGCGTGCACTTTCCAATTCGAGTATCGGCTCCATGGGTCCCCTCCCCTTGCCATGTGCGTGAGTGTACAGCGCTGGTAAGATCCTTCGCAGGTTCCCGTCAGAAAATCCCATGCCTTTGCCATTGATCTACCACGATGACTACAGCCCTGAGTTCCCGGCGGACCACCGGTTCCCCATGGACAAATTCCGCCTGTTGCGCGACCACCTGGTGTCCACGGGGCTGACCGAAGACAGCCTGTTGCTGCGCCCCGAGCTATGCCCACCGGAGATCCTGGCCCTGGCCCATGAACCTGGGTATATCGCACGCTACATGAGCGGCGAATTGTCCCGCGAAGACCAACGCCGCCTTGGCCTGCCCTGGAGCGAAGACCTGGCCCGGCGCACAGTGCGGGCGGTGGGCGGTTCGATCCTGGCGGCGGAGCAAGCGCTGGAGCACGGCCTCGCCTGTCACCTGGCAGGCGGCACCCACCACGCCCATTACGATTATCCGGCGGGCTTTTGCATCTTCAATGACCTGGCGGTGATCAGCCATTACCTGCTGGCCAGCGGTCGAGTGAGCCGCGTATTGATCTTCGACTGCGACGTTCACCAGGGCGATGGCACCGCACGCATCCTGCATGACACGCCGGATGCCATCACCGTGTCGCTGCACTGCGAAAAGAACTTCCCGGCGCGCAAAGCCCAAAGCGACTGGGACATCCCGCTGCCCATGGGCATGGGCGATGCCGACTACCTGCGCGTGGTCGACGACGCCCTCAATTACCTGCTGCCGCTCTACCAGCCCGACCTGGTGCTGTACGACGCCGGCGTCGATGTGCATAAGGATGACGCCCTCGGTTACCTCAAGCTGACAGACGAAGGCGTCGCCGCCCGCGATGAAAGCGTGATGCGTCACTGCTTGGGCCGGGACATTCCGGTAATGGGCGTGATCGGCGGTGGCTACAGCAAAGACCGCCCGGCCCTCGCCCGCCGCCACGGCATCCTGCACCACAGCGCGCAACGGGTGTGGACGTCATCAGGTTGTCATTGAGTGGTGGGCGTTACCCACAATGGCTGTGGAACGGCCTGTGGATAACTTGAGCGTAAGCGGCTGAGAGCCATAAGCCATAAGGCTTGTAGGAAAGTGTACGTTTTTTGATCAGGCAGCCAGGCCGACGTCGGGTAGAATGCTCGGCCTATTCACGTCACCGTAGCCCAGCCCATGCCTCAGACCGCACCCCACCACGTCACCATTATCGGCGGCGGCCCTGCCGGGCTGATGGCCGCCGAAGTCTTGAGCCAGACAGGGGTGCACGTAGAGCTGTATGACGGCATGCCGTCAGTGGGGCGAAAATTCCTGCTGGCGGGTGTGGGCGGCATGAACATCACCCACTCCGAGGCTTACCCGGCCTTCCTCTCGCGCTACGCCGAACGTGCGCCGCAGATGGCGCCGTTGCTGCGTGGGTTTGGTGCCGACGCGTTGTGCGAATGGATTCATGGCCTGGGTATCGAGACCTTTGTCGGTACCTCGGGCCGGGTGTTTCCTACAGACATGAAAGCTGCCCCCTTGCTGCGCGCCTGGCTCAAGCGCCTGCGCGACCAGGGCGTGGTTATCCACACCCGGCATCGCTGGACCGGCTGGAATGCCGAGGGCGATTTACTTATCCACAGCCCCGAAGGCGAAAAAACTATCCACAGCGATGCCGTGCTACTGGCCCTCGGCGGCGGCAGTTGGTCGCGCCTGGGGTCGGACGGTGCCTGGCTGCAACTGCTGGAAGCCAAAGGCGTGCCTTACGTGGCGCTGCAACCGAGTAACTGCGGCTTCGAGGTGTCAGCCTGGAGCGAATTGCTGGTCAGCAAATTCGCCGGCGCGCCGTTGAAAAACGTCGCCATTGGGCGGGGGGATGACAAACCCCGGCTCGGCGAATGCGTGATCACCGCCACCGGTATCGAGGGCAGCCTGATCTATGCGCTGTCGGCGCCGATCCGCGAGGCGATCAACCGCGAGGGCTCAGCGACCGTGCATATCGACTTGCTGCCGAGCAAGCCGCTGGACAAGGTGCAGGCGGCGCTGGCCAAGCCACGCGGTTCACGCTCTATGAGCAAACATTTGCACAGTCAGTTGGGGCTGGATGGGGTCAAGGCTGCGTTGTTACGTGAGTTGGCGCCAGCCGATCACTTCAATGATCCGGCGCAACTGGCGGTGGATATCAAGGCCTTGCCGTTGACGCTGGTGAAGACCCGGCCGATGGACGAGGCGATCAGTACCGCAGGCGGCGTGCCGTTTGAGGCGCTGGATGAGCGGCTGATGCTCAAGCAATTGCCGGGGGTGTTTTGTGCGGGGGAGATGCTGGATTGGGAAGCGCCAACCGGGGGGTATTTGCTGACGGGGTGTTTTGCCAGTGGCAGAGCGGCTGGGCGGGGGATGTTGGAGTGGCTTGAGCGCTGAGATTTTTGGTGAGTTCAAAGCCGCCATCGGGGGCAAGCCCCCTCCCACAATTTTGAATGTATTCACAAATCAAAATGTGGGAGGGGGCTTGCCCCCGATAGGGCCATCAGCTACACCGCAAAATCACTTCTTCTTACGCGGCCCGGTATTAAACACCGGCACCTTGCGCACCGGTTTGATCGACGGCTCCACCGGCGCCGACTCCCCGCTGTCCACCCACTTGCCCAGGTTGCGCTTACCGCCGCCGCCACCGGACGTTTTAGGCTTCTTCGGTTTTTTCGGTTTTTTCACCACTTGCCCGCTGGCATCGGTGTCCGGCACGCGGTGTTCCGGTTCGAAGTCCTGCTCCATCTTGCGGGTCAGGGTCTGACGGGTCAGCATCTCGATGGCTGACAGCATGTTCACTTCATCGGCGCACACCAGGGAAATCGCCTCGCCGGTGTTACCCGCACGGCCGGTACGGCCGATACGGTGGATGTAGTCCTCAGCCACGATCGGCAGGTCGAAGTTGACCACCATCGGCAGGTCTTCGATATCCAGGCCACGGGCCGCCACGTCGGTGGCCACGAGGATCTGCACTTCGCTGCTCTTGAAGCGATCCAGCGCACGCTGGCGCGTGGCTTGGGGCTTGTCGCCATGGATGCCGTCGGCATTGATGCCCAGGCCCTGCAACTTATCCACCAGCGCATCCACGCCGTTACGGGTCTTGGCGAACACCAGCACCTGCTTCCAGCGGCCTTTGCGCATCAAGTGCACAAACAGCTCGGCCTTGCGCTTCTTGTCCACCGGCACCACCCACTGCTTGACGGTGTTGGCGGCGACGTTGCGCGGGCTGACTTCGATGCTCAGCGGGTCGTTGAGCATCTGCCCGGCCAGCGTGCGGATCTCATCGGAGAAAGTCGCGGAGAACAGCAAGGTCTGGCGCTTTTTCGGCAGCATGCGGTAGATGTTCGCCAGCTCTTCGGAGAAGCCCAGGTCGAGCATGCGGTCGGCTTCGTCCAGCACCAGGGTTTGCAGCTGATTGAGCTTCAGCGCGTTCTGGCGGAACAGGTCGATCAGGCGGCCAGGGGTGGCGACCAGGATGTCGACGCCCTTGCGCAGCTTCATCATCTGCGGGTTGATGCTCACACCGCCGTACACCGCGTAGGTGGTCAACGGCAGGTTTTGCGCATATTCGGCAACGCTGGCGTGCACCTGCTCGGCCAGTTCACGGGTCGGGCACAGGATCAGCGCACGCGCCGAGTTGGCGGCGACTTTCGGCCCTTCCAGGGTCAGCAGTTGCAGCAGCGGCAAGGCAAAACCGGCGGTCTTGCCGGTGCCGGTCTGGGCCGCAGCCATCAGGTCGCGACCGGCCAG
>Ga0308161_1003505_pt1 | contig 15247 bp, 14 predicted proteins | sample PhyFR2_FD_201034 | JGI IMG/M metagenome (GOLD analysis project Ga0308161, IMG submission 201034) | Phyllosphere microbial communities from UC Gill Tract Community Farm, Albany, California, United States - DLSLF.R2 | ecosystem: Host-associated > Plants > Phyllosphere > Unclassified | place: USA...
ACGGGGCTCGGGGGATCGAGTTCGTGCAGATCATGGTGTTCTCGGAGTACCGGTCGTTCGACAAGCTCGAGCAGCTGCGGCATGCGGTGGAGAGTGGGACGTTGACGCCGCGGGTGGCCGAGGTGCTGCCGGCTGCGCGGGCTGTGGAGGCGCATGAGCGGTTGGAGGCCGGGGGGACGAGGGGGCGGTTTGTGTTGACGTGGTGAGGTGATGCCGGGGGGAGGGGCGGGAGGCGCGGTGCCGGTTGGTGCCGCGCCTTCCTCTTGCCACTGAGTTGCCACCCTCTTGACATGCGAAGTATCAGCGGTAGCGTGTTGCGTGCGTGAAACCACGCTCGATGAAGGAGGATCAATGTTGACCCTGAAGCCCGTCGCGCTCCTCGCCGGAGCCGCCCTCGTCCTTGCCGGAGGGGTAATCGCAATCCCCGGAACGGCGTCCGCGGCACCGAGCGGGAGCGGAGCCTCCGCGCAGGTGCAGTCTGAGCCGCAGTTCAAGGACGACGAACTCCTGATGGCCGTCCTGTTCGGAACCGGCCCAGCGGCGAACGCGCTCGGCATCCACATCGAGGACGAGACGCTCGTACCGGAAGATTTCGAACGACTTGCCGCGGAGTTCGTCACCGAGTTCCGGGCAGAACGCCCCGACGCAATCTCTCGCGCAATCGCCGCGTTCCGATCTGGCGACCCGATCAGGGTCCACGAGGAAGTGAAGGCCCTGCAGCAAACGTTCCAGGAGACCTATGTCGAAGGCACCCCGAAGGTCGAAAATGGTGCGCTCTGCGCGGCGGTCAACTTCGTCCTCGCTGGGAACCTGGCGGTGGCGATCAACGTCGGTGTTGCCGTTGCCGTCGCCTTCGTCACGTGGGTCGTGACCTATCAAGTCGAGAACGAAGCCGACGCCGAGGTGATCTCCGCTCGCTTGTCCGACCTCGGTCGAGCGTGAAGTACGCGAGGAGTGCGACTGCGGTCTTCGGGCTCGTCGTGACCGCGGTCGCACTCTCCGCACTCCCATCGTCGCGCTACCTCCCGGTCGATGTCGTGCGTCCGATCAGAGCGCTCTCTGTCGCCCTACCCCAGGGTTGGGCGTTCTTCACGAAGGATCCGACCGAGGCAGCTGACCTCGCGTACGTGCGCCGCGACGCCACTTGGGTACCGGTCGCCGATGCGATGCCACTGACCGACGCGGTCGGGTTGTCGCGGCAAGCTCGTGCCGTTGATGCTGAAGTCGCGACGCTGGCAGCAGCGGCTGACGGCCACTTCACTGCCTGCGCGGCTGGTGCGGACTTGCAGCGATGCGCGACACACGCCTCGCGGGTGCTTCGGGAGTTCGAGCGGGTCGAGCCACCGCTGTGTGAGCCCGTTCTGATCCGACGTGCGGAGCCGATCCCGTTCGCGTACGGAACCCGCGTGTCCTCGATGCCCTCGAAGGTGGTGATCGTGCGTGCTGCGTGTCCTTCGTGACGGAAGTCGCTGGCTCCGAGGCCTGCACCCGATCGGGGTCGCTCGTGGTGTCCTCGCCCTCGGGAGCCTGTCGACACTGTTGCTCACCGATGAACGAGCGTTGTTCCTGACGTTCCTCCCCAACGCTGCTCCATCCCGTTGCGTAGGGATCGGCCAGTTCGGGCTGTTCTGCTTGTCGGAAGCGGCGACCGGTGGCCGTCTGGCGGGAACGGTCATCGCGATTCTCGTCCTCGTCGGAGTCCTGAGTGGATTCGGCCCGAGGGTTCTTGCGTTGCCGCACTTCTTCGTCGCGTGGAGCATCTCGCAGAACGTCGTGCTCGTCGAGGGCGGCGACCAGGTCAATGCTGCGATGAGCTTGCTGCTCGTTCCTTGGCTCCTCACGATGCCCCGAGGGAACGCCTACTCGTCAGGAACGCCGTACCTTGCCGTTCTGCGGGAGAACGCGTTCGCGTACGGAGCGGCTGAGCTCATCCGGGTGCAGCTCGCGCTCGTGTACGCGATCGCCGCCATCGCGAAGTTCGCCGTTCCGCAGTGGGCTGACGGCACCGCATTCTGGTACTGGCTGCAGGTGCCAACGTTCGGACTGCCGCCAGACGTCTTCGCCGCGATCGCACCGGTGCTGCAGCAACCGATCGTGATGGTGCCGGCGACCTATGCGGTCTTGGTGTTCGAGCTCGGCTTGGTCGGTGCGATCTGGACCCAGGGGCGTGTGTCTCGATGGTGGCTGAACGCCGGGATTCTCTTCCACGCCGCTATCGCTGTGGTGTTGGGTCTGTGGTCCTTCGGGATCACGATGGCCGGCGCTCTGCTGTTGTGCCGAGCGCTGCAGTCCGGCCGGCTCTTCTTCATCGGCGTCGGGCCTCGGGAGAAGCAGCCTGCCTTGATCGAAGGAGTACATGCATGATCGTGATCGAACTCGTCGCAGCAGTGGCAACGATTCTCTTCGCAGTGCTCCCAGCGAAGGGATTGATCCGCAGGAACGCGTTCATCGGTGTCCGCACCCGCGCCACGATGCGCGATGACGACGCATGGCGTCGGGGACACCGCGCGGCCGTCCTGCCGGCGACCGTTGCTGGCGCGACCACGATCGTGGCCGGTGTGGTGTCGGTCGCCCTCGGACGGCTCAACGATCCGGCGGCTGTGCTGGTCTGTGCTGCTCCGCTGGTGGTCGGGGCGCTCTGGAGCATCGTCGCCGCGACTCGCGCGGTGCGGTGATGGTCACATCGAGGATGAGAGCCGGCAGTCGGGCTGCAGACGTGCGCTGGTCGGATGTGACCGTGTTCGTCCTCGCGTCCACAGTCCTCGCTTGGCTCGTGTGTCTGCCATTGTGGCTGGATCCGGCAGGACTGCGATCGGTGCACGCGTTGTGGGTACCGCTGGTGATGATGTTCACACCCGCGTTGGCGACGGTCGTCGTGACGTGGCGCCCTGGCCGCAGTCCGTTTCGCACTGCCCTCCCGGACCTCGGCATCACTCCGGTTCGCCCGCTAGGTCGGACCATCGCCTACTCGGTCGGAGCGATCTTCCTCATGATCGGCGTCATCGCGGCCGGAATCGGCATCGCGATGTCGTTCGGGCTCGTGCGGCTGGACTTGGATCACTTCAGCGGGTACCGCGCACTCCTGCCCGATGGTGTGCCGGCAGCTGCACCGATCGGTGTGCTCGTCCTGGTGCAGGTCATGCTCCTGCCGATCGCAGCGGTCTTCAACGGGGTGCTGGCGTTCGCTGAAGAAGTCGGATGGCGGGGTTGGCTGCTGCCAGCTCTCCAGCCGCTCGGCTCCTGGCCAGCGGTGCTCATCACCGGCGTCGTCTGGGGGATCTGGCACAGTCCGTTGATCCTGTTGGGCTACAACTTCGAGCGCGCGGACGTCACCGGGGTGCTCCTGATGATCATCGGTTGTGTCGCCGTCGGCGTACTGCTCGGCTGGCTCCGACTCTGGAGTGGCTCGCTGTGGCCGAGCGTCTTCGGACACGGCGCCTTCAACGCTGCCGGCGGTCTTGTCGTGTTGCTCTCGAGTGCCGACGCGCCAGCAGACCTCGCCCTCGCGGGTCCTCTCGGATTCGGAACTTGGGTCGCAGTTGCGGCGTGCGTGGTGGTCGCCCTGATTGTTCGAGGGGGACGACAAGTCAAGAGCGATTCCTTTGGTGCCTGATCCGGGCTCGGCAGTGCTGCTGGTCAGCGGCGTGCACCGACCCACAAGCCGTCACGCGCCCGGGTCATACCAACGTAGAGCTCGCGGCGCCCTCGCTCTCGGCGCTCCCGTTCGGTCTCCGACGGTTCGGCCGGTGCAGCATCGAGTAGCCGGGGATCGACGTGCGCGAGCAGCACCTGCTTGAACTCGAGGCCCTTCGCACGTTTGACGGTCCCCACCCGAACCGCGTCGGAGCTCCGTCCCGCGTACTGCTGCAGCGAGACGGTCGGGACGCCGGCTCGCCCCAGTGCTTCGATGACGTCGTCCGCCTGCCAGTTCGTCGCCGTGAGGATGCCGACGTCACCGTGACCGGTCCCGACCAGTCGAAGGACCTCGGTCAGCCGGTCGAGCATCGCCAGGTCGTGGTCGGCACGACTGGTGAAGCGCGTCATCGTCGGAGCAGCACCGGAGCGCGAGACGTCCGACACCGCGTCACCGACCCCGTCGACGCCCTCGATGTCCACGAACTGATCGTCCGCCACCATTTCCTTCGCGAACTCGAGGATCTCAGCGGTGTTCCGGTGGTTGACGTCGAGCACCACGCCTCGGCCCGACAGGTTGATGCCGACCTCGCCGAGCATGTACCCGCCGGGGTAGATGGTCTGCTGGCCGTCACCGATGAGCGTCAGGCCGTCGGTCCGATCACCCACGAGCTGGTGCACCAGCGCGACCATCGCGCAGGACAAGTCCTGCGCCTCGTCCACGATGACCGCGTCGTACCGCTCGAGCGGCACCGCCCGGACCGCGTCGCGAGCGAGCAGGACGATGTCCTCCCAGTCGTGTGCCCGTCGCTCACGCAGCCCGCGCGCGTACGCCTCGTACAGGTCCCAGACGGCTTGCCGTGTCTCCAGCGGGAGCGCGTGCTTGCGCCCGACGCGAGCGAGGTCCGCGTACTCGGCGAACCGCGTCAGGCCGCGGCCCTTGATGACGTGGCTGATTTCGTCTTCCCAGTACGAGCGCGAGAATCGCGACGACCGCAATGGACTGGAGGCGCGGATCGCGTTCCACGCGTCGTCGAACGCAAGCTGGGCCTCCCGTCCAGGAGTGCGGAACGCGATGCCGCGTTCCTTCAGCAGGCGCGTGGCGAACGCGTGGACGCCCATGAAGTCGACGCGACCGGCCGTGTCGGGCGCGAGGCGTTCGAGGAGGGACTCGAGGACCTTCGGCAGGGTGCTGATGTACGTCGTGAACAGCACGCGACCGCCGGTCGCGCGTGCGAGGTACGCGGCCCGGTGCAGGCCGACGACGGTCTTGCCGGTGCCGGCAGCGCCGCGGATGCGCGCCGGGCCGTTGAAGCTGCGGCGGACGAGCTTGGCCTGTGCCGGGTCGAGGAACGCCATCCAGTCCTCGATCGGCGCTTCGAGCACGCCGTCGAGGAGCTGAACGGTCAGCTCGTCGTCCGCGGTGTCGACCGTCGGGACGAAGACGTCGGGTTCGCGGGGGAGTACCGGCGCCGGGACGACGACCTGTGGCGGTGTTGCTCCGCCGTCGCCGATCACGGGGAAGTGGTGCAGCATCGCGGCGAGGACCTCGTCGACTCGGGACGCCGACAGTCGGGCTCCGCGCTTGGTGATGTGACCGACGAGGTCGTTCGCACCGATCACGTCGACCGATGCGACGCGGGCGTGCATCCGCTTCTGGCCGGCAAGTGCGGCGACCGCATGGACCTCACCGGGCGCCAGGCCCGTGTCCGCCAGTGCTGCCTCGGTGCTGTACGCGAGGTCGGCGAGGCGAGCGATGTCGTCGGTGACGTCCTCTTGGCCGCGGGTGATCCGGTCGCCGTGGACCGCGACCTCACGCCAGGCCTTCGTGTCGACGATGAAGACACCGGCGCGGCCGACGACGACCATGTCGACCTGCGCTGTGCGGCTGCCCGGCCAGCGGCGATCGGCGAGCAGGTGGTACCCGATACCGGCGAGTGGTGCGAGGATCCGCGCGGTCTCGCTCTCGGTGCGGTGGGCGATCTCGAAGCGGGCAGCGCGTTGCTCGGCGTCGTCCGCCTGGCGGCGGAGTTCGCGTGCATGGCTGCGCTGGCGGTGTGCCTCGACCCCTGCGGATTCTCCGGCCATCGTCATGGTGTTGCCCCTCGAAGTGCTTGCTGTGCGGACCACTCGTCGTCCCGGGGACGGGCAGTGCTGAACCATCCTCGTGGAAGGGGAGGTAAGGCGGGAGTACCCGTTGTGGGGTGGTCATCGGGCGACGCAACTCAGCCCGTCGCGGGAGAGCGTGGGCCGCGATTGGACCTGGATCGCGAAGGAGACGTTGTCGTCGGCGCTTGCGGGTGGGGTAATGCTTGATGCGGTCGTAACTCGATGGCGGGGAACTCAGGCATGCGCGTGGCTCTGATGACGGACTTCGGGGGGATCGATCGGGTCAGCGGTCTCATCAAGGCCGCATACGGGATGGTTGCCTACGGCGTGGCAGACCATCGCTTCCATGCATCAGCCAGAGCCACGCTGCTGGGTCGGAGCGGGAGGTGAGTGAGGTCGCTCCTGACGATCTGCGACTGGCCCGAGTCCCGCGCAGCCTTGAACACTATGCCGGTCGTCCGGGGCTCGAAGGCAAACCACCCCGCGTCGTACATACGGTGGTGATTACAACAGAGCGGCAGCCCATTTCGCGCATCGTCGGAACCCTGCAAAGCCTTCGCACGGATGTGAGCAGCTTCGATTACCGGCTCTATGTCAAGATCGCACACGGCACAGCGAGCCCCATAGCGCTGCAGGACCGCGAACGCGAAGCGCGCTTGATTCGGTCTTGCCTTACGTCGCTGCCAACGACTTTCGACGTCGTCGACGACAAGTTCGAACTGGTCGTCCTGATCGTTCTCAGGCTCCGGCGGGAGCGGATCGTCGTTCAGGAACGTGATGAGTACGGAGCCGCGCTCAAGATCGACACTCTCGACGACCGCACGACGAACCGACCGGGACGTCGGCTGCGCACCTGGCAGGATCATGAAGACCGGCATCGCCAGCTCGTAGGCACGAACCGTGGCCGCGATCTCTGCCTGATCTCGACCTTCGCGCGTGGTGCGGGGCAGCCGGTAGGTGACCCCGTGAACGTTGCGTTCGTTGTCGTAGGCCTCGCCGAGGTCGAGGAAGGAGACAGCGATGCCGGCGGGAGCGATCGCACTCTTCGTCGTGGGCACGTCAACGTAGATGCCACGGCCGCCCGCTCGCAGGCGCAACGGTTCAAGCTCCCTCGGGAGGACGTTGCCCGGAGCTCCTACAGCTTTAGCGGCAATCCACATCTCCTCCCGACGTTGAATTTCTGAGTTCCGAGCCGCGAGTCGAGCGAGATCCACTCGCGAGAGATCCAAGCCGTCGGCCAATGCCCAGATCCCGTCGGAACGAGCCTGCAACACTCCTCGCTCCACTAACCGCTGCCGTTCGAAGCTGACGCGATTCCGCCACTTGGTCTCGAACTGCCTGGTGTTCTGAGGCGAGCGGTCCTCTTCCGTCCATTGGCCGGCATAGAGCGTTTCAAGCGCGGCCAGAGCTTGCGCCCTCTTCGAGGAGCCTCCGACACCAGCGAGGTAGGTCAGGAGCCGGTCTCGAAGCGTGGCGTGGGAAGTGAGAGTCACTCTTACATCTTGCCTGCTATGTGAATGCGCGTCAGCACGTTGAGAACGCATCTTCGACAGCGCGACACGGCAGCGCAAGTGACGGGTCGGTAGCGAACGGCCGGCAGGTACCTCGCATCAGGTTGCGACAATCAAAGTCCGCGCAGGCCGGGAGGATGCAGGTCGCAGTCGAAACGTTCGGAGGGCCGGAGGCCCTCGCCGTCCACGAGGTGGCGGAGCCGCACGCCGGTGCGGGGTCCGTGCGGATCCGGGTGCAGGCGTTCGCCGTGAACCCGACCGACACGGGGGTGCGTGCCGGCGAGCGCGACAGCACGGAGGCGTCGCCGGCGTACGCGCAGGAGCTCGTCGCGCCGGTGGGGTCGTTCACGCGAAGTCTTCGGGGGACGTCGGTCGAGGCTGCGTCGACAGTCCCGGTGAACGGGCTGACCGCGTTGCAGATCCTGTCGTTCGCCGGGCTGTCGCGTGGGGACACGCTTGCCGTGACCGGGGCTGCCGCGTTGCTCGGGAACTACGTGGTGCAGCTCGCGGTCGCCGCTGGGCTGACCGTGATCGCTGATGCTGCTCCGGCGGACGAAGCGCTGGATCGGTCGCACGGGCCGGCGCATATCGTGCCGCGTGGTGATGGGTTCGCTGCCGCTGTCCGTGCGCTCGTGCCGGACGGGGTCGATGCGCGCGCCGATGCTGCGGTGCTGCGGCGCAGCGGGCTGTCGTGGTCGATGCTGTTCGGGACGGGGCGTGTTCCTGGTGCGGGGATGGTCGGGGAACGACGCTCGTGGAATCCGGTTCGAGCAGGTCGCGGTGTTCTCGGAGCACCGGTCGTTCGACAAGCTCGAGCAGCTGCGTCATGCGGTCGAAGGAGGAACGGTGGTGCAAGGCTGCCGGGAGGGGCATCTTCAGTGTTGTCGACGCCTTGGGCGAACCACCAGTCAGGAGCCGCCAAGTCGGACCAGCGGGCGAAGGAAAGACGTCAACGTATCCCTGACAGACACTCCGAGAGCTACCAGCGCGCCCTGCTTCCAGACTCGCGACTTGGGAAGGGCGCTCGAGGCGCTAGGCTCACGAAGACGGATTCTATCAAGGACGAACGAGTGCACCCAGGCCTACCTCGAAACGAACGCCGATGACGGCTACTCGGCTACTAGTCGTTTCTGATCTGCATGCGTTTGTTGGCCCGGACAGCGATAAAGCTCCCTCGCTGATGAGTATGCAGCGCCCGGGCGGCAAGGGTCATGATTTGCTTGCGAAATGTGCGCGGATCGTCCTAGATCATTGTGAGTCAGTGGACGTCGTCGTTGTGACTGGTGATCTAACCGACCGCGCCGACTCCGCAGCCCTCACCGAGGTTTGGAAACAACTCAACGTGCTGGCGGACGAATTAGGTGCTGTTCTCGTCGCCACCGCGGGAAATCATGATTATGATAGCCGGGGTGTTCATGACGTCAATGCGCGAGGAGCTCTGATTGATCTCACGCCCCATTTTCCAATCAATGACGAATCTGCAAAGCTCAGCTACTTCACATACGACTATGCACTGAATTCATCGGACTCCCGGACGGTAGTGACGCTAAATTCTGCCGCACAACACGGGTACGGAGATGAGTATCTGCACGGTCGCGTCTCGAGAAGTGCTCTGCGCCGACTAGAGTTACAATTGACCCAGACGCCCCCTGCCGGTGATCGCGTATTAGTAGTCCATCATCAGCCGGCACAACTGCCAGGCATTGACAGCGATGAAATTAGCACTATGGTCGACGGGCAGGAGCTGCTCGAGATATTAGGGCGTTCAGGTGATTGGCTAGTGATTCACGGGCATAAGCATCGCCCATACATGCAGTGGGCCGCAGGTGGGACTGAGTCGCCCCTCTTGATGTCAGCAGCTGCATTTTCTGCTAACACGGGTGGAAACGAATTTGGCGCTATGGCACCCAACCAATTTCACGTAGTGGAGTTCGCTAGCTCCGAAGAACGCAGTCGAGCTGGTGTGTCCATCGGCGGTAGAATCTCGACGTGGACCTATAATTCCTTCGACTGGATTCCTTCGAGCCTGAACGAGGTCTTCCCCGCAAGTTCCGGATTTGGATGGCGTGGCTCGATGAAGGTTTTGGCCGCTGAAGCAAAAGCGTTGCTCGAGGCAAATGCTGGGCGTCTTGACGCGGCAGCTTTAGATGACCAACTTCCAATGTTACATTTTCTTTCGTTCGCAGACTTGAAATCGTTCCGGCAGCGACTCAAAGATCTTGAGCCGCAGTCCGAGGTTGACTTCGAAACAAACGGCCGTATTCGACAGATAAGCACCGATTTGCCGACCGAGACAGAGGCTGAACTGTGACGAACCCGGGACAGAGCGACCGATCGTTCTTCTCATATAACGCCGTCAATTTGAGTGCCGGCGATGTGGCGCGAACGTTTGTCGATCCCGTTGCTTACGGGCAGCTCGTCGCTGCAGATAATGCGATTCTGGTGGGGCCGCGTGGTGCGGGGAAGACGACTCTGCTAAAAATGTTGCAGTCGGAAGCGCTGGAAGTCTGGGACGGTGAGTCGGCAGACATGTTCGCCTCCTACGTGAAATCGTCGGGTGTGTTCATTGGCGCTGATCGGCTGTGGGCGGAGCAGCTCGATGCTACGGCTGAACCTATTCGAGTGGCACTATCAAACGCTGCGTATGCGTTTCACGTTGCTCGAAGCCTGTCGCGGGTGATGCAATTCCGTCTGCATGGCCCGCGTGAAGGGTCGCTCCGAGCCCATCTGCGAGTGAATATGTCGAGCGAGCTGGAAGCGCAAGCAGCGGCCGCATTGAGTCGCTACTTTTCCCTTGGCGGCTCACCCAGGGACATGACTGGGGTCAGCCGTTTAGTCCAACGGCGTCTCGTTGATTTGGGAGGCCTCAGACACGCTGCGCGTTTCGATGACGTGGACATTCCCGCCTGGGTGCATATTGATGCACTGACTGCAGCAGAAGCCGCTGTCACCGAATTCAATGCGTTAGCGGGCGAGAGCGAGCATCGCTGGACTCTCCTGTTTGACGAGCTGGAGCTGGCACCCTCCGAGCTTGTCCGCGAGCTGCTGTCTCGCTTGAGAGGCGGGATGTCGCCCATCAATTACAAGCTATCTTTAGCGCCCGTGCTCGAGCACGCTAAACTCTTGGGAGGGGCGGTGGGCGCCGTCGACGGCCAGGATATGGACGTGATCGCGCTCTCGGGAACTCGGCGAGAAGATGCCACTCTCTTCACCGGCCGTCTATTTGAGCAGTACTTTTCACGGCAGACGCCAGGAGGTACCGTCGGACTGCAGAAGCTCTTCGGCGACAGCCTCACAGACGGGCGGGAAGCGGTAACGACCGATGACTCAGGTGATGGAAAATTATCAAGCGTCTACAGCGCTAAAGGGCCGGTCGGTAAAGCGATGGCGGAATTGCGCGCGAAGGACGTCTCATTTAAGAAGTACCTAGATCGCAATAGGATAGACTTAGCGCACATTGATGAGCTCGCGGGATCTAGTCGAGCTGCCAAGGTACGTAAGATGCGGAACCTAGTCGTCACCCGAAACTATTTCCGCGGTTCAGATTCGATGCGGTCCCGAAAGAGTGCCGAGTTGTATTCTGGCTACGACGCATTAACGGTTTTTCCTGACGGTAACCCAAGGATGACTCTTTCGCTATTGCGAGAGCTGCATATACGGCTCGCACAAAATCTGGATGAGCGTGTGTCGCCAAGTCAGCAAGGTCAGGCAATCCTCGCAGTGCAGGAGCGATTTGTTGCACTGCTTTCCGCACAAGAATCGGCGGTGGTTCGGGGGCAGCCAATGACGGTACTAGAGTTGTTGGACTTGATCGGCGGTCGGCTCGCCAGCAGAATTCTCGAGGAGGAATTCTCGCCGGATGCGCCCGCAGGGTTCTCGGTGGGGCGGAATCTTCCCGGTGGGATAATCCTTCTGCTCGAACGTGCGTTCAATGCAGGAGCGTTGATCCCGGTCGACGGCCTCGACAAGAACCGAGTGCTTGATGGCGTGGTTGACCGAAAGTTCAGGTTGTCGTATTTACTTGCGCCGCGATATAAGCTGCCTATGCGGATGGGGAAAGCTGTTTCTTTGGCATCTCTATTGCGTAACGTCGCACCGACGTCAAGTCCGCTATTTGATCTCGACTCGTGACGGAGGTGCTGTAGATAATGGTGGAATCTACTAGGGGTTGGGACGGACTCCTCGCAGTTTGTGGTTACGAGACACGAGGGCGGGCCGTCGCGGAAACTTACGCGGCGAATGTTGAGAAGATGGCGATTCTGATTCCGCCCAGGAGTGAGTTCCATGCGTTTCGGGAAAACCGTCGGCTATTCGAAACTCTGCAGGCGGCGGCGTTCCCGTCTGGACATCAGGGCATTTATGCAGCAATCACAGAACTTGTTTTAGATATCCCCTTGGATCGCGTGGCAAAAATTATTGTCGATTACAGTGCCATGGATCGTGACGTCATCGCTGAAGTCGTCGATGTCCTTGCAGAAGTCAGCCAAATTCGACGTTTTTCAGTGACCTTTGCGTACTCAGTTGGTGACTTTGAGACGGCTCTCGCGGAAGACCAGACTTTCATCACAGTCAATCGTCCTGCCCTGAGCCTTGGCGGCTGGTCTGCTGACCCATATTCTCCCCTAATCGGCGTTGTTGGCCTAGGGTACGAATCGGACCTCGCGTTGGCGGCTCTTGAGTCACTGGAGCCTGCGCAGACATATCTGTTCGAACCATTGGGGGCGGACGGCAGATTCGACGAAATCGTGTGGAGGAGAAATGAATCGCTCTTGATGGAAAACATTGAGCGCGTGGCTTCATACTCTGTCTCGCAACCGCTTTCGCTGTATAGGTCGTTGATGTCCTTCGCGGGCGCGATGGCCGCAGAGGCCCGTGTCGTGTTTGTGCCTTTGGGTCCTAAGGTGTTCGCATTATCCGCCGCGTTGGCGGCACTCAACCATCCGAATTCGGCGAGCATGTGGCGCGTTTCTCCAGGTGAGGCTCGACGTCCTCGAGACCGACGTGCTACCGGTGAGGTCTACTCTTTTGACGTCTCTTTCCATGAACGCCTTGCTCTCGTGGCGGATTCATGACCATCATTAGCGTGTCGGAACGGGAGCGTTTAGAGCTACTCGCGACCCGCCGGCAGTCACGTTCTTTACGGCCCTTCTTGCGTTGGGCGGGGTCGAAGCAAGCCTTGTTGAAGCAGATTGTACCTCACTTGCCATCCAGTTACGGCACATACTTCGAGCCGTTCCTCGGAGGTGGAGCGTTGGCGCTTCTATTAGCGCCGGAGTCTGCGGTCTTGTCGGACTCTGGGACGAGTCTGATGGAGGCTTGGTTCGGGGTGCAGCGAGATTGCGAGGGCGTTCTTGCTCAGCTACAGAAGTGGGACTTATCGAAGGAGGAGTACTACAGCATAAGAGCAATGGACGTCATTGACCCGACGATACGTGCAGCTAGATTCATTTACCTTAACAGAGGGGCATTTAACGGGTTGTGGAGGGTTAACTCGAGCGGGAGCTTCAATGTGCCTTGGGGAGCCCCCAAATCGAAGCTGATTGTGGATCCGGGGGTTCTGCGAGCGGTGAGCGGTTGGCTCAGTTCTCCTCACGTCGAATTGTTCACAGCGGATTTTGAAGCGTCGATAGATAAGAGTGCTTGCGGAGACTTTGTTTTCGCTGATCCGCCATACCATGCAATGCGCGCGGATGGCCGCGACTTCAAGCATTACAGTGAGGATCTCTTCGGCTGGAGTGATCAGATCCGATTAGTCAGTGCTCTCATTCGAGCGCGTGAGCGAGGAGCGTACGTCCTTATGACGAATTCGGCCGCGCCGGAAATTGCTGATTTGGTTGCTGATTTCGTCCCCGTCGATCTTCTGCGGCATTCGACGCTCGCTGCATCAGGCTCAGCCCGGCGTCTCGTCAAGGAGAGGCTCTATGTCGGGCGTCCCTTGTCGTAGGCTAACGTGGTGCATTCGCTTGTGGCCGATCATCTGTTTTGCGGCGACCTGTCGATGAATTTATGGGTGTTAGATTGCGGAGTGCGTTGGTTGTCCTCTTATGGAGATGAGGCGGTTTTGTCCGCAGAGGGTCTAGGAATCGGGTCTTCCTCGCTCCCATGAGGGCGGTCAAAGGCCTCGCACATAACGGCGGCTCTCGATCTGGTCCGAGGTCTTTCCGCGATTTCTGCAGCGCGCGGTACGTGCCGCGTGCGGAAGATCATCGGGTCGATAAGCCGACCGGCGATACCTGCAGATCGAGCTGCATATCCGGCGCGACAGGGTCGCCGGACGGGGAAGCCGACTGCGCCTCGAGGTCAGCCCGCACCGAGTCTGACACCCCGAACAACAACGTCGCCACGAACCCCACGACGTACGCCACCACGAGCCCCGACCCGTACCCGAGCAACGCCCACCCGTACCCGGACGAGCCGTTCAACAGCGGGATGAGCGACAGGTCCGAAGCGCCGATGGCGATCGCTCCGACCGAGTGCCCGAGCTGGTCGAACAGCCCGACTACCCCGCCGCCGAAGGCTCCACCGATGCACGCGGTGATGAACGGCCGACCGAGGGGGAGGGTCACGCCGTAGATCAGGGGCTCTCCGACACCGAGGAACCCGGCCGGCAGTGCACCGCGGATGGTCCGCACCAGGGAGGCATTCGAGCGGAACCGCACCCACAGCGCGATGCACGCACCGATCTGCCCGGCACCACCCATCGCCAGCACGGGGAGCAGCACGGTCCACCCGGTCTGGTCGATCAGGGTGGTGTGGATCGGGATGAGCCCCTGGTGCATGCCGGTCATGACGAGCGGCAGGAAGAGGCCTCCGAGCACGAAGCCGGCGAAGGCTCCACCGTTCGCGAGCAGCCAGGTCGCAGCGGTCCCGATCGCGACCGAGACGACACCGGCGACGGACATCAGGACACCGAGGGTGATCGACCCGGCGACGAGCACGGTCACGGTCGGCACGACGATGAGCGCGATCACGTCCGGAGTCACGCGCCGCATGAAGCGCTCGACGTAGGCGGCGAGGATGCCACCGGCCAGCGCGCCGAGCACACCGCCCTGCCCGGGAGCCAGGGTCTCGCCGAACACGGTGACGTTCGCGACACCGGCCGCGACGATGATGCCGCCGACCGCACCACCGAGGATGGGCGTGCCGCCGAACTCCTTCGCGGCGTTCATGCCGACGAACACGGCGAGCAGCGACAAGAAGCCGGACGAGAGCACGCCGAGGAACGGCGTGAGCGCAGGCACCCACCCCAGGTTCGTCAGGATCCCGTTGATCCCGGCGATCAGCCCGCAGGCGATCAGTGCGGGGATGAGCGGGATGAAGATCGCGGAGATCTTCCGGATCGCGCGCATGGTGCGGCCGTCGGAACGGGACCGCGCGGTCGCCTTGATGGACGCACCGCGAGCAGCGAGCTCCTCGGGCGACGCACCAGGCCCGCCAGCCGCAGCCGGCGGGGCGGCCGCTCGTAGGGCCTCCAGGCCGTCCGCCACGCGGTCGACGAGACCTGGGCCGAGCACGATCTGCAGGTTCGAGCCGGCCGCGATGGCGGCCATCACGCCGTCGGTGGCCTTGAGGTCCTCGAGCGCGACGGAGGAGTCGGACACGACCTCGACCCGCAAGCGGGTCATGCAGTTTTCGACGTCTGCGATGTTCGCGGAACCGCCGACGGCGTCGAGGATCTGCTGGGCGAGTTGCTGTGCATCGGGCATTGCTGTGCTCCTCGGGGGAAAGGAAACGGAAAAGGGGAAACGGGGGTCTACAGCACGGCGCGCAACGAGCCAGCTGCAGCATCGAGGCGCTCGCGGGCATCGGCAGCCGAGGTGCCGGTCAGGATCACGGCGATGGCGGTCTTGACCTCGCCGTCCGAGGCATCGAGTGCCGCCTGGACCTCGGCCGAAGGAGCGCCGGTGACGTCCTGCACGAGCGAGAACGCCCGGGCGACGAGCTTCGCGTTCGTCGCCCGCACGTCGACCATGCGGTTGCCGTACGTCTTGTGA
>Ga0308161_1003512_pt1 | contig 15204 bp, 15 predicted proteins | sample PhyFR2_FD_201034 | JGI IMG/M metagenome (GOLD analysis project Ga0308161, IMG submission 201034) | Phyllosphere microbial communities from UC Gill Tract Community Farm, Albany, California, United States - DLSLF.R2 | ecosystem: Host-associated > Plants > Phyllosphere > Unclassified | place: USA...
TAGAAAGTTAAAACTTTTTTTTTTCATGATATTAACAGAAATGATGAAGAGGAAGAGTGGTGAGGGCGTAGCCCTCACCCTAATCAATTACAGGTAATTGATTGAATAATTTACTGTTGATGCAACGGTACCCGCTACTGCAGCAGCAGTTGCGTAGTACTCAGCAGAGTAAGACAGTGTACCCGCACCCGCTGTCAGAGCCACAGTTGCAGGAGAGGTAGACTGCTCGCTGCTGCCCGCATTGATAGCCTTGTTATTATTGTCCCGCAGCTGCAGATCAACTCCTGTTGCAGTACCGGTATTAGTCAGACGACCGTTAGCGTTTACACCCGCACCCTGCTCAAAGTAAGCGTAGACATCGCCGGTTGTTGCAGAGCAATCGCTCAGCGCCAGAGTGAAGCGGGTGTTACCTGCTACGGCACCCGCAGTGTTCAGCACGCCTGCTGCAACTTTTGGCAGGGTTACGGTTCCTGTGCTGCCCCCGCCGTTAACGCTGACAGTACAGGTTTGAGAAGCAATGGAGCCGGTGAAATTAATTGTGCCATCTGAAGCTTCCGCTGCACTAACCTGAGCCGCTGCCAGCAGCAGACCCATAGCAACCATAGATACCTTTTTCATATACTTTCCTTTGTATAAATAATGAACAACATCTCATTATGAGCGTATGCACTTTATAGCAATGGCTCATTCCTTCCTGAAAAATTATTCTTTTCCAGGCAAATCAAAATGTCAGCAGGCCGAAAATCACGGCTGCAGCGATGCCGACAATACCCATGCCAAATGCAGATCCACTAATTGGATTTGCATCAGGCACTGAGTCAGGGCGGACCCACTCAGTTTTTTCTTTAGAGCTTCCGCCTAATTGGTTAAAGAAATCTAAAATTAGTGAAGTTAAAGAACCTCCACTAACGCCTTGGATTTCACGATTGTTTAATTCACGCATGATATTTCCTTATGCAGTAATTACTGGAGCATTGGAATCAAACTGGTTTTCAACAAGCTGATTGAACCAGCCCACAGTTGAGTCCCAGCCATTTACTGCACCATAAAGTGCGCCATTAACCAGGCCTACAACTGCGCCGACAATCAGGCCGACACCACCAGCGATAATGCCCGCACCCACAATGCCACCGGTGCTACCGCCGCTCATCGCCCATTTAAGGCCGAAAGCAGTGATACCGGTAATGCTACCTACAATAACCGAACCAATAAAATCAAAAAATCCTGCGCCTGAAACGTTCTGCATTTCAACAGGTGTTAACTCTCTCATTTACATCTCCAATATTATTCAATTATTCAATTATTCAATTGTTCAATTGTTCAATTAACTTTTAAAATGCCGCTTCAAGCGAACAGCGCTATTAGATTCGTAGAGCATAAAAAATAAAATAGTAAAATATCCATAATAAATATTGAGTGCGGTCATTATCATTTGCTGAAGCCTGTTTTTTACAATATGGTTACATGTGTTGTATTTTAGATAGTGAAAGTGAAAATTACCTCAAGTTAAATATTTTATTCTCAGTAATCTTTTTTTTGTTTTCTTAAATTGCAGTGCTGCCACTTTTCAAATGGATGAGAATGGTACGCATTCTGCGATGGAAAGGATTAAGAGGGGATGAAGAAGAGATCGACTAAAGAACAGAGAATGCGAACAGGCTTTTATACCCATAATTAGGTAAAGAGTGCTTGAGAAGAAAAAACCACTAATTAAGTATATTTATCTTTTTTTTATCTAAAAAATGGAATATAAAACTATATATATATTAATTATTGATTTAAATGTCTGTTATGGGAACGGTGTGGTTTAATTTACACCATCAGATTTTATGTTGTATTTTTTATTTTAAGGGGGAAATTAACAATGGCTCCATTATGAATAAGCACTTGTCAGTTATGATATATATTTTAAGTTTTACTTCATTTTTCTGCACTAAATATAGCGAGGTTATAACATTAATGTTCAAATGATTATTATTGATTGCTTTTTTAAGAAAAAAGTTATAACACTATCAGTAATACTCTACTTATTAGTTTGATATGCTGATTAATAGCTTTTTAAGCGGTTAAATATCTGGTTGTGACGCCTTCAATTGGCTTAACACTCTTCCTTTTTGCATGTTTATGGCGTTGAATTTTAGCGCGATGGTTTTACTATAGTGAAATCAATGACGACCTTTTCTATGGCTCATATTGGGGAGGGCCAGAGAACAGCAATAAACCAGGCGAAAAAAAGAGAATATAACAAACGGATTTTTACTAATTTTTCTACTAATCACTAACCTTGCGTTAGTTAGATTGAGTTAATTATTATGTATAGAGTGACTGAAAATCATGAACGGATCATCGATGCGCTAGCCGGGTATACCCAGGTTGCTAATCCAGATGAGATTTCGCGCGGTAAGCGTCGTTATCATCTCACTAAAGATAATGTTCGCCGGGTTATGTTCATTCTTGATGGCGATTTCTTACTAAAATTAAAGAGCGAAAAAAAGGTATTGAATATCTTATCGGCTCCCTTTGTTGTCGGTGTCACTCCGGCACTTGATGAACCACCTGTGTTTCTCGAACGAATTGATTATGGGAAGGTCAGCTTCGTTGATTACGATGTGTTCTGGCGACTGGTATTTGAGAAAGACCTTTTCAATGATGCCATGTCTATTCTATCTGGCCAGTACTCTGATCTGATGAACTACATTCAGCTGCCTAAAAGCAACTCACATGATGAAGTGATTTCTTTAATCAACCGCTGGGGGAAGTTACCACCACATCTTAAGAAGCGTTTTTCGGCACTTTACCTTATTGAAAACAGTTCGCATCTTTCAAAAAGCTCCATTTGCAGGGTGCTGAAAGAATTAAAAGAGAAAGGTGAGTTGACCCTGGTCAATGGAAAATTTACCTGATTATTTTTTATTTTAACTTTTGAGACACTTAAGGTAAAAATGGATTTTAAAGTCGTTTGTACAAATGGAAACTACTTCTTTCGGCTAGGTATCTCAAAAATCATTGAGGAAGCACTATTATCTGACACGCCAGTAGAATTTTTACCCGCTTATGACGCACAAAATTTATGTCAGGCGGACTTCATACTGATCAGTTTTGCACAGTGGCGCCTCTATATGTGTCAACCTGCCTATCGGGAACGGAAGCCCGGTAGCATTTTAATGGTCTTTGTTGATGAGGTTGAAGACATCGTTACGGAACAACTGCCTCTCTGCTATCGTTCTTTAATTACTATCTCGCGCAATGAGACTATCGCTGTTATTTCAAAAAAAATAATCCGATCGTGGCTGGAAAGTCAGGCGAGTGCTAAAGGTTTTTTACCCTCAGATTGTTTACGTTGTGATTGTGCACGTATTACGCTAGTTCAATTGCAGGTGTTAAGTTTTTTAAAAAAAGGGTATAGCGTGGGGCAAGCAGCTAAACGGCTGAATCTTTCTGCCAAGACGATATATGCACATAAGTATAATGTGATGAAAAAATTTTCGTTGAGAGGTGATGTAGAGTTTAACGCTTTTATTAATGATCTGTCTCTGCTTGAACTTTACAAAGGCGTTGTTGATCCTGAAAAACTTTAGCTGTTCATTAAACTCATTTCTGAGAGGTTTTGCGGAGTTTGTAAGAATTGACGGCCCTGTGACGCCATGCGTTATGCCTGCTTAGACTGCCCTCTGGGCTCATGGCATTAGAGCTTTTCGTGAGAATAGAACATCAAAAAAAGAGAGAGATTTGATCATAACCCTTTAAAATGATGACAGAAATCATGTCAGGTATAATTATTTTACTCTCTTTTTATCTCTATAGTAATTATGTTGTTGCTGCCCCCACGCTTCATTTTCGAGATATGTTCCAGTCAGGAGTGGACAGCATTACTCCCTCTCAGTCTGTGCCGGTACTCAACTATTCGCATGAAAGTACGCAGGAATCACCTCCACGCAATAGCGGATTATTAACTGGGTTACTTTTCAGCATCTGAAGCCGCCAGTATTAAGGGCCTGTTACTGTATCAGCCAACGTCGGTGCATGAGGGTGATATTGTATGCCATGTACCCTTTCATGCGGTGAGTTACCCGAAATTGCATGGGACTTCTGATAGAGTGATTAAATTAAAAAGCCAGCGTCACCGCTGGCTTTTGTGTTGTTTTTTCTAGGGTTATTTCAGGATAATAACACGATCTGCATTGATTTCGCTGTAGCCATCATTGCGGTCAACTTCACCGGTAACCCGGAGCTTTTTGCCAATCAGATAACGATCATCCTCATCATCAATATCGACACGAATACGGCCAGTCGAATCTTTTAACCAGTAGCGATCATCATCAGCCCTGCCACTGATAGTCCCTCTGTGCGTAACCTGCCGATCGTCACGCAGCGTTTTCGCCTCTGCAACGGTGACCTCCTGGCGTGCATACCCGAGCCTGAGCTGAGCAGGGCCACTATCATCCCTGATAATTTCTTCATTTACGTCTCCTGACAATCCTCTTCGGATGACCTTGCTTCTTAAAAACTAAAACGGTAGCCGGCATTGACCTGGCGCTGATTGAAGTGACTTCCATCCACCATATCGGCTTCGATAAAAAGGGTATGGTTATTTATTTGCGCGCTGACACCGACACCGTTATTCCAGCCATTACCTTTAAATGAGAGACGCTCACCTGAACCATTCAGAGTATAAGAGGCTGCACCGTCAAACTCGCGTAACACGCCTGTTTTGACGTAAGTATTGAGTTTGTAATTGCTCTGATTAACTTCATAGCCTGCCAGCATGCTGGCTCTTCCCATCATTGATTTATAACTTGAAAGATGAATGTTAAGGCCATTTGACGCTCGTATTGAGGATCCATCCTGATGGCCTGCGGTTAGTTGAAGCTGGGGTTCAAGATAAAAACCCGTGAGTTCATCAGAGAAACTGAATTTTTTCCCTGCCTCAAGTGAACCACTCAGGCCTGATGAGACACTATTGCCAGCTATCTGATTATTCTGTGTATCTCTGACATTAAACTGATTCCTGAAGCGGTTGAATTTTACTACACCATCCAGATAGAAACCCGTGTCATTCAGCCATGTGCCATAGATCCCAAAATGTTCAGATTTGGTGGTGCCCTCGCCAGCACGATAATGAGGCGAGCCCTCTGTTGCTCCCATAAACAAACCCAGATAGACAGGCAACTCATCTGACAGACGTTTATCTACCCCAAACTGATAGCCTGTGTAGTTCATGCTGAAGTGACTCAGCTTGCCATTGGCAAAACCGCTGAACCGCCCATCCATACCGCGCAGCCATACATTACCGGCCGTTTTACCCTGGCGCACATCACCCATACGTTGCATCAGAGTCTGCATTTCGGCATTATTCATCAAATAACCGATGTTAAGAAAGTTAGCGCCCGCATTCGCCGTGCTGGTGATGGTTGAATTATCACCTTGTTTTGGTGGCGTAGGCGGAGTGCTATTATCCGTTGATGTCCCGGACTCTTCATCCGTTGATGCCCCGGACTCTTCATCCGATGAGGGCGTTTCAGGTGTTTTTGGTGATGAGAGCACCCAATTGGTGCCCTGTTTGTTGACCGAATAAACATATCCGCCCAGTTCAACGTCTGTGTTGCCCCTGAAAGTCGCGATGCCATCTGATGTTTCAACAACGGTCAGCACTTCTTTGCCTGTGGTGACGGCGCTGCCACGGTTAAGAATGTTCAGGCCGTAATCACCTGCGCTGCTTCCGGTTACCACGATTTTGTCGCCACTGTTATTCACACCTTCGCCATCACCAGCCAGATTGGTTCGCAGGGTAAAGTCACCGCTGCCGCTGAGGTTGGCGATGGTCAGAGTGGAGTAGGTTGCATTATCGGTGGCGGCAGAAAGATCGACCAGAGCGTTACCTAGTGTCAGATTGTCCAGGTTGGAGCTTTGAGCAACGTTCCATGTGCTGTCGGTGAGACTGACGTTTAAATGGCCGCCATTCACATTATCGCTGGCGGCGCTACCGGACCAGAGTGAACCCGGCGCTAAGTTAAGATCGATTAGTCCGCCCATCGACATGACACTGCCGGTGATCTCCGCTTTGCCCTCGGAAGTGATAACGCCCGGCGCAAAACCTTCGCTGTAAAGGGTGGTGATGGCTACGCCAGCCGGAGAATCCATTTTGATGGAGAGATCGCCTGTCAGGCTGATTTGGCCACCATCCCAGGCTAAAGCACCTACTGCTGTATCAGGGCCACTAACGCTGATTCCTTCGCCATTGATCATGCCGCCCTGCAGAGACCAGAGGCCCCTGCCAATCATGTTTGAGTTTTTAATCACCACATCCGTGTTTGCCAGGTTGATGACTGCACCTGCCGACTGGGCGGATGCGCCATAGCCTACTGACTGAATGGTATTGCGTTCCTCTTCAGTACCTGAAAAGTTGACGGTGACGTTATCATCCATCGCAACAATACCGCCCGTCTGCGCTGAAGATATTACGCTACCTGCGCCGATATTTATCAGGCTATTTTCCCGGGCTGAAATGCCGGGTGACGTCGCGCCGGAGGTACTGATAGTCAGGTGATCGGCGACCAGTTTACCCAGGCTCCAGATGCCTGCAGAAATGTCACCGGTGGTGATAATGGTAGAATTGCTGCCCAGATCAACCGAGCCGTTATCCTGAATGTTGATGCCCTGAGAAGCTCTGCCAAAAGTATTAATGGTCAGCGCATCTGCTTTAAGCGTTGCGTCGCCGTTACCAGAATCACCGGTCAGCGTATCCACCTGCACAGCATGACTGTTGATACCATTGGTCTGTATACTGCTGCCGTTGCCTAAATCAACGTTCGAGCCGTAACCGTTGACACGCAGTGCTATACCGTTGGTGCCCTGGGTACTAATTTTTAATGCGTCGGCCTGCAATGAGGACTGATTACTCACAACCACCCCTTCTGCGTAAGCATTACCTGACGCAATCGATGTGACAGAACTGCCCGATCCTAAATTGGCAGAAACCTGTTTCCCGCTCAACTCAAAAGCGACTGCGGTTAATCCTGAAACATTGAGCACTAATTTATCAGCAGTAAAATGACTGCCCGCAGACTGGATGAAAATGCCTTTAGCATAGTGCTCTGCATCTTTCACGGTAACAGTACTGCCTGTACCGGCAGTGACTTCAGCGGCAGTTGCACCTGTTATCAGGATGCCATAATAACCATCGCCAGTTGACTGATCGGCGATCAATGTAGTGCCATCAGTCAGAGTAACATCTCCCCCCCTCTGGCTTCCGACAACAGCAGCAGAACTGACCAGAGGCAATATACCCATTCCGCCAGCCAGCATCATTGCTTTTACACGTTTATTTCGGTCATGATTTTTATTCATACCTGTAACTCTTCCTTAAGGTTTTATTAAAGGGCTAATGGCCTATGAATAGCGCTAAATAGGTTTGCTACTTCTCGCCTCATAATGTGTCTTAGCCCGATACGAATTAAGCGTATTGTTTATTAAATCCATTAATAACAGCATTTTTACTAAAGGTGACAGGATTATGCAGGGTGGGAGTCAATTATGTAAAGGGAGTGAAAATGTGTATATTTTGACGGTAGGTTAAAATGATAGCAGCATTCTTAGAGAATTTTCATTGAAAATTAAGCTTATGTGTTAACTCCAACTCAGGAAGGATTGTTATTTATTATTACATCCATCCTCATTTGGGAGTTATTTATTCTCTTTTGCAAGGAGTATATTGGGTCGTCAGCAGCAATACGGCTTTTTCAGAGAGAGTTTAGCGTGTGGGTGCTATCATCATTACTCGCTCATATACACCTTCCGGGTTCAGAACTGAACTGGCTGAAAAGGTGTTCTGACAAACATGAGGTTAAGAGCCAATTAATTACGATACTGATCGTTATTGCGCGCTGAGTCATAGCCTGGTGAACATGAGAAACGTAGTCTCACCGGCCTGAAGTTAATGTTTAGAGAGGGTTAAATGAAAATAGTAAACCGAATAACAGTCTGTTCCTAGATTAGCCCCTTAGATCACCAGACACTTCGCCTCTCTTAAAATAAGAGGTAGTCTTGGAACTATGTTTAACACCAGTCAGAATAATAAGATGGTTGAAGTGTTATCAGGACCTGAGCGGCGTCGGCGTCGTACTCCGCAGGAAAAAATTGCCATTATTCAGCAGACTATGGAACCGGGCATGACCGTGTCTCACGTCGCGCGACTGCACGGTATCAATGCTAATCAGATCTTCAAGTGGCGCAGGCAGTATGAAGACGGTTCACTGACCGCCGTGACCTCTGCGCCCTTGTTGCCAGAGGACGACGAATAAGCGACGTCAGCCGCAGTATTGGAGTGTCGCGTGCGCAACTGAGTCTCAGGGTCCGCCGTTCACCTGACTGGCAGGATCGCAGGCTGCATGCCAGTTTTGACGATACTGCGGTGTTATCCCGGATACATACTATGGTCGCCGAACTGCCCACATATGGTTATCGCCGGGTGTGGGCGTTGTTGCGGCGACAGTCAGAGCGTGACGCGCTTCCAGTTGTTAACGCAAAACGCGTGTACCGGATTATGCGTACTTATCACCTTCTGCTGGAGCGCAAACCTGCTGATCCTCAGCGTAAGCGTGCACATAAAGGGCGCGTATCGGTCACTGAGAGCAACCGGCGCTGGTGTTCAGATGGCTTCGAGTTCCGTTGCGACAATGGTGAAAAGCTGCGGGTAACCTTCGCACAGGACTGCTGCGATCGGGAGATCATCGACTGGGCAGCGAGCACCGGTGGCTATGACAAAGAAACGGTGCAGGACGTCATGTTGGGTGCGGTAGAAAAACGCTTCGGCCAGCATCTGCCGTCAGAACCGGTGGAATGGCTGACAGATAACGGTTCAGCCTACAGAGCGCATGAAACGCGGGCGTTCGCCCGGATGCTGGGACTTGAGCCCTGCACGACCGCAGTTCGCAGCCCGGAAAGCAATGGCATAGCAGAAAGCTTCGTGAAGACGATAAAGCGGGATTACATCAGTGTCATGCCAAAACCGGACAGCCAGGCAGCGGTGATGAACCTGGCGGTGGCGTTCAGTCATTACAACGAACATCACCCGCACAGCGCGCTGGGATATCGCTCGCCACGGGAATATATACGCAGAAAGTTATCACAACCGTAAGAGAGAAAAGACGTCTGGATATATAGGGTCAAATCCAGTTCCTTGATACTGGCTACTCTGCAAATGGGTGCCTGCACGCGCCATAGTGCTGAATCACCGCACCTTACAATGCGTAATCCCGCAAGCGAATGGTGTGCTCAGCGTGGCGGACAGCAGGCATCATTAAACGGGAACACACTCTATTGCCTGTTACCGTCCGGAGAAAAGATTGAGCAGTGGGCATTGTTTCATCGCGATCACCCGAAATAATCTTCTGGCGATTCGCCAGTCAGAAGGTTGGATGTAAGTAAAGTCTGTGAAATTAAAGGTTACTGTTAGCTATCCCTGTCTGCGTTCAACCTCATCGAGGCATTGATAAGAACCGCGTTTTTTATGACAGCTTTTTTCTGTGCGGCCTCGGCTTTCTGGCCTCATTCCTGCCCCGGAAAATGAGGCTTAGCCTTGCCATTTCTTAACAGCAGATCTTAAATTGATTAATCGCTTGAATAATTTTGAATGTTATTTAATCAGAGCAATCACAGGTGTGTTTAAGTAAATGCAAACGCATGTTGTAGAAATGATTTTCAATCCAAATTAATAAGTTATTTTTTATCAATATGTGTGCCTGCATCTTTGTTTTGAACTCATTTGGCAATTAACCTGATGTTGATTTTAAGGGTTTACTTAAATAAGAAATATTCAATCAATTTTGACGGTTTGTTTTTTATTGCCTTGTAATGCATAGAGTAATCACAGATGTTGCGTTAACTTTTCTCATTTTTTGATCTGAATCAATTAATATAAAAAACTCAGTTTCTGCGGCTGATTATCATAATGATACTATTTAATTAATTAAAGTTTTTTCTTAAATAATAGATCGTGAGGGTAATCCATTGAAATATTTTAGAAGCGCATCGCTATAATTCACCTTTTTTATCTGCGCCAAATCTTATGCTGGCATCACGCGACACGATATTGATGTACAGGACTATCGTGATTTTTTCTGAAAGTCTGGGGGGATATTCAGTTGGTTTGACAAATATACCCGTCTACAAAATGGATGGCTCTTTATCAGGGTGTCTTGATTTCGCCATGCCTGATTTCGGCATGGTAGCCAATTATGGCTATAGCACCCTTGTTGCACCCTCCTATGTCGACAGCGCACGTCACAATACTGGTTATCAATCGGTGGGGTTTGGTAAGGGGGCGCAATATGGGACGGCCTACAAACTGATTAACCGCAACGAATCACTTTTGTCAGATATCGATTTCCACTTACCGCGTCTGAAGATAGCTGGCGTGCTGCTCGGTGCAGTGGTGAATGATCAGGCTTATGGCACCATCAGTATGTGTGAATATATTCCGGATGATGATATTCAAAATACCATTGACGTTAATACCTCGCCCGATGTCGTCGATATCGTGGGTAACGGCACGATTTTCTGGGACGATAGTGCAATCACGCAGTACGGCACCTCCTGGTCATGGACTGGTCTGGGTTCGGCTCACGCCTCAGTTGCACCCTCTACAGCCACCACTGCAGAACTTGATGTCACCAAAGATCTTCGTTTCAACCGGGCTGGCGGACTGATCTCGCTGAATGCACCTATCAATATGGGCGCAGGCAAACTTCAGTTTTCTAACAACTATACCGTTGCTTCAGCAGAGGGTGTGAATGCGACCTGGGCAGGTGGCGGCATTGAGGTTGACGCAGATAAAGAAGTCCTGTGGCAGGTCAATGGATTGGCCAGCGATGCTCTGCATAAAATCGGCGCAGGTACCCTGCACGTTAATGCTTAAGGCGTTAACGCAGGCTCTATTAATGTGGGAGAGGGTACGGTTATCCTCGATCAGCAGGCTGATGCTTCAGGCAATTAACAGGTGTTTTCTTCAGTCACTTTAGTGAGTGGCTGGCCAACCGTGATGCTGAATGGTGCAAACTAGGTTGCTACTGATCAGATCTTTTTTGGCTATCGTGGTGGCTGATTAGATTTGAATGGCAATCCCAAAGGCACTCCGGGTTCAATCTAGGTGTATAACAACCCCTACACCAAAGATACCGAGTACTTTCAGTTAAATACCACGTCATACTGGTATTTCCCCACGGATAAATCCTCGACGTCGACATGGACTTATCTCGGTACTGATGCCGATGAAGCCATTAATCATCGCCTGACGCAGCTTAACATTCAGGTATTCCGCGGTTTTCTGGGTGAAACGCTGGAGAGTGCGCTGAACGGCGTCATGAACGTTAATATTTTGCCGCGCAACGCCACGGCTATCACCGCGCTCACCAGTGGTATGAATCTGAACGGTAATCTGGATGTTGCCAGTGGTACTGTGGTCCTTTCTGGACAGCCAGTTCCACATGCAGGTGGCGTTGTCGTTGATGATGACTGGAACACTTCACTGTTCAAAGCCGATCAGATCAATGTTGTCACCGGTGCGAATTTCCAGGAGGGAGAATACGCGGGTGTCAAAGCAAATATTGTCGCCGCTGAATCTTCAACCCTCTCTGGGCTACAACGACAGCGCGCAGGCAGGAGAGAAAAGCTGGCGCTGCTATTCTGCGATCTATTCTGATGATGTTTCCTGCAGTCAGCCGGTGCGCAGCACAGATGCTCTTGCGCTGTTACCCGCCTGCGAAGTGGAAGGGGACGTTCAGCTTGCAAACAACGCCTCACTTTATCCTGGCAAGGTTAATTATCAGGGCGCGGTGACTTCGACCGGTAGCAGCCTTATGACGCTGGATGCAAATGCGAACCGGACGATGACTGGCAACAGTAATGTCACCTCACTGCTGGCGCAACGTGGATCAACACTTTCGATGGTTCCTTCAGGCAACTGGAGCGTTAAAACGCTGAATGTTGATACGCTGGATGCGACCGGCTTGAATCTGATGTTAGGCGTCAAACCATCAACGCGGGATAGTGACAAACTGATTGTTAAAAACTCGGTGAGTGGTGGCGATAACCTGCTGGATGTGAGCCTGTTAGTGGGCAGCGAAGAACAGGTTGCTCTGACCCAGGATCTGGTGATGGTTGATGCACCCGCCGGCACGTCGCACAGCTATTTCTCTTTTGCAGACAGCTACAGCGGATTCAGTGTTTACGCGCCGAATTATCAGGTGAAAGAAGATAACGACCGCGTGCTGTGGGTGCCAGAAAGTAACAAGTCGGCTGAACCTACACCCGCACCGGAAGTCACGCCTGAGCCAGAGCTGGCGCCCGTGCCGGAAGTGACACCTGAGCCAGTAACACCTGCTGAAAACCGGAGGATGATAGTACCGCTGCTGATCAGGCTGCTGCTGAGAAAGCAAAAACCGAAGCCGATGAAAAAGCGAAAGAGGAGGCCGCAAAAGCTTAAGATGAAGCCAAAAAACCGGCGTTTAACCCGGATGACTGGTTCTCTGTTTACGACAACCTGCCACTGCTACAGCGTACACGAGCCTCGAGTCAGTACATTTTCAGTGAAGCGGTCAGCCAGTTGCATAACCGGACTGACGCTCTGCGCGTCTCGCCAGAAAGCAATGGCTCCTGGGCAACCATTGAGCAGAGAAAAGGGCGTTTTCTGGGTCTGAACACTAACCAGCAGACGCTGAATGTGGGCTGGGATACCCGCAGCGATACGTGAACAGTCGGTTTCAGTGCCAGTTATACCCAGGGCGAAGCCAAAGATGGAGGGCGTGAAAAGCATCGGCTGGCCACGGTTGGCACCTATTATTCATGGCAGTCTGATGCCGGATGGTTTGTTGATGCTGCCAGTCGCTATATGTATCTGAACCAGGAGTTAACGCTGGATCCTGCCCTGCATATCAACGGCATTAAAAAGGATAGTTATATACTGGCAGGAAGTCTGCGGACGGGATATCAATTCGGTCTGGCTGACGATACGCTGTTTATTTCACCCTACGTGGGAGTCAGCGGTGGCATCATGTCAGGTTACACTCTGAAAGGAGAGGATGCAGAAGTGGCGTTGAGCTCAGCGACACCTTAATTCACGACCACCGGCATTATGGCGCAGAAACGCGGTCTGGGTGTCTGGCTGCCAAACGTGAACCTGAACGCGAGCACTGAGTATCAATATTCGCCGGGTAAAAAGGGCTCAACCACGACGCTTTCAGACCGTCAGTCGAATCGCCAAAGTCGATACCAGTTTTGGTGGCGAGTTTAAAACGGATTACAGCAGCCAGGTCGGTTTCGCCTGGCATTTCTGATAGTGTTCAACAACAGAGCATCACTATCATACAGCGTGATGCTCTGTTTATTAACGCACGGTATTATTCACCAGTAATCTTTAGAAATATAATATCTGAAAGCATTATTAATGAGACACAGGAACGTTAATACCTGAACAATAATTTAACGTCATTGATCCAGACACCGTTTAACTGGATTAGCATACCAGTCGCCACACTTCAGCAGGCACTTCGCTATAGGTCTCATTCATTATCAGCTCGGCTTTGCGATGATCATATGCGCCTTCAAAAGATGAGAGGTCGTCAAAAGGAAGTTTTTTTCGCATATAGCTTGTCACGATATCCAGAATATCAGTTGACGGGCAGTTTCTTAATTTATTCAGATAATAGACTTTATTCATAATATTTCGCTGAAATTAACCTGTAAAAATGAGCTTATGCGCAATCTTAACTTTATCTAAGCTGACTCGCTATGATATTGATGTTGCCAGGAAGAATAACTACGATCCTGACAACAGGTATATGCGTGTCCTTACGCACTGGATACGTTCAGATGTACAGTGTCGCATCTGACGCTTCACTTACCCGGCTAAGCGGAAGATTAATAAATCAGTTTTTCCACCTTGAGGTGTTCACAATATAATAAATTAATTGATTTTATTTTTTTCGTGTTGCTCTGCCGTAATCCCATATCAGATTGAAAAGATATGCATAGACCAGAAAAAAGATCACCAGTCCACACTCCAGTTTCAGCGCTTCGGGTAGCGTAATATCCAGCCACCATGCTGAAAAGGGTATCAACACCAATAAAAGAGCGCCCTCAAAAAGAACAGCATTGAGGCATCTCATTCGCCAGTATTTTTTGAATCCTGTTCTTAGCTGAACACTGTCAAATATCAGGTTGAACAGATAGTTCCATCCCATAGCCAGCGTTGATGAGACTATAGTTAAAAGTGCTGATTGCGCAGGCGCTACAGAAGCCCAGATAACCAGGATAATAAAAACCAGTACATTAGCAGCGACTTCGAAAATAACCGCGTGCAGTACTCTTTCTGCAGTGGTACGTACCGGGGATAAATAGTGTTCCAAACCAGACTCTCATTAATCAGCCAGGCACCGTTGCTGGTGCAGGAAATTTCAGGATAACCGTCTCGCCAATACAATTTTAAAAAGCTCTGCAAGTTGCCCTGTCTTAAACGAATGAGAATTTAGCATCGCCCCCGCAGAAAGTGAAAACGTAACGCGACTTCGCCGTTAAAAACCCAGCCATGCTTGATATTTATCAAATGTTACACAAAACGTGCTTTATCATTTACCCGCTTTAGCGTATCAGCACCACTATTGCTCTTTTTGCTCAGCTTCCCGGGGCCAGGGAAGCTAAGCTGATAGGTTTTTTTGTTGCAGCGCGTGCCGGTCTGCCGGATTCGAGTCGATGATAGCAATTCTGGAGTGGAGTGGAGTGGAGTGGAGTGGAGTATTAAAACAGAAAATCTAATATATATAGATTTATATTTTAAGGTTTTGATTGAAAATAGTTTTCACATCTATTCTGTGGCGATCTTTGCTGTTCCGAAGCTCTTGGCGGTTCAGACGATCAGGTGAAAGATGATGCTGCGTAAAGTTAAAAGCGCGTTATTCGCTGGGTCATTCTCAAGGGCATTCAACAGATCTCATCAGCGTAACCTTCACAACAAAAAAAACGTGCCCTCGCTGGATAGCCTGACCTGACGGTTTGGTTCATATTGAGTTCTCGGCGGTATAAATCATGAAGTCCACTTTCCCGCTGACATACTCATCGGGTTTCTCTCCCTGCTCCAGATAATTCAGCATCAGCTGCAGCGCAAGCTGGGCATGCTGCCGGGTGTTTTGATCCAGTGTCAGCGCAACGCTC